>VAOX01065800.1_pt1 | contig 11104 bp, 13 predicted proteins | sample 3393891 | NCBI WGS metagenome assembly VAOX01 (sample SAMN08290429, study PRJNA428436) | hydrothermal vent metagenome | isolation source: Deep-sea hydrothermal vent chimney | place: Indian Ocean: Southwest Indian Ridge | depth 2822 m m | reverse complement strand
TGAACTCACCATGCGTACCATATCCATTGAGGGGACTAATTTACAAACCAGATCAGCCATTTGTGTTTCAAGTTCGGTTGGTGCGCCAAAGCTAAGACCATTTTGCATTGTTTCTTGGACACTTTTTAATACGTCGGGGTGTGCATGACCAACAATCATCGGCCCCCATGAACCGACGTAATCAATATATTGATTATTGTCTTCGTCATAAACATACGCGCCTTTTGCTTTTTTAAAAAATACGGGATCGCCACCCACACCTTTAAATGCACGGACGGGCGAATTTACACCGCCGGGAATATGTTTTTGAGCTGCAGTAAAAAGTTCACTTGAACGAGACATAATATTTCCTTTATTTTAGTTAAATATACCATTGCGAGGAAAAGTAGTGAGAAACAATGGTATGTGTGACACTATTTATATAGTGTTGAATTGTAGTCTGGGCTGCATTATAAATCAGATTTAGCTATGAGGTGAATTGATAATTTTAACAAATTTTTGCACAGCTTCTGGAATGTCTTTTTCAGCAAATATGCCTTGAATTACAGCAATCATATCAACACCTTCTTCTAAGATTAAGGGCGCTAATTGATGCGTTATTCCACCAATAGCAACAATGGGTAGAGTAATTAATTTTTTTGCTTCTTTTAATAGCGATAAGTCAGCGTGAGGCGCATTTGGTTTCGTGGTTGAATTAAAAAAACGACCAAAAGCCACATAATCCGCTCCTTGTTGTTGAGCAGTGACTGCATATTCAATTTTGTTATTACAAGTCACACCAATAATTTTATTTTCTCCCAATTGTAGGCGAGCGTGTTTAATATTTGCATCAGTTTGCCCAAGGTGCACGCCATCGGCATTCACCGTTAATGCAAGTTCTACATTGTCGTTAATAAGAAAGAGGACATTATTTTTTTTGCAGAGTTCAGCTAATATTTTGGCTTCATTTTCTTGTTGAGCCAGAGGTGCAGTTTTATTTCTATACTGAAGAAGAGAGATACCCGCTGAAATTGCCTGTTGGGTTTTAAAAATTAAATCCTCTCCCATAAGCTCCGGTGCAGTTATTGCGTAAAGTCCACCGAGCTTCTTACTCATCAGCATGTTGCCAGTAAAAACGATGTGGAATAAGTTGACCTTTTTCACTGATTTTGAAAGCGTGCTTTAATGTATTCCAACTATAATCCTGTGCTTCATTTACCGCAGTGAAAGAATCTAGCCCTTGTGCAATAAGCGCAGCTATTGCCGAAGCCAAGGTACAGCCTGATCCGTGATATTCATTCGGCAAACGCTCCCAACTAAATGTTTCAACATAGCGGCCTTCAGCAAACCAGAGATTATCGACATGCTCATTATTTTCATGCGTTCCGGTAATTAAAACCGTTTCACAACCTTGCTGCATCAGTTTTTCACCCGCGTTTTTAAGTTCGGTTTCATTGCTGAGTAAGCGTGCTTCTGGACTATTGGGGGTGAGAAGAGTTGTGTAGGGTAAAATCATTTCTTGGATAGCAGAGATAATGTCGGGTTTGGCTAAATTTGTTCCCCCGCCGGCGGCTAAAACGGGATCGTAGATCACGGGTAAATCTGGATTATTTTTTAGTATGGCGTTAATTGCCGTAATAATATTATAGGAGCCTGTCATCCCAATTTTGATAGCCTTTACTTTGACATCCTCGAGCAGGATTGCCACCTGATCTTGAAATAAATTTGTATCCACAGTTTGAAAAGAGGTTACATTTTTTGTGTTTTGCACAGTCAATGCAGTAATCACGGGAACGGCATGCCCTCCCATGCTTGCAATGCTCTCAATGTCGGCTTGAATCCCTGCTCCACCAGAGGGGTCAAAGCCTGATAGGCACAAAATTGAAGGAGGATTATGAGGCATAATTAATACTTTTTAACCTATATAATATGGTTGCTTATTATAATCTAATGTAGACTCAAAGGGTCATATAAAATAGGAATGGCGGTGTGTCTAGCTCCAATTCAAAAGCCGTAGATTTAGAAAAAAAAGTACTGGCATTACAGCAGGAAGTGGAAGAACTTCGCAAAAAAAACACCGATCTTGATGCGCGTTTAACGGCGTATTCTTCAGTAAGCTTAGGTCAAACTTCTTTGATCAATAAATTAATCGACAAAGTCCCTTTTGGAGTAATGCTATTAAATAAAGATAGCATTGTTATTCAGGCCAATAATGCTGCGGGAAAAATATTTGATTGTGCAATATCAGAAATTACAGGGCAACACTGTAGTCAGTTTTTTGAATGCTTTAATGAATGTGATAATTGTCCGACGCTGATAGCTGAAAATAAAGAAATAGGTTTGCGTCCAGTAAAATGTGTGAATAATAAATATGTTATGCACAGCGCATTTGTGAGCGATGAAGGCAGTGAAAAGATTGTTGTTGAAACTTTTATTGATATTACTGAAATAAAGCAAGCAGAAGCAGAATTAATAAAAGTCAGCAATACAAAAGATGAATTTCTCGGCATGATAAGTCATGAGTTACGTACACCATTAAATGTTATTCAAGGGTACAGCTCGCTACTTGAAGAAGAGCTAAGAAATATCGCTAATGTTGACGTGTCGTTATACGTGGAAAATATTACCCAATCGGGTGAAATATTATTGCAAGTGGTGAATAACCTTTTGGAGTTGTCTAATTTAACATCGGGAAAGGTTCAAGCAGATAATATACCCATTGAAATGGAAATGATTGTAGCTCAACTTCAATATCGCTTAGAAAAAACATTTGAAAATAATCATAATACCTTTTCTATTCATGCTGAAAAGATAAAACCTTTTGAGCAAGATTTAGCTTTATTAATGAAAATACTTTATGAGTTATTAATAAATGCGAATAAATTTACGGAAAATGGTGAAGTAACACTAACAATATCTTTGCAGAAAAAAGACAGTGCAGACTGGCTAAGGTTTGTGATTTCAGATACGGGATGCGGGATGACTAAAAACACCATGGAACAAATTTTCAACGCTTTTCATCAGGCTGATTCTTCTTTAACACGTGCGTATGAAGGTCTGGGATTAGGATTAAGTATTGTTGAAAAAATGGTGCGAATAATTAATGGGTATATTGATGTTGAAAGTGAAGTCGGTAAAGGCTCATCCTTCACCATTTATCTTCCATATCATCCGTTTAATTAGTTTTTCTTTTCGACTTTCCAGCGAGTGATCATTCCTGCGGTAATATGGTCGGTCACGTGGCAATGGTACAACCAATTGCCTGGGTTGTTGGCATTCATATCAACACTGCGCATCGAGGCAGGTAAAAGCTCAACAACATCAGTACGCCGCCCATGATCAAGTACCGTTTTTCCATGCCAATGTGCAGTATGTAAATCGACTTCTGATCCCATTGCAATTAAATGCCAGCGAACACGTTGTCCTTCTTGTGCAACAAGCCCAGTCAAATTACCAAAAATGTAACCATTAATTGTATGTTTGAGGTTGGCTTCTTCTTCGCTGTCATGGTTCTCTTCTTGTTCATGGTGTTGGCTATCGTGATGTTTATTTTTTTTCAGAGCATGCGTTATTTTTTCACGGCCATTTTCATCAAAAATCATAAACAAGGTGGTAAAAGCAATATCAATATCTTTTGGACGTGGATCAGAGTCTGAGCGCTGCATGCCTTTTTTAGTAATAACAATGGTACCAATTAATCCATCATAAATTTCTGTCACAGAATCAACATGTGAGTGGTAAGCCCAAACAATAGAAGAGGAATCGGCAGGGCCAGGGGCAGCATCATTATCAACAGTCCATTTGTAAGTAAAAGATTTTCCTGGTTTAACATAAGCACCTTCACCCTTCATATCAGCGCCTTCGTTTTTCTCATCGTAATGCATGCCATGAGGATGAATACTGAGAGGTTTGTCTGCTTTATTTAAAAAATGTATTTTAAAGGTATCTCCTTCAACGGCTCGCAGTTGCGGTCCAAGAATCCCCATCCATTCTGGTTGTTGCGTTTTTTGTGTGTAGGTTCCATCGGTATAACCTATATAACGGTATTTTTTATAAATTAAATTTTCACCCCATACATCCATAGTTTTGTTTGGCATCATTAAATTTTTGCCACTGGGCGCATAGTTCCAATCCACTTTTTCTGCTGCTATCCAATATTCACGCACAGCTGCTGAAGCAGAGAGAGAGTAGGTGCTAATTAGTAATAGGAATAGTGCTGATACAAATTTTTTCATAGTAAATACCTTGTGTATATTTCTTAATGTTTCTTTTGTTTCATTGCCCGTACTGTCCATAACCAAACACCACTCAATGCTAAGAAAATAATAAGCACAGCAATAAAGTCTACAAAATAAATGCCGAAAGTGCCAAATAATCGTCCGCTATGAATATCAAATAACACGCGATCCAGTTTAAGACCTTGACCTCGATAAATTTCAAGAAGAGATTGTTTTAATGCGTTAGGCAAACTGAGATTGTCAGACCAAACTACGATAGCTGAAGGAGCGGCTTGCCAAAATAAAAAATCTTCATTAGTGGTAAATATGCCATTGCTTGAGCGTATTGCGATTTTATTACTATCGGTAATACCAATAGCCTCAATACCAGAAGGTAATCCTTCTGTCCCAGTAACACGTTCAATTAATTCACCTGCTTCAGTAAAAGCAAGCAATGTACTTTGTTGGCTTAGAATAATCATATTGCTAAAGCTAACTGCGCCGATAACTTTAGAACGGCTTTTATGGATCATTTTTTTATCGAGATAAATTTGTTTATCCCACTGACTTAACCATTTTTTTTCAGTGTAAAAGCTAGGAATATCTTCGGGTGCAGAAATACCGTAATAGTTTAATAACCAATTTGCTTTAATGTAAATTTTATCCAGCTTAAGCCCGCTACCGTGGTTTAACATAATTCCGGTTGTAGCAATAATGACAACAAACAAAGCGGCGATCAGTCCTGCATAGCGATGCCACTGGTAAATAGAACGAAGCTGGATTAGCGGTTTTTTTCTGTGGGTCATGGTTTAATTTGTTGAGATAAATAAAGAGCAAGACGTGCAAGTTTTGTTAGTGCACGTACGGATAATGTTGCACCTGAGATGCCATCAATAGGCTGATCCAGTTGGTATTTTTCGGTTAATGCGGCTTTAAAATATTGTTTAATAAAAAAGGGGTGTCGAATTTCATCACCTCGGCTTTCTCTGAAGACAAGCACCTTTATGCGTTCAATTTTTCCATGACTAATAACAATACCAGCGGTGATAGGTTGTTCTTTACCTATTTCATCTAATATCCAAACACTACGCGAATCTTTTTGCCAATAACTAACACGTAGACGATTTGGTTTATGTTGTAAAATTTCCGCAGCCACTTCACGTGTTTTGCCTGTGATCCATATTTTTTTTGCTTGAGGTACATTATTAGAAAACACCTCATTTAAAAAATCTGTGGGTTGCTGATAAGTGCCACGTGCAATTGCTGAACTCAAAAAAAGCATTAGCAAGGTGGTTAATGTAATTATTTTTTTCATATTTTTTAACGTAAAAAACTCAGCTACGAATTACCGTAGCTGAGTATAATACTACAATTTCAAGTAAATTTAGAATTGGTAGCCAACGCCCATGTTTAAGCCATTTTGATTTTTGCCATCCGCATTATCTTGGGTTTGATAATGAAGTTTTACAACAACATCTTCATGCGGCCAGTAGTTCATACCTACATCAATTTGTTTCTTCGCTGAGTTAGCTGTGCCATTACCGGCTTGATTATCCCATTGATTGTATCGAGTAAATAAGCCAATTTTTGGTGTAATTTTGTAAGAAGGCTCAACATAAAAACCATTTTGCTTATCTGCACCAATGGCTGTTGGGGCACTACCACTCACATTCCAAGCGGCATAAACAGCACGTAACTGGAACTTATCTACTTGCCAGCTAAGCGCAGTTGAAAACAAGTTTGCACCACCAAGATTTGCAAGTATGCCTTGACCTACATTATCTTGATTTAAATAACTCGCAGAAAGTTGTAAACCGGCAACGCCGTTCCAAGTAACACGACCGGCATAGGCAAGGTTTTTAGCCTTCGCTTTTGCAACGCCTTGTCGACCTTTACGTACTGTATAGTTATTACTTGAACCAATATTCAGACCTGTTGTTACAAAAAAATCATAACTGACAGTGTCAGAAAGTTGACCGGCAACTGCAACACCGCCTTCGCGCCATGTTGATGGAATAATGTTTGATGCTACTGGGCTACGATCTACACCATAAAAAGTGGTGGGCTCATGGGTTTCATTGAGAATACCAAATGGCATCAGGATCACACCGGTTGCTATTTGTGTGTTATCACTCACATCAAATTCAAGAAAGGCTTGCTCAAGCTCCATATCGAAGGCATGTTCTAAATCCCATTCCATAAAAAAACGGGTTTTATCATCAAATTCGTGCCCGACAAATAAAACCGCACGATGAAAATCGACTTCTTGTAGTGAGTTTGCTCCACCTACACCATTAAGGTTGTTGTAGTGCATTTCACCATAGCCACCTACGGTTGTTTTGCCGGAGCTACCATGGTGAGTTGAGCGTTTGTTGTTAGATTTTTTATCAGCGTGTCCATGTGCATCTTTACTACCCGATTCCATCATGTCTACAGTGGCATCCAAGCGTTCCATAATTTGTTGGTTTTGTTTTTTCAGTGCATTAATTTCATCTTGCATACTGTTTGCTGCCATTGCAGGTTGTACCAGCATGGGGGCGCTAATTAATGTAGCGAGAATCGCTGATATTTTGATGTTGCTCATTGTCTTTCCTCAAGTTCGTTAGTCAGTTCGATAGAATGAAATATACAGGCTTATAAATCTAAATGCAAATCATTCTCATTAAGTTTTGTTTGTTTAGGGGGACACATGTTGAAATAGGGGGCGGTATAAGTAACCTTGTACATAATCAATAGAGAATGAACGTGCTAGTTCCAACATTTTTTCACTTTCAACACCTTCAAGGATAGTTTTTTTGTTTGCTTGTTGTGAAAAGTTGAGTAATGAATTAAATAAATGCCTATTTTTTTCAGTTTGTAATTTTGAAAACCAAGAACGGTCAAATTTTAGGTAGTCGACTAAGACAAGCAAGTCTAATGAAACAAGAGAGTGAGATGCTCCAATGTCATCCAATGCAGTGGATATGTGGTGCTGGTGTAATTTCTCTCGCAGTTCACTGCAATTATGCGCATCGTGTATATTGGTATTTTCAATTAATTCAACAATCGTGTTTTTGTGTTCAATAATAAATTCAATGAGTGGATCACTCTGGAGCTTATCTATGTTTTTAATTGCATGGGGATCAAGATTAACAAACACATCATGACCCGATGGAGCATAATCAATTTGTAATTTTTTCAAATCAAATTCAACCTGACATAATAAGGCTAAATTATTGTGCAATTGACTAAAAACAGTTAATGGCGGGATAGTGCTTCCATCTGCACAAAAAAATCGGGCTAAAGCTTCATACGCGACAATTTCCCCTGTTTTTAGGGAAATAATCGGTTCATATACCACACCATAGCGTTGCCGAGTGATGAGTTCTTCTATCTCAGCATCAAGCTGTGGTGGGATTGCATAGTTTGAAAGTGCATTATTCATCATAAAATACCAATACAACAGTTGGTCTAATAATTAGGGTGGTTAGAGGTTATTAAAAACGGGGATTAATTTGCTCTGAAAATATTATCAAGTTATGCGGTTTGCTTATTGTATAGATGAGCAGGTTTCTGCTTGTTGATTACATGTTCTGAGTAAGCCTTTTGCACAGGTTGCACAGCGCCCACAACATGTTGCAACATTTAATGTGTTGCTCAAATCTTTTAAAGAGCTAGCACCATTTGCTGCTGCTTGAATGATGTCTTTATCGGTTACTGCATTACAAATACATACATACATTGTTAAATACCTAGAAGAAAGAAGTCTTGTTGAGGCGATAATACATCTAAATGAGAATGATTTGCAATACTATTTGTAATCTTATTTATAAATATTTTATTTTTTACACTAGTAGGAAATAAATATAAATAAATTCAATGAGTTATAAGTGTTTAGTTTTAATTGAAAATGAGTTGAGATTTTTAGTATTTTGCGATTAAACTGGAAACTAAATGAAAAAACGTCAATGAAGCACACAAAACAAATAAGGCAGAACTATGAAAGGTGATCCAAAAGTGAATCAATGCTTGAATTTGGCATTAAAAAATGAACTGACAGCCATTAATCAATACTTTCTGCATGCCCGAATGTGTAAGAACTGGGGCTTAGAAGAATTAAATGAAAAAGACTACAAAGCATCAATAACGGCGATGAAAAATGCGGACAAAATAATTGAGCGCGTGTTATTCCTCGAAGGTTTGCCGAATTTGCAGAATCTTGGAAAATTATTTATAGGTGAAGATGTGCCTGAAATCATAAAAGGTGATTATCAAATGGCAATGGATACGCATAAAGGATTACTCGATGGCATTGTATATTGTGAGTCAGTAAAAGATTATGTGAGCCGAGAATTACTCGAGTCTATTCTCAAAGACAATGAAGAACATATCGACTGGTTAGAAACACAAACAGATTTAATGGCCAAAGTATCTTTAGAAAACTACTTACAATCCATGATGAATGATTAAAAGGAAATAACGATGAAAGGTGAGCAAAAAATTATTGATACCTTGAATAAACTGTTAACAGGTGAAATGTCAGCAGCAGATCAGTATTTTATTCACTCAAGAATGTATCAAGATTGGGGTTTAGATAAACTTTTTGAGCGATTAAAGCATGAATCTGAAGAAGAACTAGAACATGCAGCAAAATTAGTTGAACGTATTTTATTTTTAGAAGGTTTTCCTGATGTGGCTTCCCGTGAAGCATTACGTATTGGTAAAGACGTTTCTGAAATGATGAAGAACGATCTTTCGTATGAGTTAGATGTAGTGGCTGCATTAAAAGAGGCTATTCCTATTTGCGAAGAGCTCAATGATTTTCAAACGCGGGAAATTCTTGAAGAATTACTTAAAGACACCGAAGAAGATCATACCTACTGGTTAGAGCAACAAATTGGATTAATTAACAAAGTGGGTTTGCAGAATTATATCCAATCACAGATGGGTTAAAAAGGTTTTACTGATGCAAGAATAATGATCGCAACTAAAATTAAAACAGGTACTTCGTTAAACCAGCGATAGTAAACGTGAGAACGTGAATTGCGATCATTTTTGAAGTCGGCAACAAACTTCGCGCACATGAAATGGTAAATGACTAAAACAACAATTAAAGCGAGTTTAATGTGTAGCCACAAGTCTTGTCCAAAGCTTGCCCATGCATAGTTCATTAACATAGCAATGCCAAAGCCAAGGGTAAAAATAGCACCCGGTGTCATTATGCCGTAAAAAAGTTTTCGTTCCATAATTTTGAAACGCTCGTGACTTACTTTATCGTCAGATAGGGCGTGGTAAACAAAAAGGCGCGGTAAATAAAATAAACCGGCAAACCAAGTCACCATAAAAATTAAATGTAATGCTTTTAACCACATAGTTCTATTCCTATGTTATTTTTTATTCAATATAGCAACAATTCTTTTTTTCCAAACAGCCATATTCATTTCACCAATTTTCTTTTTAATAATTCGACCTTTATCATCAATGAGGAAAGAAGTAGGCGTTAAGCTAACTTTACCAAAAGCCTGTACAGCTTCACCTTTCAAATCAAATGCAATTTGATAAGGCACTTTTTTACGCTTTATCATTTCCATCACATAATCAGGTCTATCATAAGGCATGGCTATACCTATGATCTCAAGTCCTTTAGCGTGTAATTCATCATATAACTCGATAAGGTGAGGCATTTCTTTAATGCATCCGGGGCAAGAGGTTGCCCAAAAAGTAATTAAAACAGGCTTGCCTCTTAAACTAGAAAGTTTAAGTTTTTTTCCATCTAGCATCTGTAAAGTGATATCAGGTACTTGTTGCGCGCCAGAAGGTGCCATCCATAAATAAGCAATGCTGCCAATAATAAGAACAGCGAAAAGCGAGATAAAGATTTCTTTTATTTTCATAATAATTTATTTTTGATTATGTGCTTGCGTTGTTTTTGCCGTATAAGCATCAGCAAGCGCTTGATAAATAGGTGTTGGGCAAACTAAGTGTGACATCGCTTTTGCAATGATCGCGGTTGCCATTAAGGGCATTAACATTGATGAACTGTCGGTCATTTCCATCACAATAACAAAAGCAGTAATGGGTGTTTGTACAACACCGGTAAAGTAGCCCACCATACCCAACATGACCACAGCAGCAAAGGGCATACTCGGCATAAACTGGGCAAGATCAGCCCCTAAACCTGCACCAACAGAAAGTGATGGGGCAAAAATGCCACCAGGAATGCCGCTTAAATAAGACGCAATGGTTGCCATAAGTTTATAAAAAGGAAAAGCAAGCGAGACTTCACCGCCATCAACCAAATTTTTGGCTTCAAGATACCCTGTACCAAAAGTTTGCCCGTCTGAAAGAAAGCCAAGTAAGCTTAAAATTAATCCGCAAAAAAAGGCGATACGAATGGGATAAGCGCTTAAATAGCGGGCAATTTGGCGAGTACCATAAATTAAGCTACTGCTAAATAATCCACCCAGTAAACCGCCGACAACGCCGAAAGCGATAACGGCAATCCATGCAGAAGATAGGGTAAGGCTTTCAGTGGTATGGCCAAAGTAGGTGTATTCGCCTAATACAGATAACGCGGTAACGCCGGCAAGCACAACGGCAATTAATAAGGTGCCACTTTTTCGTTCTTCAAAAGAGCGGCTCATTTCTTCGATAGCAAAGATAATTCCTGCTAAGGGTGTGTTAAAGGCAGCAGAAATACCCGCAGCACCACCGGCAAGTATGAGAACGCGAGTCATATCTCTACCGCGTAAGCGCGGCATAAATTTACGTAAAGAATATAAGATGGATGCGCCGACATGAACTGTAGGTCCTTCACGTCCAATAGATGCGCCGCTAAATAAACCAAGTGTAGTCAGAAATATTTTTGCCAACGCGACTTTTAATGAAAGCACTTTTGAGCGCATCGCATGGCTTTTCATGGATAAAGC
>VAOX01041982.1_pt1 | contig 11119 bp, 12 predicted proteins | sample 3393891 | NCBI WGS metagenome assembly VAOX01 (sample SAMN08290429, study PRJNA428436) | hydrothermal vent metagenome | isolation source: Deep-sea hydrothermal vent chimney | place: Indian Ocean: Southwest Indian Ridge | depth 2822 m m | reverse complement strand
TTATTCACCAGGCACAATCAAAAGACATTTCCATCACAATCAACACTTCCGGGACAAGCTATATTGATGCTGAAGGTGAACGCTGGCTAAAGCAGGTAGAACAATTACCCGGAATTTCCATCGATCGTGGCCCCGAGCAAATAGACCCCTGACAAACACTACGCAAAGATCAACGCCACCGTCTTTTTCTACTTCAAACGATTATGTCATCGCCCCGACTTAATTAGACATTATTTATGTTTAAGCCATCATAAAAGTAATGTTATTTACTGCACAAGCCATTATAATCTTAGCTCCGCAAGAGACCAATAAATTATTCACTACTATTCAACGAATGAGGCAAACATGAAATTTAGATCAATACTGACTATAAGTGCTATTGCACTTACCGGCTTTATCTTCACAGCATGCTCTACCAAAAATACTAAAAAGAGTGATCATCATGAAAAAATGACGGATAAAAAAACTCACACAGCTCACTGGAGTTATACAGGCAAGACTGGCCCCGCTCATTGGGGATCTATGAGTAAAGATTATCATGCATGTAAAGCTGGAAAGTCACAATCTCCTATTGATATTCGTAAAACTCATCATACGAAATTACCTACATTAAAATTCAATTACAAGCCAACAGCCTTGAGTGTGAAGAATAATGGCCACACACTGCAGCTTGATTACGCGGCAGGCAGCACATTGGTTGTAGGTAATTCAAAGTACAAATTACTGCAAATACATTTTCATACTCCTAGCGAACATAAGCGTCATGGGCGCCATCGTCCAATGGAAGCTCATTTTGTTCATGTAAATCCTAAAGGAGAGTTGGCTGTTGTCGGAATTTTTATGCGCCTTGGTAAAAAGCCAAATGCACTTTTCGGAGAAATTTTGAAACACGCTCCTGCAAAAGTTGGCAAGAACGAAATGAAAAATATTATGCTTAACGGTAAAGGTTTATTTTCGAGCAAAATGAATGCTTATTACAACTACTCAGGCTCATTGACAACACCTCCTTGTAGCGAAGGGGTGCATTGGTTCGTAATGAAAAATTCAGTACGCGTCACTGCAAAACAAGTAGCTACGTTTAAGAAGTTTTTCAACAATACCAATCGTCCAGTTCAGGCTATGAATGGCCGTAAGGTTAACAGAAATAAATAATTAGACTATTTCTGGATCAGAAAAAACCGCGCTCTTATCGGCACGGTTTTTTTATGTCGTCTCGTTTTAGTTAAGAGGTCAATAGAAAGCTTAAGACTCGCTAGCAGTCTTGGCAACGTACTCAAGCAATTTTTCAACTTCCTGCAAAGCCTTGTTTGTTTTTTCATCTTTCACTTTAGGAAGGCGTCTGTACGAAATATAAGTGACCTTAGGATTACTCTTAAGCGAATAAATAGAGATTATATAGGGACAGTAGACAATGTTATGGGCATTGGCTTGCATAGTACCGCGAGAGATGGTCGCACTACAAAATTCTATATTTTCTGCTTTGGTGTAAATATTACTTGGATTACCTAGACTTTTACCCGTTCGCTTTAACATGGCACTAATATGCGCAACAGTATTGATCTTGATTCCCTTGTCACTTAAAGCATCCTTTACATTATCCTTTGCGACATCGAAAGTTTCGTTGATAACGTAGGTTACCCTCAAAGCAGTTTTTGTGTTTGTCGGTTTTTTTTCAGCAACACTTTGTGCAACACCGCTTACGGCTACCAGTAAAGTCAAAAATCGCGCCATACGTAGTTTCATATTTTCTCCTTGTAATTAGGACATGCCTTGTTCACATGATCACATAACTACTATTGTACACGAATGACTCAGATCAATAAAATCATATCACTTATGCAAGAAATCATGGTTACTTTCGACAAAACATACACTTACTGGCAAAATTATAAAATGACAACAGTCTCTGTGAATTCTGCTATATAAAGTAATACAGTCAGTCGTAACGCCTCCACTACAGTGAGTTAATTATGATTAAACTACGTAGTATTTCCCGTTTTGATTATCTCGGAATGGATTCGGCCTCATTAGTGAAACAACTCAACCAGAGACTTCACTACACTATTGGCCAAACGCCCGACAAGGCCAATGATCGGTCCTGGTACCAATCGTTAGCGTATGTTATTCGCGACAAACTTCTTGATCGTTGGCACCACTGTGCCAGTGAATACAACAAAAAAGGCACTCGTCGTGTTTATTATTTGTCCCTTGAATTTTTATTAGGTCGCTTATTACAGAATGCACTCTTAAATCTTGATTGTGAAAAAGACACACGACACGCACTCATTAAGCTAGGGTTAAACCTTGAGGAAATAAGAGAATGCGAGCCAGATGCCGCTCTCGGTAATGGCGGATTAGGGCGCCTAGCCGCATGCTTTCTCGACTCTATGGCCACTCTCGGCATCCCTGGCTTTGGTTATGGCATACGTTATGAATATGGCATGTTTAACCAACGGATCGAACACGGGTACCAAATTGAACACCCTGATAGTTGGTTACGTTATGGCAACCCATGGGAAATCCCTAAGCCCGACTTGATTTATCACGTCCGCTTTTTTGGACATCTCGAAAATCGGCAGGACAGTAATGGCAGAGTACACCATGAATGGCATGACACTCAGGACGTTATGGCTATGGCATATGATATGTTTATTCCTGGGTACGCCAATAACCATGTTACCCGACTTCGACTTTGGTCGGCAAAGTCTTCTCGTGATTTCGACCTTCGATATTTTAATGAAGGCGATTACATTAAAGCCATGCAAGACAAAACCGCTTCTGAAAATTTATCTCGTGTCCTATACCCAGACGACTCCACAGAAGTGGGCAAGGTGCTACGGCTTCAACAAGAATACTTTTTTGTGAGCGCCGCTTTACAAGATATTATTCGAAAATTTAGCGAACAATATTCAGACTTATCCCAGCTCTCGCAACAAGTCGCCATTCAATTGAACGACACCCACCCTGCTATTGCTGTTCCTGAGTTAATGCGCTTGCTTATTGATGAACACGAATTTGAATGGGAAGCAGCCTGGGATATTTGTACCTCTACATTTTCCTATACAAACCACACCTTAATGCCCGAATCTCTGGAAAACTGGTCCGTATCCTTACTCGAAAGACTTTTACCTCGTCATATGCAGATTATTTACGAAATAAATAAACGCCTAATCGCACAAGTTCGTCACGATTTCCCTCACGATTATGATAAACCGAGAAAAATTTCTCTCATCGATGAAAAGGGCGAACGTAAAGTTAGAATGGCCAATTTGGCAGTCGCGGGTAGCAGTAAGGTTAATGGTGTATCACGATTACACTCTGAATTATTACGTACGACGCTATTCTCTGACTTTAATGAAATATATCCAAATAAGTTTATCAATCTAACTAACGGCATTAATCCTCGTCGTTGGTTAAAATTAATCAATCCAGACTTATCTGATTTAATTAGTAAAACGATCGGCAGCGACTGGATTAAAAATCTCGACAGCTTAAGAAACCTTGCTGACTTTTCGGAGAATAAACGTTTCCAACAAAAGTTTATGGAAAGCAAGCTTAAGAATAAAGAACGACTATCTAAACTCATAAAAGAACGTATTGGAATTGCTGTAAATCCTAAAAGCATGTTTGACGTGCACATAAAGCGGATACATGAATATAAACGTCAATTATTGAAGGTACTGCATGTTATTACTCTTTACAATCGGCTGCGTGATAAACCGCAGAGCAGTCTTGTATCCAGAACCATCATTATTAGTGGCAAGGCGGCTCCTGGATACTTGCTTGCAAAAAGAATTATAAAACTGATCAATGATATCGCGGAGACCGTTAATAGTAATCCGGCTACTAATCAAAAATTGAAAATGATATATATCCCTAATTATGATGTTTCTACTGCTGGCGATATAATTCCGGCGACTGACTTGTCAGAACAAATCTCTCTGGCAGGTACCGAAGCCTCTGGCACAGGCAACATGAAACTTGCATTAAACGGGGCGCTCACTATCGGCACTCTCGATGGGGCAAATATTGAAATGCGCGATCACATAGGTGCGGACAATATTTTTATTTTCGGCATGACTGCTGATCAAGCAAAAAGCGCAAATGCAAGCCAATACAAACCTCGTGAATTTTTACGTAACAATGAAGAGTTATCACGTGCCATTGATATGATTGAAGAAGGATATTTTTCGCCAGAAAACCGTAAACGTCACTACCCTATCGTAGACGCTCTGACCCGCTCAGATCCATATATGGTTCTTGCTGATTTCAACGCTTATATAGCCGCACAAGAAGAAGTAGAAGCTTGCTATAAAGATGTCTTTGAATGGAATAGAAAATCAATACTCAATATTGCGGGTATGGGTTACTTTTCGAGCGACAGAACCATTAAGGAGTACGCCCAAAAAGTATGGAACATAAAGGTTTAGTTAATGTAACAACGAATAATTTGCTAGAACCAATTGCTATCGTTTCATTGAGTCGAAAAATTCAAGGTTGGTTTTAGTCGCTTTCAATCGATCTAGCATGAATTCCATCGCGTCTACTTCATCCATTGGAGCCAGTAATTTGCGCAACACCCATATTTTTTGAAGTTCATCAGGCTTGGTTAAATAATCTTCACGTCTTGTACCTGACCGGCTAATGTTGATGGCTGGAAATATACGGCGCTCGGCAATTCGGCGATCCAAATGAATCTCCATATTACCAGTCCCTTTAAATTCTTCGTAAATCACATCATCCATTCTGGAACCAGTGTCTACTAATGCAGTGGCAACAATTGTCAAACTTCCACCTTCCTCAATATTTCGCGCCGCCCCAAAAAATCGCTTGGGTCGATGCAAGGCATTCGCATCCACTCCACCCGTTAACACTTTTCCTGAAGAAGGAATAACCGTATTATAGGCCCGTGCCAGACGAGTAATAGAATCAAGTAAAATCACAACATCTCGTTTGTGCTCAACCAGGCGCTTTGCTTTCTCTATAACCATTTCAGCCACTTGCACATGGCGATTAGCCGGCTCATCAAATGTACTGGAAATAACTTCACCACGCACTGACCGTGACATTTCTGTTACTTCCTCAGGACGCTCATCAATCAGTAGCACAATTAAATGAGCATCAGGGTAATTAGCAGCAATAGATTGTGCAATATTTTGCATCATCATGGTTTTACCCGCCTTTGGAGGTGAAACCACCAAACCGCGCTGGCCTTTACCAATCGGTGCAGCCATATCAATAATACGAGCAGTAATATCTTCAGTACTTCCATTACCCATCTCAAGACTAAAACGCTCACGAGGAAACAATGGAGTCAGGTTTTCAAAAAGGACTTTGTTTCGAGAATTTTCAGGACTTTCGTTATTCACTTCTTTCACTTTCAGAAGTGCAAAATATCGTTCTCCTTCTTTTGGAGGTCGAATCTTTCCTGAAACAGTATCCCCGGTACGCAAACTGAATCGCCTGATCTGACTAGGGGATACATAAATATCATCAGGGCCTGCCAGATAGGAACAATCTGCTGACCTTAAAAAACCAAATCCGTCTTGTAGTATTTCAAGAATGCCATCGCCAAATATATCTTCGCCGCTTTTGGCGTGTGCTTTAAGAATTCCAAATATCACATCCTGTTTTCTGGACCTCGTAATACCATCCAACTTCATGCCGTCAGCGATTTCCATTAATTCAGTGGCTGGTTTTTCTTTAAGTTCAGTAAGATTCATAGCTAGATACGTCCAGATGGTTAGAATGTGTGCTTAAGAAACCTGCACGGTTGGGTTATAAAAATATACATATGCTGAATAATAATCAGATTTTAACTGTTAACAACATCAAATATTTTAAAATAAGAATTGTATTCGATTAAATACTAAATTTGGTTTTAAGATTATTAATTCGATTTTCTTTACGTTTAGGTATTTATAATGGGTGAGACTTTCTATATGCAGGTGCTGCAAAAATTTCAATTATTTATTTCGCTAAAGGTAACACGTAAATAACAATCCGTCCAGCACTGCATTTATCAATCAATCCTTAGTCAATCTATAAGTTACTATCAATAAAGGCGGTCAATTGTGATTTCGAGACGGCCCCTACTTTAGTCGCTTCTACATTCCCCGCTTTAAATAACATCAAAGTAGGAATACCCCGAATACCGTATTTTGGCGGCGTTCCTGGATTATCATCAATATTCAATTTTGCAATTTTGAGCTTACCATCATACTCACCAGCAAGGTCATCCAATATAGGGGCAATCATTTTACAAGGACCACACCACTCAGCCCAATAATCGACTAATACGGGCTGCTCCGACTTTAATACTTCTTCGTCAAAAGAGTCATCTGTTACATACACAATAGTACTGCTCACTAGGTTACCCTCTTAAATATTACAAAAATTTGTTTAAGATTAATTTGTCTGGATTTTGATTTTAGATAGTGGATTCACAAATTCTGATCAGTTACTCACAACCATAACGACACGATACCCGCGAACTGTGCAAACTGTCAAACGATGTTTGGCCAAAAAAGTGTTGTTTGCCCATATTTACATCATATTAATGTTTTTAGCACTAATTATCTGCCTAAAATCCGTTAGAAAACATCTTGCGCTGAAAATTCTACTCTTTTGCCAGAAGCATTTTATCCATTAATAGCGCCTGGAACACTTTAAATATAGTGCCAGTTTTACATAACTCAAGTTTATTTTCAGTATATTTAGACTATTTGCAATGCCCCATTAATGGGTGGCCTGCCCGCTTATTTATACCAAAAAATGAGATCACTACACTCAGGACAACCAAAAATAGCTTGTCATCATTAACTACTAGTAATTGCAATTGAAATCCACTCACAACTCAATATACTGCGCTGTCAAACAGTAGTATAAGTACGGTTAGCATTAGCAATAATTCAACGTAAGTTATGAATATCAGGAGCAATAATGGCAAACAAACTGGAGATCGCGATCACTAGCGAAAATAAATGTGACCTCTGCACTGGCGCACTCTGCTGCCAGTATATCACACACGAAATTGATACCCCTCGCTCAAAAATTGACTTCGAATACTTACTTTGGCAAGTCTCACACGAAAGCATTCATATATATAAAGACGAAGATGGCTGGTACCTACTGGTGATGTCACCCTGCACTCATTTGATTCAACCAAGCGGTCGTTGTGGTATTTATGACAAACGACCACAAATTTGTCGTGATCATACTAATGATTTTTGCGAATATGACCAGCCTAACGAAGAAGGTTTTGATTTATATTTTAAAGACTACCTTACTTTTCATAAATATTGTAAAAAACGTTTTAAGAAATGGGAAAGATAAAGATGGATATCAACAATATCAGACTGCCACTATAAACGAGTCAACGGCAACAATTCAGAAAAATGATGGATAGCATCAAACGTTGAAGTGTCTTTAGGCTCTGCTCTTAGGTCTGGAAGCGCAATGGCAAGTAAATATTTAATTCCGTAATTCTGCGCTGTTTCCAATACGGGTAGACTATCATCCACTAACAAGGTTCTATTTTGATCAAATTTTTCAATTTGCAATAATTTGTCCCAGAAACCTGAATGCTCTTTTGGCACTCCAATATCATGAGTACAAATCAACCGATCGAAATGACCACCAAGCGTCGTCACTTCCATTTTTAAGGCAAGACTTTTGTTATGTGCATTCGTCAACAGGACCAAGCGATGACCTCGCTGCTTAAGCGCATCTAAAAACTCGATGGTATGAGGCCGCAACCGTATAAGATGCTTCAAGTTATGCTTTAAAGCCTCTATATCAAGTTGCAGTTCTTTAGTCCAGTAATCAACGCAATACCAATCCATAGTCCCTTCAGCTTGTTCAAAACGGGGAAATAGATCTGCACGCGCTTTTTCAAGAGTCATCGCATGACGTTTAGCATATTGCGACGGGACATATTCTCGCCAGAAATGATTATCAAAATGCAGGTCCAGTAACGTCCCATCCATGTCTAGAAAAACGGTTTGAATATCACTCCAATGAATCATTTTATCTCGCCTCACAAATAGACACTCGGTTAGTAATGGTCGGCTATCGGCAAAATGCCTCAAACTCTGTTATCCTAAATAGAGAGACATTATAACCGAAGTACGGGAAATGATAACAAACTAGAGAGCCTCTGGCTTCTATCATGAGCGAAAGGGTCAAATTATGCGTTATGCTCATTTATTTTGGGTGACAGCAATAACTTCATTAACAGGGAGTCAGTCGGCTACTGCAAAAATGTCTGAGTCTGAAATTGAAGCTTGGTTAAACAATGATACCGAAAAATTACCTGGCTCAAACATTAATGAAGGTAAACTGCACTTTTTAGCCAAGCCTCCCAAAAAACAAGTTCACCATCACCACAACACTCTAATTGTCCATAAAAACAGTCTCACTGATGGCTGGGTCAAAATGCAACAATGCCACCAACATCTGGACAGATTCCCGCGAGCGCAAATAGTTTATAAAAAATATAAGATAAAAAATTTGAAATTAATATCCAGCAAAAATATCGAAAAAGCCTGGGTTGAAAATTATACGGTACAACTCCGCAACGTCAAGAAAGGGGCTCGAATTTGCATTGAAGCCGACACACGAGCCTTATTGAAAAACAAAGACGGAAGCTTCACTCTCACTAACGGCCCTTTTATGCGCCGCTTTCTCGATGGATTTTTTCCAATGCGAGTCTCGATGGATTTACGTTTTCCAAAAACGCTTAAATTTGTGAGCATCTCACCGCCACAACAACCTGGCTTACGACTCAATTTCAACGCCACTGGCGTTCACTTTGATGCATGGTTTGAGGGGAAGCTATACACACACATTCGTCTTGAATTGACGCGCTAAATTGAGATACAACCGTGTTATCATTTAACATTAGCGCATCAATTTTGGAAATATTAAAACCTTAGTTATGTAGACGCAGCCCGGCCTGCCTGCATAATTTTCACTTATCCATGCAAACAGAGAAATTTTAATTTAATTATATATGAACAACAAGAATCCTATTTCGCAACTGCCTGAATTATTACCTATCATTATAAAGCTCGCCTATGAAGCAGGCGACAAAATTATGCATATTCGCCAGAAAGCGAATTATGACGTGAACCAAAAAGTAGACAACAGCCCTGTGACCGAGGCAGATTATGCGTCGCATCATCATATTTGTGACGGCTTAAATTCATTGCCTCACGCATGGCCGGTATTGTCTGAAGAAGACCCAGATATGACTTTTGACATTCGCAAACAATGGAAAACATACTGGCTGATAGACCCCCTGGACGGAACACGCGACTTTATCGCTGGCCGTGAAACATTCTCAGTTAATATAGCACTAATCCATAACCATCAACCAATATTAGGAGTGATACAACTTCCGGTCACAGGAGAATGTTTTTCCGCGTATGAAAATTATGGTGCATGGAAACAACTCCCGGCTCAAAAAAAGAAACCTATTCAAATCACCAAACTCGATCACCGCAATCCTGTTATTAGCGTAAGCGGTGCCCGTAAAAATGAATTTTTACAAAACATGCTCAGCAGTATTGGTGAGCATGAACTTAAATTTATCGGAAGTTCCATTAAATCATGCCGCGTAGCAGAAGGAGTCGTGGATTTCTATCCTTGTTTGGGGCCAACATCAGAATGGGATACTGCAGCAGCTCAATGTATTATTGAACAAGCAGGTGGACACTTAACAAATGTCAAAGGTGACCCGCTACGTTATAATGAACGAGAAACGCTAATTAATCCCTGGTTTATTGTTTATGGAGATAGTCATTACGATTGGTACAAACACCTTCCTGACAACCCTCAGGCGACTTCATTATCCTGAAGCTTATGATATTTAACTAGCAACTCTTCTTTACTTTCAACGCAATCAGGGTTTTTAGGAATACAGTCTACCGGACACACTTCTACACATTGCGGCTCATCATAATGCCCAACACATTCGGTACATAAGTCTGGGTCGATTTCATAGATTTCATCGCCTTGAGTAATTGCCGCGTTAGGGCATTCTGGCTCACACACATCACAATTTATACATTCATCATTAATCAATAAAGCCATGGTAATTAATCCGGTTAATTAAAGAGCCTCTGACCCAGTCTCCCCCAAGCCATTCGGCACATTTTAACTGAAACCTCGCTTTAATGCAGCCTCCACTTCGGGGTGTACAAAGGGGCCGATGTCACCACCAAGGCGTGCAATTTCCCTTACCAAACTTGAGGATATAAAAGAGTATTGCTCTGATGGCGTAAGAAACATCGTCTCTATTTCCGGTGCCAAATGACGGTTCATACCTGCCAGTTGAAACTCGTACTCAAAATCTGACACAGCTCGTAGCCCTCTTAATATGACATGCCCTTTTTGTTCACGAACAAAATCTACCAATAAATTATCAAAACTTTTGACTTCAACATTCGGACAGTGCGCCAACACATGTTTAGCCAAGGCTACTCGCTGTTTAATATCAAACAAAGGCTGCTTACCTGAGTTGACACCTACGGCTAAAATTACTTTTTCAAATAAACCACTTGCACGCTCTATAAGATCAGAATGCCCATGAGTGATAGGATCAAACGTACCGGGATACACTGCCGTCGCATGAGGTTCAGCCATAATTTTTTAATTTTGAGTAGTGGATTTAAATTAAGATTAATCGCTTCGATTAAACATTGCAACTTTCGACAAGCAAAATTTTAAGACTTGTTAGTTATCGGCACGACACAATAAGTGAAAATAGACACTAGACGCCTTATTAGACTTCTCAATTATCCAACCTAAAGGCAAACTTGCCACATCCAGGGCCTTTTCAGATTCAACATATATTCGTGCACAAGGTGAACAATGCATCACAATTTTTCCCAGAATTCCTGTGACTAGCCCTTGATTAAAAGGGGGGTCAACAAACACAATATCAAATACTGAATTCTTCTTCGCCATCCAATCACCTGCCCTTGAACGCACCACCTCTGCGCTATCAGTATCCAACAACTTCATCTGATCTTGCAAGCGCGCGACGACTTTAGCTTGCTCATCTATAAAAATAACGGAATTCGCTCCTCGGGATAAAGCTTCAAAACCAGATCGG
>VAOX01016856.1_pt1 | contig 11123 bp, 9 predicted proteins | sample 3393891 | NCBI WGS metagenome assembly VAOX01 (sample SAMN08290429, study PRJNA428436) | hydrothermal vent metagenome | isolation source: Deep-sea hydrothermal vent chimney | place: Indian Ocean: Southwest Indian Ridge | depth 2822 m m | reverse complement strand
TGGCGGCGGAAACGGCGGTGGTAATACCGGCGGCGGTAACACCGGCGGCGGCGGCGGAACCACACCAACCAGTGATTTTTCTTTATTCATGCAACAAGGTCTTGTCAATATTACAGATAGCCCTGATAGCCCTGAAATCACTAAAGGTGCGATACAGTTAAGTGTATGGGGGTTTAGTGCCGTTGAAACAACGCCATCGAGTGTGTCAGTTGATCCAGTTGTTCCAGGTGTTGCAATTAATGCTGAAGTGAATAAAACAATTACTGTTAGCGTTAAAAATAATTTACCAGTAAATATATCTGACGTACATTCGTTTGGGTTTATAACAAATCCTACAATAGCCATTAGTCCAGCAGACGGTACTGCAATTGCGCCAGGAACCTCAACGGTATATAGCATTACACCAAGCAAAGAAGGCATCTACATCTATCGTGATTCAGGTGATCAAAAAGGCGTTAATCAATCACTCGGTTTATACGGTGTAATGATTGTACGTCCACCAGCGAGTCTTGGTAACGTAGTGTGGGCTGGCGGTCCAAGTTTTACTAAAGAAGTCACTTGGGTTATAGCTGATTTGGATTATACTAATAACAATTTAGTAGCCTACACTACTGGTAGTAATAGCGTCGACCCAACAAAATATAAAGCCAATTATTTCTTAATGAATGGCATGAATGGCTTCCAAGCAATGGGCGATCCAAACACCTCCATCAGTGGTTTAAACGCAGATCCGGTTAACGGCATTACAGCAGATACTGTCTTGGTTCGAATTGCAAACGCAGGTCAATACTCACAATCGTTACACTTCCACGGTAATCACTTCCAAGTGATCAGTCGTAATGGCGAGAGAAAGCAAGGAAACGAAATAGTATCACTAGACACCATTAATATTAAACCAAACCAAACTGCAATGGTGTTGTACACCATCGATCAACTAGGCCACTACCCAATGCACGTTCACACGGCACAAATGGAAAACGGTGGCGGTGTTTATTTAAATGGCACAGCAGCCATGATCATTGGTAAATAGGAATCTGAATTATGAAAAACAATATAATTAAACAATCGGTTATTGCAGCAGCGGTGACACTGGGTTTATCGGTAATTAGTATCTCAACTGTAAATGCTGAAAAAGTTGTGTCGTTAATTGATTTAAATGTAGCTACTCCAGACGCAACCACGAAGACACCCACAACCAGTTTGTCAGTACGGCGAATCAGTAAAACCATGAGTGACGGTATACCGCAAGAATTTTGGGTTTTTTGTCAAAGCGGTAGTTCATGTTTACCAGCCAACTCAACGAGACCTGGACCAACACTACCCGGACCAACCTTAACAATGGATGCAGGGACATCTACGGATGTCCTACTAAATATGATGATGGCACCACAAGAAACTACTCCAATTGATTACAATAATGCTTACATTGGTCATACTGTCCACCTACACGGTCTTGATATGGAATCACAATTTGATGGCGTACCTGAAACCTATCAAGAAGATTTTGGTGGTCCGACTAAAACATCTGTTGAGCTGCGCAGCGGCTTTACTTATAAAATAAACAGTGACCCGGGTAATATGCGTGTCGATACTCGTTTTGTTGGTAGCCACATGTATCATTGCCATGTACACACCGTTAAACATCTTGAAATGGGCATGTACGGTGCTTTTGTTGTTAAAAGTGAAATCGATCCCGCTTTTATAAATAACACCGCAAAAGTTAAATTTGATGACGAATGGATTATGATGGTCAGTACTGTCGATCCTAAGTATCATACAACTGCAGCTCAAGGTGATAGCGACATCTTCACTGATTATAATCCTGAGTACTTCTTGATAAATGGTGAAGAAGCCAAAAGTGATGGAACCATCAAACCAGAATTGAGTAAAATAGTTAACTTAGTCAACGGTCAACCTCGAAACATTGTGATGCGTTTAATGGGAATACATTCTACCAATGCTATTTTCAGTATTCCATCAGGTGCAAACAATAGCCCGGTATCATTCACAGTTTATAACCGTGACGGTTTTGCTTTGCTAGCACCTAAAACGGTAAAAAGCGTTGAATTATCACCTGGTCAAACGATGGATGTTATGCTCACAGTAAGCGCTGCAGCGGTATACAATCCGCAGTTTACGTTCACCACTTTACGTGACAGTACTAAACCATTTAGTAATACCTTTGCTAATACAACCGTACTGAAAAGTATTGTTAAAACTGAATTAGTAGTGACAGCAAATTAAGTTTTAGTTAATTTAATCTGTGTACCTTTAACATTTAAGGTACACAGATTTAGCTTTACCAGTATAATCCGCTTTATTCAGTTTAACCTTCCTGTTCTATCTTCATTTAGTTTAGATTTAATTTCAACCTCACTGTCATCCAGCTAGTCTTTTAGGCCGGGATCCATTTGCTCGATAGTTAATAAACAGTACACACTAAATTTAAACCTGATGGGCACCGGCCTAAAAGATGTGACCTGAGCAAAGCGAGGAAATACTTAATGAACGCCTTAGCGTTCTAAAGTGCCGGTGTGACGGTTTTTATGACCAATATTATTCAAACAACCCATCAACAGATAAATAGCGTTCACCACTGTCGTAACAAAATGTTAATACCTGACTGCCTTCTGGAATGTCATTTAATTTACTTTCAATTGCAGCTAATGATGCACCAGAAGAAATTCCAATAAATATGCCTTCTTCGGTTGCACAGCGGTTTGCTAATTTGAATGCATCGGTGTGATCTATTTTAATAATCTCATCAAGAATCTCAGTATTTAAAATTTCGGGGACAAATCCTGCACCGATACCTTGAATTGGGTGCGGGCCTTTTTCACCACCACTAAGCACTGGAGATGCTGTTGGTTCTACCGCAATAACTTTTAAATTTGGGTATTGTTGTTTTAAAATTTCTGCACAACCCGTAATGTGACCACCGGTACCAACACCGGTAATTAAATAATCTAGTCCATCGGGAAAATCGGCAATAATTTCTTTTGCGGTTGTTTGTTTATGAATATTTACATTTGCAATATTATTAAATTGCTCGGGCATCCAGCTATTGTCCATTTCTTTTACAAGTTCAGTTGCACGTTCAATTGCTCCGATCATGCCCTTTTCTTTTGGTGTTAATACCAGCTCGGCACCAAGGGCTGACATGTACCGTCGTCGTTCAATTGACATGGATTCTGGCATGGTTAGAATAAGGCGATAGCCTTTATAAGCAGCTACCATGGCAAGTCCTATACCCGTATTGCCGGAAGTAGGCTCAATAATAACGGTGTCTTTGTTTAACAATCCTTTTTGTTCTGCATCGTCTATCATTGCCTGTGCAATACGATCTTTAATACTACCACCCGGATTACTGCGTTCGAGTTTCATCCAAACTGAATGTTTTGTACCGAATAATTTTTCTAATTTTACGTGAGGTGTATCACCAATTGTTTCTAATATATTGTTAACTTTCATTATAGCTCCGCTGTAGAATAAGTAATATTGATTAAAATACCATTCTAGATAGCTACTATTCCAGTTATTAAATAATTATATTTTTGAACACCAATTGAACTTTTTATTTTTCTTAAACCATAAATTAACTATTAACGTTAAATTTAATTATGACTTAACAATTTTTTAATCAATAAAGTGTGTTGATATTGGCAATACAAGATAAAGCGAAAAACAGACATATGAGGATGCTGTCAATTGGAGTAGCTGAATTAATTCGGTATTAATTAAAAACTTTAAATAACATTAAAATCAAACCAAGTACAAAATGTACTCGGTTTGATCTTTAGCACAACTAATTTTAGTTGTTAGCGTTACCGCCACCAAAGCTATTACCTTGACCCATACTTGAACCAGGATTTTGTTGTCCAGCACCAGGATTTTGTTGACCAGCACCAGGATTTTGTTGTCCAGCACCAGGATTTTGTTGTCCAGCACCAGGGTTTTGTTGACCAGCACCAGGATTTTGTTGTCCAGCACCAGGGTTTTGTTGACCAGCACCAGGATTTTGTTCACCAGCACCAGGATTTTGTTGTCCAGCACCAGGATTTTGTTGACCAGCACCAGGATTTTGTTGTGCAGAACCTTGGTTAGATCCGAAGCTGTTTCCGCCACGGTTGTTACCGAATGCAAAAGCTGATGTTGAAGCAACAGTTAATGCAAGAACAGATGTAATGATTAAAGATTTTGTTGATTTTCTCATGAAATAATTTCCTTTTATATTATTTTATTCTGATATTCTAAAACTAGAATACATTATATGTGAGATATATTCCCACACCGTGATGCATGACACAAAATAAAATTAATTTTTAATTATTTGTTTTTACTGGAAAAAAATTCAAAAAAGAGCATAAAATACATTCAATACGTTAAGTGAAAGTTAATAGACTTGATGAAAGGTGAATATTGCGCACTCCCGTTTGATCTTTGCCGCGAAATAATAACAAAATTACAGCTTTCTTTTCCCTATTTTAAACCTAGATCGAATAGCACTTAGCTATATTGAATAAAGCCGCTATTGTCGGCTAAAATCCACTAAAAATGACTACTATATCACAAGCTTAAAAATAATTAGTTTTCGTTTAACATAAAATAGCTAACCATCAAGAGCCCTGAGGTATATTGAACCATACAGTAGTCACTCGGTCTGAATACAATAAGATCTTAATTAAGCTGTTCTAACCATAATGCATTAAATTAACGGCTACTAAAAAATAAATTTATTTCACTAATTAGCAATGATCACTAATACTATAAACACAAAACTATTACATTTAGAGGGACACAATGATTACACGATTAACGCTCATAGCAAGCATCGGATTATTTAATATTAGCACGGTAGCAATCGCTGGCTCACAGCCTGAAATGACGGTTTACAAAAGCCCTACCTGCGGCTGTTGTAAAAAATGGATATCGCATCTGGAAAAAAACGGCATTAAAGTGACCGCGCACGATGTTGATAATGTAATACCGTATAAAATTAAAAATAAAATAACACCACAATTAGCATCTTGTCATACAGGCACCATTAATGGTTACACTGTCGAAGGTCACGTACCGGCTAAAGACATTTTAAAAATGTTAAAAGAAAAACCAAAGTTTAAAGGGTTAGCCGTACCAGGAATGCCGGTTGGTTCACCTGGAATGGAAATGGGTGATCGAAAAGATAAATACGATGTTGTATCGTTTGATGAGAAAGGCAATAAAAAAGTCTATTCGAGTTATTAAAGACACATCTTAAATTAAAATATAAAGGCGGCTTGCAGTTAATGTGCAAGCCGCCTTTTTTATTTTAGAACCAGGCTCGAACACCTAACACAATCTGACTATCGTTAACCGTGCTACCCGCATTCTTAGCAAGAGTTGCACTATTACCGTATTTATTATTCCAGTTAAGACCGATATAAGGTGCAAACTCACGCCGTATTTCATAGCGCAACCGTAAACCGAATTGAGAATCGGACAAACCTGAACCTATTCCCAGTGCAGTATCGTCTTTAGAGTAAAAGTTAAGTTCAATCTCCGGTGTTAGAATCAATTTTTGAGTAAATAATAATTCGTATTCAGCTTGTAAACGAAGCCCTATTTGACCCGCTTCGCCAATGAATATCGCATTATCAATCTCGTAAAAATACGGAGCCAAGCCTTGCAAGCCAATCACTAGCCAATCTTTTTTAGGCGTTGGATTGGTGTTTTTACGCCAGCCTACTTGAAAGTCCCAAAACGGTGCAATCGCGCGACTGTACAGTGCTTGTAACTCCAGTTCTTCAGTTTCACCATTAACTTGTTCGGCTTCAACTTTAAACCAAAATTTATTCAGATCTTTACCAAGCCATGCTTGTCCTTCTAACACTAATGGATCATCACCATCAGTAATACGAGTTTCAAATTGGTTGATCATTACTTTGCTAATAAGAGGATCATCACTGATTCCTCCCGCAAATGCTGAACCCGATAATAAACAGCCTGTTAAGGCGATAGTTAATAAATTTTTCATGTTACTCTCCCCTTAACTCACTTCAACTTTACGAAACATGCCTAACATGTGATACAACAGATGGCAGTGATAAGCCCATCCTCCCATTGCGTCCGCAGTGACGAGATAACTTATCTTGGCACCCGGTGCGACTATTACAGTGTGTTTACGAGGAATATAATCGGCATCACCGGTTTCTAAATCACTCCACATGCCATGCAGATGGATTGGATGATTCATCATGGTGTCGTTGACTAAGTTAATTCGAACACGTTCGCCAAATTTAAGTTTTAATGGCTCGGCATCTGCAAACTTTATGCCGTTCATTGACCACATATACCGGCTCATATTACCCGTTAAATGCAAATCTATTTCTCGACTGGGTTCGCGTGGATCGGGGGTTTTATATAAGTTTTTTAAATCTGAATAAACCAGTACACGACGGCCATTGTTTCTTAAACCAGTGCCCGGATCGTCCAAATTATACTTTGCGCCATCGGCGCGCATATCCACGTGTGGTCCGAATTCGGATTTTTCGTGAACAACTTTGCGACTACTACCATAGCCCGCAACACCCGAACCAATTTCTGGTTTTGACATTTTAGAATGATCCATGCCCTTCATATCAGCCATACCACCCATGTCCATTTTCGAATGATCCATACCTTTCATATCAGACTTATCATCCATACCTTTCATTTTGGAATGGTCCATGCCCTTCATATCGGACATATCACCACCCTTTGCGCCATGATCCATGCCTTTCATGCCTGACATTGAACTCATGTCCATGCCCATGTCACTGTGCGTTAAAATTGGTGCAGAATCTAATGCTGGTATCGGACTTGTTAACGAAATGTCCGGTGTTAACCGACCCAGTGCATAGCCACTGCGATCAATCGCTTGAGAAAAAATAGTATAGGCTCGATCATCACGTGGTTCTACAATCACATCATAGGTTTCTGCAACGCCCATTCTAAACTCGTCAACAGTGACCGGTTGGATATATTGGCCATCTGCAGCAACAACAGTCATCTTAAGTCCGGGAATACGCACATCAAAAAATGTCATGGCAGCAGCATTAATAAATCGCAATAACACTTTTTCGCCTTTTTTAAACTGACCTGTCCAGGTATCATCAGGTGTTTGGCCGTTGGTTAAAAAGGTATAGGTGTAACCGGTCACATCGGAGATATCCCGATCCGACATGCGCATTTTATTCCACATGCTACGTTTACTCCAAAAATCACTCCAGCCATCTTGCTTTAAATCACTAACGGCATCTCCGACAGTACGTTCTCTAAAATTATAATAGTCGCTGCGTTTTTTTAATTTGTAATAAATGTCATTTGGATCTTCATCACTCCAATCTGACAATAACACCACATGCTCTCTATCAAATTTGTAAGGCGCAGGTTCGATTGGATCAATCACAATAGCGCCATAAGCACCGGATTGTTCCTGAAAGCCCGAATGACTGTGATACCAATAGGTACCGCTTTGCTTAACTGCAAATTGGTATTTATAGTTTTCACCGGGTTTAATGCCTTTAAACCCATCGCTGATATTGGGCACGCCATCTTGCTCGCTAGGAAGAATAATACCGTGCCAATGTATCGAAGTATCGTCGGCCAAATTATTCTTGACGTTAAGCGTTACATTATCACCTTCTTTCCAGCGTAATGTGGGTGCAGGTACTGAACCATTAATTGCAACTGCAAAACGATCAGTTCCAGTAAAATTGACTCTAAGTGGCGAATAGCTTAAATCGAAACGCGATCCTTGTAGGATATTTGCTGGACTGAAGCTTTTCTTCATCGAATCGCGTGCTTGTGCCTGTAAATTAAAGCCAAGCCCCATTAGTACGCCACCTGCAGCTATCCCTGTTACAAATCGTCGACGGGATACCGATATCGATTCTGTACCAGGTAAAATAATTTTGTTCATTTCAAGTTCCTTGTTTTTTATTCAACATAACCATCGACTGGAGTCTACAGAAATTGTTTAAATAAAAAAATAGTTAAATAGTCTAAATGCTTTTTTTAGTAAAGCGATCTTAAGAAAAATTTAAGGAATTAACTTCTGGGAGGGCGAAAAATAGTGGCGCTGTAAGCGCTTTCAAGAGATTGATTTTGAAGTTGTAAAATAGTATCTACCAGATATTCTGATTCGGTTAAGTTAACCGACAAAACAACGGCGACCACCGAGGCATAACAATGTGCAGTGGCGCAATCGTGTTGAGTGCAGCAATCGTGTGTCATTGGATTGGCCGCAACTCGCTCGTTAGATGATGATTGGTGCATCACAGCACTCATATCGTGAAGCATATCAGAACAACTAGAAACAGCAGCAAAACTGGCTTCTAATGGCGAAATAGCCAATAACGCAATCATAAAAAGGTAACTTAATTTTTTATACACTGTTGTCATTCGATTAGTCTAGCGCGCCGCTGTTACTGTATGTTTAATGTCCGATATGGTAGTAGAGTTTCAACCCGACAAAAAGTTCATAAAATATATTTATATAATCAAATCGTGATATTAAGAGCTACAATGATAGAATATCCTATATTTTAAGCCAATGAATCTAACCTGAAATTCATTGTCTTATAGTATAATATTTGGCTCAAATGCCAAAAAAAGATAAAATAGTCACTTTAGACCATTTACATTTACATTAAATACCGCGAGATACAATATGGGCAACCCTTTTCAAGAACAATTATTAAAAGCAGGCTTAGTCACCAAACAGCAGGTTCAAAAAGCCAATAAAAGTAAACACAAAAAAAATAAGCAAATGTCGAATAAAGACAAGGCTGTCGATGAAGCTAAATTAAAATCACAGAAACTTGCTAGCGAGAAAGCAAAGCGAGATCGTGAGCTCAACCTGAAAAAAGAACACCAGGCACGGCAAAAAGCTATCTCGATCGAAATTAATCAACTTGTTTTAAATAATTGCATTAAGCGCGATAACAGCTGTGAAATAACCTACAACTTTGAACACCAGAATAAAGTTAAACACATCTATGTCAACAAGGAAATGAAACAGCAAATAATAGATGGAAAGGTTGGTATCGCACGAATAGAAGGTCGCTATGAATTAATACCGAAAGCCATTGCCGAAAAAATTCAAGAACGAAATGAAAAACGCGTTATATTATTTACTCAAGAAGAACAAGCCGTAGATGAAAATGATCCCTATGCAGAATTTGTGATCCCGGATGATTTAACTTGGTAAAAATTATTCTTTAACACTAGCGTGAGAATAAAATTTGCATAAGCTTTACCCGTTGCCATAATTCATCATATTGTGTCTCTCTAAAGCCATAGTCCTGTGTTGTAATTAAAAGTACACACAGACTATAGGTAACGATATGGAACAGTTAATTAACGGACTCCGACATTGGTTTAGACAATCCCCCTTTTTAAAAATTCTATTTATTGGATTTGTAATGTTACTATTGCAAATACCCATCGCCATGATCAGCGGACAAATCCATGAGCGGCAAATAACAAAACGTGTCGCAGTTGATGACATAACATCAAAATGGGGACAATTACAAACCATAATTGGACCACAACTTGTTGTACCCTACTTTGAAATAAAGGTGTGGCTTGATAATACCGGCAAAGAGCAGCACACTAAAACCACTAAATATGCAACATTTCTCGCTGAATCCCTGTTGATTGACGCAACCGTGCTTAAAGAAGTTCGCTCGCGTGGAATATTTGATGTGCCATTATATAAAACAAATATCACACTGTCCGGAACATTTAAAAAACCCAACTTTAATAAACTGGGGATTGATCCAGCTGTAGTCAACTGGGAAAAGTCCGAACTCTTATTTAATGTCTCTGATTCTAGAGCCATTCAAAAACAAATATTTTTATCGTGGAATAATACTCAATTATCATTTGAACCAGGACTAGGCAGCTCCAATACAACAGAAAATGGTTTTCATGTACCACTAGATGGTGTATTTAGTAATGCTATAAATACATTTTCAACAACATTAAATCTTAATGGCAGCCAAGGTTTATATGCAGCTCCAATGGCAAAAGAAACTACCATCAATTTTAAATCGGATTGGCCGGATCCCAGTTTTCAGGGCCTATGGTTACCAACCACACGAAAAATTACCAAATCTGGTTTCAACTCAAGTTGGTTTATCACTTCTATAAGCCGCAACTTTCCACAACAGTGGAAAAATAGTGACTTCAATAACAACAAACTAAAAAATTCAACCGTCGGTGTAGAATTTATTACATCCGTTGATAATTATCGCATGACAGAACGCAGCATAAAATACGTGAGTCTATTTTTACTAATGACGTTTGCATTAATTTGGTTATTTGAAATTTTATCCAAAATACGTGTTCATATGTTGCAGTATCTATTAGTTGGTGTGGCAATCAGTTTATTTTATTTATTACTACTGTCCATTTCAGAACACATCGGTTTCATCATTGCCTATTTTGTTGCCAGTCTGGTCATCATCACCATTGTTGGATTTTATTCACTATCCGTTCTCAAAACAACAAAACGCGCGTTAATCCTGAGCCTTAGTACCACCACACTCTATATCTACTTGTTCACCTTATTACAAGAAGAAAGCTACTCGTTATTATTTGGCTCGTTTGGGTTACTGGGTTTACTTACCGCTGTAATGTACATCACTCGGAATATAGACTGGTTTTCTGTGGGTAGCAGTACCAAAAGTGGCAATAAGCAATAAAATTGTTCAAACATTAATATTAGCTGCTACTGATAACACCCTTGCCAACTACAACGTGTTTAAAGCATATAAAGATAAAAAATTAATCATTGGCTTGATTATATTAATAGACACGGAAAATAATCCTCCCCACAAAATATTAATAAATACTTAAGGTTTACTATTATTTTATTAAAAACCCAAGCCCATTACGTTTCATTTTTGTGAGAAAGAATATCACTTATTGTTTTTTAATTTAGTAAGCGCTAACTTTTTTCAGCTTTAAAGTTTGTTAGCGCTAATTAACTTTAACAAAATTTTTTTATCTTAACTCAATAAACCTCACTATTTAAAGTAAATTCAAAACTGCATCACACAACTACCGATTAGAACGATTATAAAAATTAATTCACTGAT
>VAOX01061327.1_pt1 | contig 11125 bp, 12 predicted proteins | sample 3393891 | NCBI WGS metagenome assembly VAOX01 (sample SAMN08290429, study PRJNA428436) | hydrothermal vent metagenome | isolation source: Deep-sea hydrothermal vent chimney | place: Indian Ocean: Southwest Indian Ridge | depth 2822 m m | reverse complement strand
TGCGCATACAGAATTGCATATTGAAAAATTATTAATGGCTCTTGATGAATTACAAGTGGCCAAGTTAGGCCATACTTCGTGACAATTAAACTTCCAATACTCCATACTTCGACTACAGGCAAAGGCCCGCATATAGTGTTATTGCACGGTTGGGGCACCCATTCTGGAGTTTGGCGACAAATGGCTGACCTGCTTAGTCATTTTCGTGTTACTACGCTTGATTTGCCGGGGTATGCCGGTAATAGCAAGGCATGTAATGAATATTCAGGCTCAGATAATTTCGAAAATATGGTCGAGCAACTAGCGGAATCAATCACATCGCCTGCAATATGGGTTGGATGGTCCATGGGCGGGCTGTTAGCAATGGGCGTTGCGCTTAAGGTTCCGCAAAGAGTTAAGCAATTGGTCTTGGTTGCAAGTACTCCACGCTTTACGAGTGATACTGATTGGCAGGCAATGGAGCCTGATACTTTTATAGACTTTGCCGAACAGCTGAAACAAGATTACGATAAAACTCTAAAAAGGTTTATGTCGTTACAAACTATGAATTCAGAAAACCGCGGTGCACTGCTTAAATTATTGCGTCAACAATGGCATGATCTTGAAGCGCCTTCAAGCGTAGTATTGGAATCGGGTTTAAAAATTTTACAAAATACAGATTTACGAGAAAAAATGTCAGAATTACGATGTCCCTTATCATTTATTTATGGTCAGCTCGACACAATGGCTAGACCCGGCTTATTAAATAGCATGAAAAAATATCATTCCAGTTTTAGTTCGGTTGTTATCGAAAAGGCTGCACATGCACCTTTCTTGTCCCATCCTTTGGTGTTTAAGCAAGAGCTATTGAAACAAATTGACCTTCATGGTGGTTTAAAGTGATAGACGATACTAACAAGCAGCCGCAGAGTGCAGATAAAAAAGACGTGCAAGAAAGCTGGCACATGCTTAAGCATAAAGTACGCCGTAACTTTGATCGTGCAGCGCGTACATACGATGCCGCCGCCGTCTTGCAGCAAGAAGTGGCGCATCGTATGTTAGAACGGTTTGATTTTATAAAACAACAACCTCAATCAATATTGGACATTGGTTGTGGGACGGGTCAACTTTCGCTGGGCTTAATGGCGCGTTTTAACAAGGCAAAAATTACAGCGCTGGATATCGCGCCTGGAATGCTTGAGGTACTAAAAACCAAAATTTCATGGTGGCAACGTTTGCGTAATGCCCCCAGGTTTATTTGCGCGGATGCAGAGCATTTGCCTTTAAAAGATAATAGTTATGACCTTGTGGTATCAGGCTTAACATTACAATGGTGCAATCAACCTGATTTGGTGTTTGCTGAAGTAATGAGAGTCCTAAAGCCAGGGGGCTTGTTTATGTTTACAACTTTTGGGCCGGACACCCTTAAGGAGCTGCGTGAATGTTGGGCAGAAGTAGATGATTACAGTCACGTGAGTGCCTTTCTTGATATGCATGATATTGGTGATGCACTTATGCGTCATCAATATGCAGAGCCAGTAATGGATACAGAACGCCTTTGTTTAACCTATAAAACTGTGAGGCAATTACTAAAAGAACTAAAAAGTTTGGGTGCTAATAATGTCACTGCAGGACAGAATAAAACATTGACGGGTAAAGCTCGTTTGCAAGCACTTGAAAAGGCCTATGAAAAATATCGTCGCGACTGTATTTATCCAGCGAGTTATGAAATTGTTTATGGGCATACCTGGAAACCCGATCCTGACAATCAGGCATCCCGTAAAGCACAATCCGTCCATGTCGATTTTCTGCCGCGTTAAAGACTATAATGAAAAAATTACTGACCAAGGCATTTTTTATTACGGGTACGGATACCGGCGCGGGTAAAACAGAGATTAGTTTGGCGTTAATGGTAGGTCTTAAAAACCGTGGTTATCAAGTAGCGGGCATGAAGCCTATTGCCTGTGGAGGTATACAAACCGAACAAGGCCTCCAGAATGATGATGCTATGCGAATTCAGCAAGCGATAAGCGACGAGTTTTGGACGCATAAAGAGAACAATGTTGATCAAAGTCGGTATGCGATGGTTAATCCTTATATGTTCGATACGCCTATTGCTCCTCATATCGCGGCAAAAAACCAAAACATCGAAATCGACATCTCGCTAATCGATTCTAAATTTAGTCAAATAAAAAATAATGCTGATGTCACTATTGTCGAAGGGGTTGGAGGTTGGCAAGTGCCCATCAATAATCAGCAAACGATGCAAGACGTAGTACAGGCTTTAAATATTCCAGTTATCTTAACAGTAGGCTTAAAGCTCGGCGCACTTAATCATTCTTTGCTTAGCTATCAGGCGATTATAAATTCAGGGTTAAACTGCGTAGCTTGGGTCGCTACCACCCTCGAGGCTGATATGTTATGTGTTGAGGAAAATATTGCGGCACTTGCACGGCAACTCAAATCGCCCTGTCTTGGAGTTGTTCCTTACTTGAGCTCACCCGAAAGCAATGACATTATAGAATGTCTGGATATTGACCTTTTAATGTCTCTTTGACTGCTCTGACAAGAATTTACTTGTCTGACATTTTTAACTTAAACGACACAAATTGCCACTCCCTCACATTAGCTTGCCGACGTAATTGCCCTAAAATACTCTAATTAATTGAAATACCTTAACTTTATTGATGGCTGAAGCGTTAAACAGTTCAAAGTTTAGAGACTGAACTGCCTGTTTAAAGCCTTAACTGGAAGCGCCGGCCTACTTTTTGCCTTATTAACATCATAATGTCAAAAAACGCAACATAAGCACAAAGTAACAAGAAGAAAAGAATAGTATAAACAATAGGCAAAGTGGTCTTTTTAGAGCAAGTCATGAAATAAGTTGTAGTAATTATGAGGTGGAAGCGTGATACCAGGTAAATTGAAAGAGCATGGTGAGGGTAAAAGTGGGGGTACTTTTACGACACGAGAAGTTGTCGACCTAATCCATGAATTAAAGGTCAAGCATTGTCAGCTTGAGAGTCAGAATGATCGCTTGCGAGAGACTCAGAGAGCGTTAAGGATTTCGCATGAAAAATTTATGGAACTATATGACTTTGCGCCCATTGGATACATTAGTGTGCGTGAAAATGGTGAGATCGCACAAGCGAATTTAACGGCAGCCATATTACTCGGCGAAGAGCGTGAGTCATTGCCGGGTACACATCTTTCTGAATTTGTGTCGGAAGATGATAAGGGTATATACAGTCAGTTTACCAAGCTCATTAGAAATACTACCTCGATTGAAAAGTGCGAATTAAAGTTTGTGCGTGGAGCTGAGACAGTTTTCTATGCGCAACTTGAAAGCGGACCGATTCGCTATCAAGAGCTTCAAGGACAAGAGTACCGAATGTTACTGAGTGACATTAGTGATCGTAAGCGGATTGAAGAGGCTTTGCTTAAAGAGAAAGAGCGTGTGCAAATCACGCTGGAGTCGATCGGCGATGCGGTGATTACGACTGACGAAAATGGCGTGATTGATTACCTAAATCCAATCGCTGAAACTCTTACCGAATGGAGTAGGGATGCTGCCATGGGTAAGCATCTTGAAGAGATATTCAAAGTGTTTGATGATCAAACCCATGAAGCAAAAACAATTCCGCTCGACAAATGTTTACAACACAAACAGGTGGTGACTTGTACTCAGGATATTCTGTTGCGTGCTCCTTCAGGGCGCGATTACGGTATTCAATATACTGCGTCACCGATACGCGGTTATGACAATAAGATAATGGGTATCGTGTTGGTATTTTCGAATATTAGCGAAGTTCGTACCCTGACCAAACAAATTGCCTATCAGGCGACGCATGATTCCTTAACCGGCCTGGTAAATAGACGTGAATTTGAAAAGCGTTTAGGGCGAGCCTTAAAGCGTACTCAGGAGAAAGGTACTACCCATGCACTTTGTTATCTAGATCTCGATCACTTCAAAATAGTCAATGATACCGCAGGCCATTTGGCGGGTGACGAGTTATTGAAAAAGCTTAGTAATATGTTGTCGTCCAAAATTCGAAGCCGTGATACTTTGGCTCGATTCGGAGGCGATGAATTTAGTCTCCTACTTGATAATTGCCCGTTGGATAAGGCCACCCAAATTGCTAACTCGATTGTTGCAGCCGTAAGTAATCTCGGGTTTGAATGGAATGGTAAAAAATTCGATATCGGAGTTAGTATTGGTGTTGTGGAAGTGACTAATAAAGTATTAAATCCGGCAGAGCTAATGAGTCGTGCAGATGTGGCTTGTTACTCGGCAAAAAATCAGGGGCGAAATCGTGCACATGTGTATAACGGTGACTCTGATACTAGTGATAGTGATCACTTTGAACTACATAGAGTGGCAGAACTCGCAGACGCGATTAAAGAAAACCGTTTTCAACTATTTGCGCAACGTATTAAGGCGCTCGACCCGGAGCTTGAAAAACAAGAAGAAAATTATGAGTTACTGCTTCGTTCGGTAAACAAACAAGGTGAAATTGAACTGCCAGGCGAGTTTATTCCTGCAGCAGAGCGCTACAGTATGATGGATGTAATTGATCGTTGGGTGATTCAATCGGCTTTACGTTCTTATAAAGAAACCTTTACTGGTAGTATTCCAGTGAATATCGGTATTAATCTGTCTGGTAATTCAATGACTGATGTTGGGCTGCAACAGTTTATTCGTGATGAATTTTACGCGACCGGGGTCGACCCACAGCGTATATGCTTCGAAATTACTGAGGTGACCGCGATCACTAATTTGGCTCAGGCACGAGAGTTTATACTTGGGCTTAAAAAAATAGGTTGCCGCTTTGCATTGGATGATTTTGGTAGTGGCTTATCGTCATTTACCTATCTTAAAAATCTTCCGGTCGACTTTCTGAAGATTGACGGTTCTTTTGTAAAAGATATGGTCAAGGATAAAATTGATCATGCCATGGTGGCTGCGATTAATCAGGTAGGTCATATTATGGGGATTAAGACCATTGCCGAATGCGTCGAAAATGAAGAAATTGTTTTAAAGTTGCGCGAATTAGGAGTGGACTACATTCAGGGTTTTGGGATTGAGAGACCTATCCCTTTGAGTGAAATAAAATCCAGATAGGTAATAATAGTGATTAAGTACTAATGGTGTTATTTCGGGTAGCTGCCTGGAGGATGAGTGATAGTCCTGTTCAAAGCTCGTAGAGTATAGCGTAGAATTGCTGGTCGGAAATATAATGGCCAAAATCACTATCTTCCCGAAATTCCTTCACTTGTTTACCGCATTTTAGGGTTTGTTCAATTGTAGGAATTAATGATTTTTCTCTAGAAATTATGTAGTAACAAGCCATTAATTGAGGGAGAAAGGTGTCGATCAGGGTATCGTAAACTGTAAAACAGAAAGATCGGTGGCCTGCGCCATAATAGTGTTGTGACTTGGTGAGCGCCTGAATCATCGTTTCTTGTACTTTCTTGGATAATCGGTTTTCCCTATTTAGGCAACCCAAGGAAGCTGACGTGAATGACAAGTACAAAAGTAATCAGTACAAAATTATACAAATGCTGGTCAGACTCTGGTTTATGCTTTATACCAAATAAGGCTCGCAGTGTTCCTCCGCTAAGCTTCAAAATAAAATTCAATAAAAAATAGACCAGCGCCACATCGAGCACGCATAATGAATGTAAGCCAAAACTGGTGATGTTAGGTAGCAAGTTGTTCATTGTGGGGTTTGCACGAAACATAATACCGACAAACAAGGCCATAAAATTAATAAAGAAAAATAAAGACACATCAAACATCAGCAACAACATGAGATAGCCACCCACCGAAAATACTATCAGCATTAGGCCATCAGAAAATACGATCATAATGTAAAACATTATAAAGATCGGCAGCATCAGGACTTGTGAGCGGAATTTCCCACTACAGAGATCACCGATATGGGTGCAGACCTTACGAAGGGAGGGTTGCCATTCAAGTAAACGAAACGATAGCTGTTTAAAGGAAAAACTCAAGATCAACATTACCACAAAACTGACACTGAACAACATAAACAGGGTAAAGGGGTGGTTATCAAACTCCGGGATAAAAATATTCGCAGCCCCAAGAATCACCAGCGAAAACATAGAGCTTACCGATCCTGTGACTAAAATTCCGCGGCGACTCATGTGAGGTTTTGTGATGGCATCTTGCCACCATTCAAGTGTTTCTGAATCGAGTTCGAGGTCAATTACTTCTGGGAAATCTTTTTCGAGAGTCGCCAGCCAGTATTTCATACGTTCGATATTTTCGGGCTTTAATATCATCCAGCCGAACTTCAATGGTCTGAAAGGTCCCAATAAGGCATTTAAAATATGCCTGTCATCGGTTTTTTTGCTACGCGCCAGTGCTTCCAACTCTTTACGCTTAAGACGGGCATTCTCAAGTGCAATCATTAAATGAATCGCTTCTAAATGCGCGGGTAAAGAGCGCGCCGCATCAGACTCCCAATGAAATATACCAATCGCATGCCGAGCAAGCTTAATGGCAAATGGCACATAGGCGGTAAGCATATACTGTAACGATTGTTCAAATTGCGACAAAAAGTGAAAGCTATTAAAATCAGCTTCTTTTAAAACTTGGTCTAGCGTGAAGATCGCTGACTTCTCATTTTCATGATCGAGTTTGTCTATAATTTGTTCTAGATAATAGTCAGGCGTATGTTCTGCTTTTTGCAGGGCATCTTTCGCGAGTGAATCGTCAAAGGCTGATTCACCCAGTGCCGGTTCAAACTGACGACCATTCATATCGGGGCTTAGTTCTACATGGATTTGTTCCAGGGCTAATTCGTAGGCTTCACGCAACTGCTCATAAGCATCCAGATCGCGTAAAGGATGCACCGACTTCATACGTGCAATAAAAGCACGTCGAATACGTTTGCGGTCGCGAGTTGCCGCGATTTTTAAAATATTCCAGATATCCATATGAGTATCAATGATGCAATTTTAATCTCTGTGACTTTTTTTATACTATATACTAGTTAAGAGTATGGTTCGTGTCGTTATATTATACCAAACTACGGCCCTAAAACCGGGAACTAATTAGGCAAATTTTAGTCTTATATTAAGAGCGAGTCAGTATAATCGCCTCAAATAACATCGGAAAATGATATGAATGACCTCAGTAATCAGCACCTGAGTTGTATGCAAATAATGGGCGGTAACTCCAAAGTTCACATGCGTGTAGAGCTGGACGGTGTTAATGCCTGGGTGTGCAGTGTGCCTTTTGGTGACTCTAACCAAGGTGGGGATATTCATTATATGAGTTGTTGTGCCACAGGACGAGTGACTAGAATATTGGTGGCAGATGTTAGTGGGCATGGACAATCAGTTGCAGAACACGCCGTAAAACTTAAAAATCTAATGCACCGTTATACCAATTATATTAGCCAGCAAAAACTGGTACGCGACTTAAACAAAAGTTTTGCTAACTATACTTCTGATGGCAAGTTCGCCACCGCAGTGGCCATGACTTATTTTAGCCCCACTGGTGAGTTAACTTACAGTAACGCTGGACACCCGACACCATTTTTATATCAGGCCTCCTCTCGACAATGGCGTTTGCTAGAAACCGACGGTAAATCGGCACACGATGAAACCGGAGAGCGAACCGACTTGCCTTTTGGTGTGATTGACGATGCGGTGTATAGCCAAAATAAAATCAAGCTCGAATTTAATGACATCGTAATGCTGTATACAGACTCATTGATTGACGCACGCGGGGCGGATGGTCGGCGCATTGGCGTCGACGGCGTTTTAAATTTAATGCAGTCATTACCCATTGAATCAAAGCACCCCGACCCTGAAACGCTGATTGATAAAATACGAGCGTCGTTAAGTGAGCATGACGACGCCCAACGCAAAGGCAACTTCGAAGACGATGTCACTATGTTAATCTTTAGCCCTTCATCAATTGGTGAGCTAAAGTGGAAACGGAGAGTTGCCGCACCTTGGCTAATGATAAAGTCCAGTTTTCAATCTCTATTAACACCTGGAAAATCGATCCCCTGGCCCGAATTTAGCTTGCGCAATATCGGCGGCGCCATGTTAAATAAGCTTAACAAACCAAAAAAATAAAACTTTTGCTATTTCTATATTAGATGGAGTCAGTACTAACCTGGATCAAACAGCGCTGTTGACGGGGAAGATTTGGTTGCATGGTTAGATCTATTAGTGTGGGGTCAGGCTCGATTGCTTCTCAAGCAATCGAGCCTGACCCCCACTGTATGACCCTGATACAGGGTTGGATCTATTCTGTCAAATATGACATATTAGTTCGACAGAATCGAGCTTATGTTCGCCAAGAAAATCAAAATGTTAAGTGAAAAATGACGCACTATATGACACTTTTGTCAGATTTAATTATGTCATTATCGTCATATAATTAATGTTAGATTGCAGCAATAGGAAAAAGAGAAATGACAGAGCCATACACACTTGAAACGATATTAGCCGAATTCAACGAGGATTCAGAGGCATGGGTGCTTCAAGATAAATCACCAGGTATGTATGTCACAATTCCTCACCCAAAATATCCAGGACGAAACCCTATGCATTTCTTTCTAAGCGAATCAGACGCACAAGATTTACTGGTAGAAATCGTTGATGTAAATCCAAAACTAAAACTAAAAGAAATATACCCTGTTAAGGCAAAATTAATACAGGCAATTAAAGGTGTCGCTTCTGGAGCTAACAAGCTAGGTAATGCTGACGGTTTTGTTGTTCATTCACCAAATGAAGTCTATGAGTTTATTAAAGAGAAAACAATCTAACAATTAGCTCCAGCGGACAGTTTAAAGCGGCACTTTTTTTGCATTCGCAAAAATGCGCCACTTTAAACTGCCGCTGAGCAAAGCGTTATGTCTCAGAAGGTTGTGTCGTGTCTATTGGTCTAATAACTGAAAAATCTTGGGATGATATCGTAAAGATTCAGGAAGAGGCTTATACAGATATTCCACCTGAAGACGTAAATATTCTAAAAAGCAAGTGGCTTTCATCGCCTCAAACCTGTGCTGTATATTCAAACCATGAAAATAAAATATTAGCTTACTTATTAGCACATCCATTGGTGGGTGAAGTCCCCCCAAAATTACATGAAAAGGCAACTATAGCTAAAAGTTCAAATTTGTATCTACATGATCTAGCTTTAGCTTACGAAGTTAGGGGGAAAAATATTGCTAAGATATTAGTAGAAAACCTAATCGATAATGCTAAACTTCAAGGCTTCTCAAAAATACTTTTAGTTGCTGTTCAAAATTCAAGTGGTTTTTGGGCTAAGTTTGGTTTTTTAAATATACCTAATGCAGTAATCTGTTCGAGTTATGGTAATGGTGCGCAACTAATGATGTTAGAGTTAAAGACATAACAAGGCATTAAAGAACGGACGGAACCTAACCCGGTAATGCACAGACTTCGAGTTAACAAAACTGGAGGTTACAAATGGCAAGACGAACAAAATATAATAAGTATGACGATGACTTTAAAGCAACAGCAGTTGCTCTAACTGAAATACCTGGCATTAAAGCAGCTGATGTCGCTGAAGCACTCGCAATACATGAAGTGATGCTTTATCGTTGGCGTATGGAAGTGCGACGAGGCGAGATTGTGACGAAGAAAAAAAGAAGGTGATTACAAATATAAGTTGGTACATGGCTCGCATAGATTACATTGCTCTGTTGCAGCAGGTTTTACGCAAATAGCAGCTATATATGGTTTTGATATAAATAATTGTTAATTATGTCGGGTTATAACAATACACTCTGAGTCCTTCGTCAAGTCTTTTTCACCCAAAAGTAACATTAAGCGACAGCTTTCTTTCTCCTCTTTAAAGCAAATAAATACGCAGATTCATCGTAAGGTATTTTGTCTTTCCAGCAACGAAAAAGAATTCGTGTCCATTTAAACGCTAAGGCCCTAAGAGTGGCTTGATGTGATTTTCCGCTGGCACGTTTTTCATCGTAAAATTCTTTTGCCCAAAACGAATAACGAATGCTTTGGTTTGCCCATTCGACAAAAGTCTGGCGTAAAAATATTGGGCAAGAATATCGCCAATGAACCCAGCATTTTTTTCCGCTGCGTTCGAGTACCGGTGCGATGCCGGCGAGACGGTTTACTTCGTCGGCAGTATTAAAGCGAGTTCTATCAGAGCCAAAGGCAGAAAGAAGGCGAGGACCAAAAACAGGCCCGGCACCTGGAAGTGACTCAAAGATTTTGCTATCGGTATGGGCTCTGAAACGTTTAGCGATCTCAAGATCATAGTCGCGTATTGCGACTATGAGATGTTGAAGTTGTATGGAAAACACTTTCACTAATTGTTCAAAGGGTATAATGACCCCGATATCTTCGGTTAAAGGCATAGCCTCTTTGATCGCTTTGAGACGTTTGTCGATAGCAGATGGCCTGATGCATCGATGTTCCTTAAAGAACTTAGTCAATGTCGCAGGGCGCGCTTTGCGCGCCTTGTCTAAGGTTGACCAACGTTGGATGAAATCACAAAATAAGATCGTATCAAGATCAGAAAACCACTCTAGTGCCTGAGGGAAATAGGATTTTAAGCCGGCGGTAATGCGGTTGGTGAGTCTGACTTTCTCGCCCACCAGGGTTCGCCTATCCTCAACCATTCGCTGTATGATTCTGGTATCGACGGTGTCCGGATTTAACGGGTTTAGGGATTCAGAATGTTTGAGTAAATAATCTAACTGCAAAAAGGCATCGGTGGGATCATCCTTGGCCCCGCTAGGAGCAAAGGCTTCGCGGTATTTAGAAAGCGCCATAGGCGGAATGGGATACAGTACGATAAAATTATATTTTAACAAGGCATAGACTAACGGCCCTGTTTTTAGCTCAAGACAAATTGCCACAGGTTGATCGTTAAATTGTTTTTGTAACGATAAAGCCCACTCGTCTATGGCTTCAGGAGTGTGTTTAAAAATACCGTATTCAAGGGAGTCCGAGTCGGCGCATTTTAAACAAAAGTAACGGTGCATAAAACGCTCGATAAAAATGAATCGCTTGATGACGAGCGACGAATTCGAAGTGAACAAGCTATTGAAACATTAACGAAAGCGCATGAGAAGATTGATCAGTTTTTAAAGTCGAGCAGCCCACG
>VAOX01055149.1_pt1 | contig 11138 bp, 9 predicted proteins | sample 3393891 | NCBI WGS metagenome assembly VAOX01 (sample SAMN08290429, study PRJNA428436) | hydrothermal vent metagenome | isolation source: Deep-sea hydrothermal vent chimney | place: Indian Ocean: Southwest Indian Ridge | depth 2822 m m | reverse complement strand
CAAAAAAGACTTCATCATCTGCTTCGATAACGGTATGTCCATGGGGGATAATCGCGCGATCGCGTCGATAAATTGCGGCGACACGAATTTCAACGCTTGGCATATGTTGCTTAATGGTACTTAATTCATGCCCCACGAGAGGGCCACCATAATAAGCCCTAACACCCACAAGCTGAACTTTTTTATCTGCAAAATCAAGTACTTGAAGTGCACCGGGGTGAGTAATTAAACTCTGAATGTAGTCGGTAATAAGTTGCTCAGGACTGATTAAAACATCCACAGGCAAGGCTTCTTGTTGGAAAAGCTGAGGGTGTGATAAATAGCCCAATGCACGTACACGTGCAATTTTAGTTGGTGTATGGAATATGGTGTATGCAACCTGACATGCGACCATATTTGTTTCATCACTGTCCGTCACTGCAATGAGCATATCTGCATCATCGGCCCCTGCTGCTCGTAAAATATCAGGGTGTGAGGCATGGCCGGCTATGGTGCGTAAATCAAGGCGGTCCTGAAGAGCAAGTAAGGTTTTTTCATCTTTATCAATAACGGTGATGTCATTTGCTTCACTAGTGAGATTTTCTGCAAGTGAGCTACCCACTTGCCCTGCGCCAAGTATTATTATTTTCATGAGATTATAATTTTCATTTAATGTTTTTATTTGGTTTCAGTTAATAAAGCTTTAGGATCAATATTTAATGCGCGCAGTTTACGATAAAGGTGTGTTCGTTCCATTCCCGTTAATTTTGCAACTTTGCCCACGCTACCACCGGTTTTAATTAAGTGGTGAATTAAATAATCACGCTCAAAAAGCTCTCTGGCATCTCGTAATGGTAGATCATAAGCGACAGAAATACTCTCTTCAGTGTCAGTTATTTTTTCTTTGTCAGCAATGCTGGTTTCAATATCATCCAGTGTAATTTCATTACCTGTTGCGGTAATCAGTAAATGTTGTACTAGATTGGTTAGTTCTAAGATATTTCCAGCCCATGAATAATTACGTAAGCGGTTTTGTGCTGCGAGATTAAATGCGCGATAAGGTAAGTTTTCTTGTTCAACAAGTATGTTGGTATAAAATTTGAGTAAATCGGGTATATCTTCACGGTGTTCACGCAAGGCTGGAATATATAAGGGTACGACATTGATATAAGAGAATAAGTCTTTGCTAAATTTATTTTCTTCGATTAATTGTTCAAGGTTTTGATAAGAAGAACTTATTATTCGAGCATTAAATGGAATTGTTGTTGAGTCATTCACACCTTGATAGGAGTGGTTTTGTAATAAATGAAGTAAAAATTGTTGTGTTTTTTCATCTGCGGAATCAATGTTACGCAGAAACAGTGTTCCATTTTGTGCCTGATCAAGCAGACCTTGAGTTGAGCTTGATTGGCTGCCCAGCAATTCTTCTTGGTTATCTTCATAACTTAGTTGTGATAAATTCAATTCAACAAAGTTATTTTTATGGTTTTTACTCTTAGTGTGTAAATAATGTGCCGCGACTTTCATGCCACTACCCGCTTCACCTTTTAATAAAACCCAACTATCGTGCTCAGCAATACGTTTAATTTGTTCACGTAAACGCTGCATAACAGGGCTGTGACCAATGGGTTCTTTAACGACAAAATTTTGGTGGGCATGAGTGATGGGTTGATGTAGCGTTTTGTCTGACTTTAATGCTTGCTCTACAGTTAATAATAATTTTGCTAACGACAAGGGTTTTTCTATGAAGTCAAAAGCACCTAACCGAGTCGCTTCAACGGCAGTTTCTACTGTGCCATGACCAGACATAATGATAACGGGACTTTTTAAATTCCCGCTTTCAGTCCATTCTTTTAATAGAGTAATACCATCAACATCAGGCATCCAAATATCAAGCAATATTAGGCTAGGTTGATGTTGTTGAAAAGCATGCCTTGCTGTTTCACCGTCTTCGGCAACATCTACAACGTAACCCTCGTCCTGAAGTATTTCTTGCAATAAATGACGAATATCGGGTTCATCATCTACCACTAAAATATGCGGCACATCTGTATTGATAGGTTTAGGTTGTAGCATTATTATTTTGCTCTTCCTCATCAAGTTTAATATCAGGGTTAGGTGTTTTTTTAACTGGTAGCCTTATTATAATACTCGCGCCACCTTCTTTTTCATTTTCTGCAAATATCATTCCGCCATGTTCTTCAACAATTTTTTTCACTATAGCAAGACCTAAACCGCTGCCCTTGGGTTTAGTTGTAATGTAAGGTTCAAATAGTTGATCAAACATATCATCTGCAATGCCGGGGCCGGTATCGGTGATTTTTAATTCAACATAGCGACAAGCTTGTTCTTCGGCACAACGGGTTGAGATGTAGATTTTTTCTTCTTTTAATTGTTGTGAGTTAGTGTGATTTTCTTGGTTCGCTTCTAATGCATTTTTAATTAAGTTATGCAGTAGTTGACGAAAACGGCCAATATCTGCTTCGATTTTAGGGTTAGTATTATCTAAGGTAACAGAATAAAGCGTATCATCATTGGATGATAGATAAAGATCGAGTACTTCATTAACGCTTTTATTAAGATCGATAGTATCTAAATTTAAAGCGGGCATTCGCGCATAATCAGAAAAAGCTTTGACCATCTCTTTTAGAGTTTCAACTTGTTGCACAATGGTATGAGTTGAACGATCAAGAATGTCTGCTTCATCAGGATCCATTTTGTGGAGATATTTGTGGCGAATGCGTTCAGCAGATAATTGGATGGGAGTGAGTGGATTTTTTATTTCATGCGCTAAGCGTCTAGCGACTTCGCCCCATGCAGCATTTCGTTGTGCTTTTACTAGCTCGGTAACATCATCAAACACAATAATGTTGCCATCTTCAAGATTATCGGTGTGGTTTGATAAGGAAATTAATGTGCCACGACATAGTAAAATTTTTCGCGAGCCTCCAATAAAAATAATAATTTCTTCCTGCCATTGTTTTTCCTTGGCTTCGATATGAGGAGAAATGGCATCAACAAATTGCTGCAAGTGAGAATTTTCTTCAATGGCATCATCTAAAAAATGCCCAATATAAGGTGTTAAAGACGCATTAAGAATTTGGTTAGCAGCATGGTTTGTTGTTTGTAAAAAATTATGTATATCAAGCGTAATTACACCAGAAGATAAATTACCTAAAATAGTTTCAAGGTAGCGATGTTGTGCTTCGGCTTGTTGTTGACTGATACGTGCACTATCTTGAGCAAGAGAAATTTTTTGAGTCATATCATTAAATGAGCGTACTAAAAAACCAAGCTCATCTTTACCAGGTAAGGGCAGTCGTTTTTCATAGTTACCGGCAGCAACTGCACGTGTACCTTCAACTAAATCAGAAATAGGTGCAACCATACGTCGAGCTGCAAAAAAGGCCGCCCAGATTGAGGTGAGTATACTGAGTAATAAAATAAGTGATAAGGTTAATATAAAGCTATATTTAAGGGGTAAACGTAATATAGTTAATGATCTTACGGCACTAAATGCTTGTTGAACATTTTCTGCAAGTTCATTAATGCGGGGTGTAATGGGGTAAAGAAGCTGTAAAATTCGCCCATCTAAAACAGGATCAGGATTTTCCATGTTGATAGCAATACGTATGTGAAGTCCAATTTCAGGAATCGGGACTAAACCAAAATCATCTTGACCAAGACGAAGGCGTTGCAAAGTAGTATTTTCAAGTTGCTGAGGAAGAAGCCGAGTCGTTTCACTAATACTTGATGCGATAATGCGACCATCGTTAGTGAATAAGGTTAATTCATTAGCGCCACTTTCAATACGTAATTCATTTAAGGTTAGAGTTGCAAGTTCATTTGATACGGCATTTAAACGTGGCGACATTTGTTGAGTTTGTCGTAATAATTCACGCATGCGAACACCAAGTGATGCTTTACTGAGCTCAAGGGCATCATTTAATGCATTTTCAACACGTACATCAAACCAACTATCAATGCCACGTTGTAAAAAATCTAAAGAAAAGTAGTAAACAACAGAAACGGGGGTGGTAGACAATATAACAAACATAATAACTAAACGTGTTGTTAAGCGTGAGCCGGTTTTTCCTTGACGATATTGTTGTATAAGATGCCAAACACTTTTGCCAATTAATATGAGTAATAAAACCGTTGCAAGAAGGTTAACGCCAAGTAATACAGAATAAAGTCGACCAAATAATAATGAGTTGTGGGTAGCAATACTCATTAAATAAAGCGAGGTTAATAACAGTACCACCACCATAGCAATGGGAGTGTTACCAGAAAAAAGGCGTTTAATTAGGGCTTTAATGGCCATGAAAACCAATCACTTTCAAGCTGCCATTGAGAAGAAATATACGCTATAGGTCGCATCGGGGCAGGTAATGATTCTATGTCAAGATAAGTGCGTATTCGAACATAATAGTCATCATCGTCATCAAGTAAATTTTTATCAATCAAGGGCAGGTTATGAATGGTACTTAAAGAATTTATTGCGGCATTTAGGCTAATAAAATTTTGTTGTGCACCACTGTTTAAGTTATGAATAATATATTTTTCGGACAGTGCGTGATAAAGCAATAAGTAGCCTTGTTCAAGTTCAGCAATTGTTTTGTCCCACCACCAGCTTCTATCTTTTTCAACTTCAATATTGACTAGAACAATTAAAGGTACGCCACTACGAAGTGCTTCGAGTGCATCAACAGAAAACTGTAAATCCATGTTGGCTTCTAAATGATAAACATGATCTTTTAATTTTGTTTCAGCAGAAAGAATTTTAAAACCTTGAGCAAAAGATGTTGTGCTAAAGCTGCTTATGAAAAAGCAAAGCAAAAGGGCAAAGATGTTTTTGCTAGAAAATTTTTCTATCATTGTATTTTTATTCACTTTATTTTTTTTGTATAAGTGCATAAAAGAAACCATCCATTCCCATGTTGCCTTTTTCACCGCCATCGCCGGGTAAAATTTGTTTGCCAGCAACTTGCTGTATGCCCCAGTCTGAATGAATGGGTTGCAGTTCGGCATCGTTATGTAATTGAAGAAAATGTTGTATTTGTTGTGTATTTTCTTCTGCCAATACTGAGCATGTTGCGTATAACAGCATACCCCCAGACTTCAATGTAGACCAGAGCGCATGCAGGATTTGCGCCTGATCTTGTAGCAGTTGAGCTATATCATTTTGCTGGCGTAGCAGTTTAATATCGGGGTGACGACGAATAACCCCACTGGCGCTACAAGGTGCATCAAGCAAAATACGATCAAAAGGTTTTTTATCCCACCATGAGTCTGGTTCGAAGGCATTAGCGGTTAGAAGTTTGGCATGGAGATGGCAGCGATCGAGATTTTCTTGTATTTTTTCTAAGCGGTTGCTTTCGATATCGAGTGCCAGTAAATCAATGTCTTTTTCACGTTCAAGTAAGTGTAGGGTTTTACCACCCGGTGCGGCACAGGCATCAAGAATACGATCTCCTTTTTGTGGGTCGAGTAATATCGCGGCAAGCTGCGCGGCTTCATCTTGAACGGATACTTTGCCCTCTGTAAATAATGGCAGCGCGTTAACAGGGAGGGGTTTTTGCAAGTAGATTGCATCTTCTGAATACTCCCCGAGCTTTGCGCTAATATCGTGTTGCGAAAGTAAATCAAGATAATCAGTTCGGCTAATGTGTTGTGTATTAAGGCGCAGAGTCATGGGTGGAGATTGGTTGTTGGCATCTAAAATAGCTTGCCAGCGTTTTTCTTCTAGCCAGTTTTTTTTAATAATGTCGAGCCACCATTGTGGGTGAGCAAATTTGGCAACTTCATTATTTTGCAACTGTTGATTTAATGTTTCAGCTTGGCGTTGGTAGTTTCTTAAAACCGCATTGACTAAGTTTTTTGCCCAAGGCTTTTTTAACCCTTTCGTTATTTTGACGGTTTCAGAAACGGCGGCATGATCGGGGGTTCGCATTTCGATGAGTTGATAAAGCCCACTCAGTATCAGCAGCACAATATCTCGATCTTTTGCTTTTAAGGGTTTACTAATGAGTTGATCGGCAATGTAGTCGAGTCGAGGTAATAATCGGATAACGCCATAGCTCATTGCTTGAATAAAGCTGTGATCGCTTTCTTGTGTTTTATCGGCGTATTTTTTTATGGCGTCGGGCAGATTACGACCCTGAGTCGTGACTTGCAGCAATATTTTTACGACAGCCAGCCGACTGTTCATGGTGTGTTTGTGCTTTGTAGTTGCATGCCAACAGGAAGTTGTTTGGCGTGACCATTCATAAAGGCTGCCACATCCATTGCTTTACTGCCTGAAGGTTGTAGTTTAAGTAAGCGCAATACGCCTTCACCGCAACTTATATCAATGCCCGTTTTATCACAACGAATAACCGTACCTGCGGTTTGATCCGAATTTTCAGTAAGCGCTTGTGCCTGCCAAATGCGTAAAGGTTTGTCATTGAGATAAGTAAACGCAACAGGCCAAGGATTAAAAGCGCGAATCAAACGTTCAATATGCTCAACAGAATCTTGCCAGTTGATGATGGCTTCTTTTTTATCGAGTTTATGCGCGTAACATGCCAGTGAGTCATCTTGTTTGACCGGCGTTATTTTCTCTAATTCGGTGAGTGTTTTTAAAATGGCACTTGCACCTATTTCAGCCAGTCGATCATGTAGGTCGCCACCGGTATCTGTGTCATTAATGGGACAGGGGCGTAACGATAAAATATCACCGGTATCCAGTCCGGCATTCATTTGCATAATGGTGATACCTGATTCCTTGTCTCCTGCCGCAATCGCGCGTTGAATCGGGGCGGCACCTCGCCAACGAGGTAATAAAGAAGCATGGATATTTAAACAGCCGAGTCGAGGCATATCCAAAACAGTTTGCGGTAAAATTAAGCCATACGCAGCAACCACCATGACATCGGCGTTAAAATCGCGCAGTGTATTTTGAGTTTCAAGCTGTTTTAAATTTTCAGGTTGTAATACGGGAATGTCATGCTCAAGCGCAAGCTCTTTAACGGGACTAGCACGTAATTTACGGCCTCGCCCTGCAGGCCGATCAGGTTGAGTATATACAGCGACAATCTCATGGTCTGATTTAATCAGAGCGAGAAGTGCACTTGCCGCAAAATCAGGCGTTCCTGCAAAAATAATTCGAAGTGAAGGCATATAGTCTTTGTCATTGCATGAGAACAACCTAACCGCTTACCTACAACAGATGGGTAGCAAAGAAGAGGAACTGTTCAATAGTTTATTATTGGGACATCATAACAAAAAGCGCGCTTTTGCCCTATTAAAACCCCATTTACATGGCATTTTTTCGCTGTTTTTCGAGTTTTTTTCGAATACGGAGTTTTTTTAATTGAGATAAGTAATCAACGAAGAGTTTGCCGAGCAAGTGATCCATTTCATGTTGAATACAAATCGCCAATAAGCCATGTGCGCTCATCTCAAAGCTTTCACCGTCTTTATTTAAGGCTTTGACTCGCACATTTTCTGCTCGATGCACTGTTTCATAAAAACCGGGAACAGATAAACAGCCCTCATCAAACTCCTGATCCCCGTCTTTTTCTAGAATTTCGGGGTTAATAAGGACAACTGGCTCATTTTTCTCTTCAGATATATCAATGACCAAAATTTGTTCATGGACATTCACTTGAGTGGCAGCAAGACCAATACCCGGGGCGTCGTACATGGTTTCGAGCATATTGCTGATCAGAGTACGGTGTTTGTCTGTGACTTTTTCGACCGGTTTTGCAACGGTACGTAAGCGGTCATCAGGAAAGTGTAAAATATTTAAAATAGCCATGTTAATTATTTGTTCAATATTCTTCTGGTGTAGTGGATAACAGCCGTATTATATTTTGCCACGAGATTTTACGCTAGGTGTGATTTTAATAACTTTATCACATCTTTCTCTAGTACATTAGTAGGAAAAGCTGCTAACATGATGATACTAATAGATAAGAAGGCGTCAAATCATTAGAAGAATAACTGGATTTTTTGCAAATTTTGCTCTAAATACTCTTAAGTATATCGATTAATAGTATTATTTCGTTTTTTGACGCCCCACTTTAAGGGAAGCATATGAACAATAAAATAACTGGTTTGCGACTCACGTCTGTTCTTTTACCCGCGCTTATGGTGTTTGGTTTAATCAGTTTGAACGGGTGTAGTTCTTCTCAACCTGTTATCCAGTCTGAGCCTGAACCTGTTGCTGAAGTAGAGTCTATGGAACCCATGGAACAGGAAGAGCCCATTCTAGAAGTCGAAGAGGTTATCGAAGAGCCCAGCATACTTGCTCATGATTATCCCGAACGTTATGTTGTTGTAAAGGGTGATACCTTATGGGATATCTCAAAACGCTTTCTTAAAAGTCCATGGTTATGGCCATCGGTATGGCACATCAATCCAGGTATACGAAATCCTCATTTAATTTATCCTGGCGATGTTATTGTCATGTATATGATTGATGGAAAACCTTACATCACACTTGATGGTCAAGCTGGTGTTACTCCATCACGTCCAAGGCAACCTAAAATGCCGCGAGAAATTAAACCAGGATTAAAAGTGGTTAAGTTATCTCCTTCTTCACGCGTAAGTGGTATTCATAAAGCCATTTCGACTATTCCTATGAGCGCAATACGTCCGTTTTTAGATCGCCCGCGTGTCGTAACAGAAGAGCAGCTTGATGATGCACCTTATATTGTTTCAAGTTACGAAGAGCATTTAATCAGTGGTACGGGCAATAAAATTTATGCGCTTAATTTAACAAAACCCTTGGCTGGTTATAATGTTGTACGACCAGGCAAAGAGTATATTGATCCAGAAACAGGCGATCTCTTAGGTTACGAAGCAATATATTTAGCAGATGCTCGACTCATCAAAGAGGGTAAGGATGAAGATCAACCTGCGACATTAATCGTAACTAAAGCATTGCGTGAAGTGTTAAATAATGATGTTTTAATCCCTTATGAAGAGCGTGAGCAAATGTTTCAATTTACTCCGCGCTCTCCAGAGTCTAAAGTAAAGGGACAAATTGTTTCTGTTTACAATGGTGTAACGCAAATTGGTCAATACATGATCGTTGTTTTAAACCGTGGTGAAGACGATGGGTTAGCACCGGGGCATGTCTTAGCTGTTATGCAAAAAGGTGCCGAAGTAAATGATTCAAGACGCTTTATATTTAGTAGTGTTGAGTTACCCGATGAAAGAGCAGGCATTATGATGGTCTTTAAAACGTATAAAAATATAAGTTATGGGATCATTATGGAAGCAAATCGGGCTATTCATATTAATGATGGTTTCCAAAATCCTTAGAGAAAGTCGCATACTTTATTATTATTCATATAAATCATTTTTAGTTTAATGCTACACTCTGCCTGACCAAATGGAATTGGTGAGGATAGATGAATGACACAAACAGAGAATGATTTACGTAGTTGGTTAGCTTTAACCCATGTTTCAAAACTTGGGCCCGTTCGAATACATTCCCTTCTTGAAGTCTTTAAAACACCCGCGGCAATTTTAAATGCTGGAGCAGCCGTTTGGAAAGAGGCTGGTCTTTCTGAAACCATGATTGCAAATTTATCTTCGCCAGACTGGGGTAAAGTCGAAGTAGACTTAAAATGGTTAGAGCAAGAAAAAGCGAGCATTTTAAGTTTTGATGATGCGCTTTATCCACCCTTATTAAAAAATATTCCTGATGCGCCGCCTATTTTGTATGTGCTCGGTCAAGCAGAAATACTTTCTATGCCACAAATTGCCATTGTCGGTAGTCGAAACCCAACGCATGCTGGGTCTGATACAGCACGTCATTTTGCTGCTTATTTGACGTCGATGGGAATAACCGTCACCAGTGGCATGGCAATGGGCATTGATGTAGCAGCGCATGAAGGTGCGCTCGAAAGCATAAATAAAGGCTTGAATGGACATGGTTTTACCGTTGCTGTGACGGGGACGGGACTGGATCGTGTCTATCCGGCAAAAAATCGCGATATTGCACATAGTATTGCTGAAAATGGTGTATTGGTATCAGAATATGCGCCAGGTACACCGCCGTTACCCGGTAATTTTCCTCGTCGTAATCGTATTATTAGCGGATTGAGTCTAGGTGTTTTAGTGGTTGAGGCGGCGTTGCAAAGTGGCTCTTTGATCACTGCGCGGCTCGCAGTTGACCAAGGCCGAGAAGTTTTTGCGGTACCAGGCTCGATTCACCATCCTCTAGCAAAAGGTTGCCATACCTTGATTCGAGAAGGCGCTAAATTGGTAGAAACAGCAGAGCATATTGTTGAAGAATTGGGTGCTTTAACAGAAATGTTGGCACAATCTGAGCAAAAAATGCCCAATCTTGTTACTTCTGAGCAAAGTGAGAAAGAAAGCTTGGAATTTCAAGTGCCATCGGTGCTTGAGAGTGATGATGAATATAAGCAAGTCTTGAAATGTGTTGATTTTGAACCCACATCAGTGGATAAAGTGGTTGAAAGAAGTGGATTGACTGCGGATGCAGTTTGCTCCATGCTATTGGTATTGGAATTGCAAGGTTACGTAAAAGCCTTATCTGGTGGCTACTACTGTCAAGGCAGGTAAGAGGAAGTGAAATGAAATGAAAGAAAATATACTCGAAGTGTTGATGTATCTGTTTGAGAATTACATGAACGATGAAATTGAATTCGATACAGATGAAGAATCACTGAGAACAGAGTTAGAGCAAGCGGGTTTCCATAAAGCTGAAATCAGCAAAGCGTTCTTGTGGCTAGAAGGTTTGGCCGGCTTACAAGATGGCACTGAAGCACTGATATTAAATGCAGAATCTATTCGCATTTATACCGACGAAGAAACTGAAAAATTAGATTTAGAGAGCCGCGGCTTTTTAATGTTTTTAGAGCAAACGGGTGTACTCGATCATAATACGCGTGAGATGGTGATTGATCGTGTAATGGCATTAGAGTCTGAAGAAATAGATCTTGAGCAGCTTAAATGGGTTGTGTTGATGGTGTTATTTAATCAACCGGGTCGAGAAGCGGCTTATGCTTGGATGGAAGATTTAGTTTTTGATGAATTACCAGGCGTTATTCACTAAGCTTTATTAGATGCTAATAACAAAAGAAAATAATTTAATGCCCGCTTATGCGGGCATTTCCTTTTATGTGATGGTTTAAAGTTAT
>VAOX01031757.1_pt1 | contig 11167 bp, 9 predicted proteins | sample 3393891 | NCBI WGS metagenome assembly VAOX01 (sample SAMN08290429, study PRJNA428436) | hydrothermal vent metagenome | isolation source: Deep-sea hydrothermal vent chimney | place: Indian Ocean: Southwest Indian Ridge | depth 2822 m m | reverse complement strand
TCTTCAAACTGCAAAGGACGATTATCTAATGCCGACGGTAACCGAAAACCATAATCCACTAGGTTAGTTTTACGTGACCGATCGCCTTTATACATAGCGCCTAACTGCGGAATAGTGACATGAGATTCATCAATGACTAATAAAGCATCATCCGGCAGGTAATCGAAAAAAGTCGGCGGAGGATCACCCGGATTTCGACCCGAGAGATAGCGTGAATAGTTTTCGATACCGGAGCAATAACCAAGTTCCATAATCATTTCTATATCAAAATGGGTACGTTCGGATAAGCGTTGGGCTTCAACTAATTTATTTGCATCGTAAAATTCTTTAAGACGAGATTTAAGTTCAACCTTAATTTTCTCAACGGCATCTAATAATGTGCTTCTGGGGGTCACATAGTGCGTTTTTGGATATATTGTTACCCGTGGCAATTTTTTGATCACTTCACCCGTTAGTGGATCAAAATTCGATATTGTCTCAATTTCATCATCAAAAAGTTCAACTCTAACAGCCTCTTTATCAGAATCTGCTGGAAAAATATCAATAACGTCACCGCGAACCCGGAAAGTGCCTCGGCGTAACTCCATATCATTTCTTTTATACTGTAATGCCGTTAATCGTTGCAAAATGCTATTGCGATCCGTTTGCTCTCCTTTAACCAAGTGCAATAACATTTTTAAATATAAATCCGGATCGCCTAAACCATAGATTGCTGAAACAGATGCAACAATGATGGTATCTTTTCGCTCTAATAATGCCTTAGTCGCGGATAAACGCATTTGTTCAATGTGTTCATTAATAGCAGCGTCTTTATCGATGAAGGTGTCCGTTGCCGGAACGTAGGCTTCTGGTTGATAATAATCGTAATAAGAAACGAAATACTCAACCGCATTATTGGGGAAAAATTGACACATTTCGCCGTATAATTGTGCTGCCAAGGTTTTATTCGGCGCTAAAATTAATGTCGGTCGTTGCACTTTTTGAATAACATTAGCAATTGTAAATGTCTTCCCCGATCCCGTTACACCCAATAAGGTCATTCCGGCTTCACCATTATCCAGACCTTCAACCAATTTTGTGATTGCCTGAGGTTGATCTCCTGCGGGTTTAAATTCTGAATTAAGCTCAAATGGCTTAGTTTTTAGGGATGTCATGGCTGTTTATGTCAGGAAATTTTGATGTTGCTATCTAGATTTTATATTTTCGTCACTAAAGATGAAATATTATTATATAATATCTAATTAAGCCGTGTTTAAAAATTATTTAGAAATAATTAGTATAATCACCTTACTCTGGTAAGTTTCCACGCAAAATAGCATATTTTAACCAAAAGAATTTGCCGTATTTAGGTATAACGTATTCTATCGTATACTCTATTGGTTATATTTTATGTTGTGAAATTTTGTGATGTAATTAAAACGTATACTAAAAACATGAGCTACTTGGGTTAAAATATAACAATAAATTAAGAAATGGAGTATTTCATTGGATTTTGAACTTTCACACCGCGTTCAACGGATTAAAACATCGGCTACATTAGCAATTACCAGTCGCGCAAACGAACTTCGAGCCGCTGGTAACGATGTCATTGGTCTTGGTGCCGGTGAACCTGACTTTGACACTCCTGAGCACATAAAACAGGCTGCTATTTCAGCTATCAATGATGGCTTTACAAAGTACACCGCCGTTGATGGCACACCTGAATTGAAGCAAGCTATTATTGACAAGTTTCAACGCGATAATCAACTTCAATACAACTTGGATCAAATTTTAGTTTCCTGTGGCGGTAAACAAAGTTTCTTTAATTTGTGTCAGGCAACGCTCAACCAAGGTGATGAGGTTATAATCCCATCGCCTTACTGGGTTTCCTATCCTGACATGGTTTTATTAGCGGATGGTACGCCCAAGTTTATTACCGCTGACATTTCCCAAAACTTTAAAATAACGGCTGAGCAGCTCGAAAATGCCATCACCGCTAAAACACGCATGTTTGTCATCAATAGCCCGTCAAATCCGACAGGAATGAGCTACTCTCATCAGGAACTTGCCGAATTAGCTGCCGTTTTAATGAAATACCCCAATATCATCATTGCGACCGATGACATGTATGAACACATTTTATGGCATGATGAGTCATTCAAAAACATTTTGACGATTGAACCTGATTTATACAATAGAACCATCGTGTTAAATGGTGTATCTAAAGCATATTCTATGACTGGATGGAGGATTGGCTACGCAGCAGGTCCTGTCGAAGTAATAAAAGCAATGAAAAAAATCCAATCTCAAAGTACTTCGAACCCAAGTTCAATCTCACAAGTTGCAGCTTATGCAGCTTTGACTGGAGATCAAACGTGTATTTCAGTAATGCTATCCGCATTTAAAAACAGGCACGATAAAGTAATTCCTATGTTAAATGACATTGATGGTATCTCTTGCCTGCCTTCATCGGGCACTTTTTATGCTTTTCCATCAGTATCCGGATTAATAGACCGTTTAGAAAATATCAGTAATGACATTGAATTAGCGGAGTATATTTTAAACTCAGTTGGTGTCGCAACCGTACCCGGCAGTGCATTTGGATTACCCGGTTACTTACGATTATCGTATGCGACCAGTATGGACAATTTAAATGCCGCAATCAGCAGAATTGCTAGTTTATAATATTTGCTTAAATCTAGAATGTAGCTCTTTGGCTGGTTCGTCATTAGTATCTCTCGTACAGTCTAGTCTACTATTTAAAACTGGCTTAACTCACAACATCTCAATATTAACACTCATTAATATACCTCGGCACTTGCAAAGTTGAGCTTTACCAATGAGTTACAATTAATGTAAGAATATCCTTACACGCTCAAACAACGATATCCTACACAATAAAGCTATCTTATTAGTGCTGTTTTGTATAAAGTAATCGCACATGGATGTGGGGGGGTGACATGGACGTCTCATTTAAACTTACGAAAAATTTACGAAAAACATCAAAAACTAGCTGTCTCGGCTTAACCTTGATCGAATTACTAGTCACATTGGCAATAAGCTCGATTGTCTTGTCTTATGTATTGCCTGAAATAAAATCGCTTTACAAATTAAACCAAAATGCCATCGTTATAAATTCTCTAGTCTCGGATTTTGCTTATTCACGTAATGAATCGATAAAACGCTTGAAAGATGTTGTTATCTGCAAAAGCACTGATGGATTAAAATGCAACACTAAAAGTAGCTGGCAAAATGGTTGGATTATTTTTGTCGATGAAATTAATAATGATAAACAACGTAGCCCTGAAGAACCGCTTTTAAAGGTCCAACAAGCGCTTGGAAACAATATTAAAATTACATTCAAGTCGTTTAACAGTAAAAACAGAATCGTTTATAGGCCTTCTGGTGCGGCTGATTACAGTAATGGCACGTTTCGATTTTGTCTAAATGAAGAGCGCTACCACAAAGATTTAGTTTTATCTCGAACTGGACGCACCTATTTGAAAGTAAATCCGGGTCCAATATTCACTAACAATAACACTTGTTAACTATTGTAAATTATTATCCAGATACTGAAAAAAACCTGTTATTTTTGTTGACCATAACGCCACACATCAGTAGTATGTGCGACCTATTCCCCAGTAGCTCAGTTGGTAGAGCAAATGACTGTTAATCATTGGGTCCCTGGTTCGAGCCCGGGCTGGGGAGCCAAATCTTTTAATAGCTGTTTCACAGCTAAAAAGTAATCAGTGAAAAATGTAAATATAGATGCTGTTTTCAGTATCTGATTAACTTTTACAAAATCGATTCTCAATATAATTTCTAAAATCGTCAGCTAGCTCGGGGTGTTGTAATGCATATTCAACCGTTGCTTCTAGATAGCCTAACTTACTACCACAATCATATCGTTTGCCCTTAAACTGATACGCATTAACGATTTCATGCTGCAGTAACTGCTCTATGGCATCAGTCAATTGAATTTCGCCGCCAGCCCCTTTTTGAGTTTCTATTAATAAATCAAATATTTTTGGTGTTAAAATATAGCGTCCAACCACACTCAAATTTGAAGGTGCATCTTTAGGTTCTGGTTTTTCAACAATACCGTCTAGTTCATACAGGCCTGTTACTCTACTTTCTTCTTTACTTGGCTTTATGACACCGTATTTTTGTGTATCTTCTTTAGGGACTTCCTCAACGGCTAATACGCTATGCTGATGATTATCGTAAATATCAACTAACTGCTGCATACAGGAATGCTGTTGGTTATTAATTAAATCATCAGCCAAAATTACCGCAAACGGTTCATTTCCAACAACCGGAGCTGCACACAAAACCGCATGACCCAATCCTAGAGGTTCAGATTGACGTATGTAAATACAGGTAACGTTTTTTGGTATGATGGTATGCACCAATTTCAGTAGTTCTGTTTTTCCTTTACGCTCTAGTTCAGACTCCAATTCATACGCTTTGTCAAAATGATCAGGGATTGATCGTTTATTACGACCCGTAATAAACACCATTTGAGTCATCCCTGCAGAGACTGCTTCTTCAACAGCATATTGAATCAGTGGTTTGTCAACAATAGGTAGCATTTCTTTTGGGTTTGCTTTTGTCGCAGGTAAAAAACGGGTTCCCATCCCTGCAACAGGAAATACAGCGGTTTTAATTTTTGTCATAATAATATAATGTTAAGTGGTTAAATAAATTTCAATTAAAAACATATAACAGCAAATTATTATTTCTTAGTTTGCTGTTTAAAAGAAAAGTATTTGTGTCCATAGTAACTTGTTAATACTGGAACACTAATACCAATAAAATGTGCGATTTCATTTGAGTAAAAATAAAAATTAATACTCGGAAACAAATATTCAGCTAAACCAACACTGATTAGCCAAACCTGAACAATGGCGACGCCATTCACCATCGTAAAATAACTAAATTCTTTTAGTGGATGCTGACCACTTGGAGCAAATACGAAAATTTTAGTTAATATGTAGGCCGTCAGCATACCAATAATGTATGCAATGATCACCGATATTCTAAAACTGTAAACTGTATTTAGTAGTATACGACTAATAAAATTAACCAATGCCGCAAAACCACCTACCACTACAAAACGGATAAATTCTGGATTTGTTATAAACGCTTTAAACATAAATTAATTTATTCAACTCTATTTTACAACAGTGCAATTTTACGTCCTAATGACACACTCTCAGTAATAGAACGATCTTCAGGGTAATAGTGCGATGTATCCGCAATAAATAAGCCATTAATTTCTGATTTTATTGGTGGTAATGTTTTCAAAAATCCAGGTTCACAGATTGGTTGCGCAAAACCATAACGTGACACGGTAACATCAATAACATCACTATCCGATAAGTTCGCATTTATTGAAAATAAATAACGTTTAGATTCAGTTATAAACTCTTCATCGGTATTTTTATATTTTTCATTATTTTGAGGCATGTAAAATGGCACATAAACAATATGTTCTGGTGGAGATGTTTCTGATGGATTTTGATACAAATTACTGTATTCAATAATACCGGGGATCTCAATACCATCAGAATTTATATTTAACCAAAAATTATTAGTTACTTTTTGTTTTAATTTAAAAATCAAACATACAACACCAATATTATTCAGGCCTTCGTACTGGTTTAAAGTAGATTTAGGTAAAGTAGGTACTAATTTAGGGATAAAAGGCAGCGGAATCGTTGAAAAAACTTTCTGATACGCTATTTTATTACCATTAACTAACAATCCTGAAACACTATTATTCTCAGTTTCAATTTCTGACACCACAGAATTCAAATGAATCTTACCACCCATCGTCTCTATGGCTTCCTGCAAGGCAACTAATAATGTATTTGAACCACCTAGCAAATATCCCATTTCTTCTTGCATTAAATTTTTACGTGAACGACCTACCCGTCTAATTCTAGCCCAAATCCAAGATGCGGATAAATTTGGTGTAAAATGATAAAATTTTAATTCAAATAGTTTTGACCACATAACATTATAGGTTGTATTTCCTTGCCATCGTTTAATCCAACTAACGGCATCGTCCAAATCTATTTTATCACCATTTTTCATCTTGCTAGATAAAAACATATGAAAACCATAACGTAAACGATTAATAAAACTCAACTTCGGAAACGTGAGTAATGCAATAGGATTTCCCCATTTAAAGAGTTCACCTTGAAAGAAATACCCCATTAATGTGGATCGCCACTGAAGTTTTTCTTTAATACCTAGTTCGTCTAATAAAGTAAAAAGAGCATAATCTTCTTTACACACAAAATGATAGAAACGTTCTATACTAAGACCATTAAAATCAAAATGCGCTGACATTCCACCGATGCATTCCCCCGACTCATGTATATCAACCTCATGCCCGTCTTTTAATAATTGATAAGCACAAGCAAGTCCCATTGGCCCTGCTCCGATTACTGCTGTTTTAGCCATTTAAAATTCCAAAATTATTTTTGAGTATTGCTCATCACAAAAAGTCTCATGAATAGCATCTTCAAAACCAGTGACCGATGTACCAAATATATCCCACCACGGTATAACTTCAAACTCATCTTTGGCCATTAAGGCTTCTAGTTGATCTGTGGTAAACGGTGGATTATCAGAAAATAGCGCGTAGATTTTAAGTAATATCCAAAATAGTGAATATGGGATTTTTACGATCAGTGTTTTTAGATTCTGCGTTTTTTTAATCGTGCGAATGATATCAATATAATCGACATGCTCATTGCCTGTAATATTATAAGTTTCTTTTTTAGGCTGCATTTCAATACAGCTAATTATAATATTACAAAAATCTTTGACGTATAACGGTTGCCGCATATATTTACCGTCTCCCGGTATTGGGAAAACTGGAGTTCGCTTCATAAATCGAGACAGCCAACCTAGGTGTTTTCTATCAAACCACCCAAACATTAATGTTGGACGTAATACACAATGATTTATATCAGATGCTGCGACCATATCTTCTTGATCTTTTTTTGTTTTGGTATAATCGTCATCGGCTACTGACTCAACAACAGAGGAACTAATATGAACAATATAGGGAATATTATATTCACCAGCAGCATCTAATACATAACGCGTCGAATTAATATTATTTTCGATAAAAGGCGCCGAGGTTTTTGCACCAATTTGAGCCTGCAACATTACAATAACATCAACGTTACTGCATTTAATCATCCAATCACCCGGTTTAGCAAGATCATCATCAATACATTCAATCCCGGGATGTAATTGTTTTAAGATATTCAAATTATGACTGTGTTTATCCACAACCACAATATTTGAATAACCTTGCTTTAGAAGTTGAACCACTAAATTTTGGCCAACCAACCCCGCGCCACCAGGCAGTAATATTTTAATTTCTTTATTATTTAACATCTACCAATCATCTTAAAAATTTAATTTTCTAAATATAATGTTAGGAATCATTCGGATTATCAACATAATCCAAAACCAAAATGGGGGGATATAAGCAACAGATTTTTTCTTTTTTATTGCTTTTACTATGTATTTTGCAGCTACATCAGACGAAACCCACAATAAGCCTTTTTTACAATCTTTTGTCATCGGGGTATCGATAAAACCTGGTTTTAATGTGATAACAGTGATACCTGCATCATATAACTTATACCGTAAACCTTCTAAAAATGTCGTTACTCCCGCTTTAGCTGAACCATAAATAAAGTTACTCTTCCTACCTCGGTCGCCAGCTACTGATGTAATAACGGCAATACATCCTGTTTTATTTTTTTCTAACAAGGTACTTAACATAGTCACTAATAGTACTACGCTATTATAGTTAGAGTAAATTTGTTCAACCGCCTTATCGACATTGTGCTCGCACTCAGTTTGATCGTGCAACACGCCATAAGCAACAAAAACCAAATCAATAACAATACTTTTTGTATCCAGATATTGCACAAACTCTTTTTGTTTATCAATTAGATCAAAATCAAGAACATAAGTAGTAACACTTTTGGCACCAATTGATTCAAGATTATTTTTTACGATATCCAGTTTTTCAGTATTTCTGGCTACTAATATAAAGTTGGCATCAGATGCACAGTATTGCTGTGCAACACTTTGTGCTATTGCCGATGTTGCACCAAGAATAACTATATTCATTTACCTACCACGCTAATTATTGACTCTTCGCCAAAAACTTGATGAAAACTTAGGATCCACAGATTCACTAAATTGACTAATATTTGAATATGACTGTTCAAATACACTTTTTGACATTACCGCATCTTTTGCAGGATAAATTGCTCCACCTGCTGAACTGACGATATCATTTAAATTTTCTAGCATTTTAACAGTATCCTTACCTCGACGGGCAAAATCCATCGCCAAGGTATAGCCAGAACGAGGAAAAGACAAAAGCCCTGGAGATTTGATATTACCAAATTTTTTAAGTACAGATAAGAACGACGCATTATTCTGCTTAGAAACAAGGTTTAACATTTCCTTTAATGTTTCATAGGCATCGCGTTCAGGGATAACACACTGATGTTGATAAAGTCCAGCCTTACCATAAATTCGATTCCAATGTAAGACATTATCAAGCGGGTAAAAATATTTTTCATAATAACTCAATTCATAACTTTTGAGGCCATTTAGTTGTTTGTTCGAAATGGCGTTACGAGTGTACACAGCATTAAATAATTTCACAGTCAATTTATTTAATGTTTTATTTGGTAAATTAAATGGAATCGAGATAGTTTTTTTGATGTTCTTTTGGCTTTTATTAATATTGGGAGCAGTTGCATGTTCACCAGCAAAGAATACTCCCCGCCCCAGCTCATCGCCTCTCGCGACCGTATCTATCCACGCTACAGAATATTCTGACTGTTGATTTTGTTCCAATTCTAAATAGTGCTCTAAACATTCAATTTTTACAGCATTACTTGAAATCAGGTTACTTGATATTTTTTTTAATTTAATTTCAACCCATGTTATTAAACCAGTAAGACCGAGCCCACCAATGGTTGCCTTAAATAAGGCTTCATTTTTAGTAGGTGTGCATACATGCCGTTCGCCATTTGATCGATATAATTCAAATTGTGTAATATGACAACCTATAGTCCCGGCATTATGATGATTTTTACCATGAACATCATTTGCCAGCATTCCACCTAGCGTTACAAAACGTGTTCCTGGTGTGACCGGTACAAACCAGCCTTCTGGTACAATAACGTCCAAGACCCTGTCAAGAGTTACCCCGGATTCAATACACAGAATGCCGGCTTCACGATCAAACCGTATAAAATGATTTAACTGTTTGGTTGAAATTAATGTATTCGAATCATTTAAACACACATCACCATAACTGCGTCCGCAGCCATACGGTAAATACAATAGTGGCTCAGTAAAATCCAATGGCTCATAGAGCCAATTAGGAGTCACAACATTTTTATGAGTTTCAAATGGATATCCCCAAGAACAATACACTAAACTATCCTAAAATTGTGTAGCAGATACAACAAACTAAATGGCCATAAAAAAACAAAACAAACACAGCATTAAAACTACGTAGCTCGTTTTATCTTGCACAGCAAATAATACTGGATCATCTGATTTTAATTCTTTATTCGCTATAAACCATATTCGACTAATCCAATATAATAATAATAAACTAATACCCCATAACCAGTATGGTGCACTGTACAATTTAATTAAGGCTTCATCATTAATATACAATGCAAAAACAAGAATGGATAAATAGCCACTAGTGACGCCAAAGGACCGTACATTATCAATATCAACAACACTGTATTCTCGGCCAGGAATTTTAGTTACTCCCGTTCCCAATAAGTTACTTAATTCGATATAACGTTTAACAAAAGCTAAACTTAAAAAGAAAAAAATTGAAAATGAAATTAACCAATAAGATAACGCCACCTCAATAGCAAAAGTTCCTGAAATAATCCTTAAGGTATACAAACAAGACAATGTAATCACATCGAGTATAGCGATAGATTTAAATTTAAATGTGTAAACATTAGTAATGATTAAATATAAAATAATCGCTATTTGAAAATTAACTGGAAGTTCGATGGCCAATAATGCCGACATTATTAATAAGATAACCACTAGAAGCTTTGCTTGAAAACCGGTTACTTTACCCGCAGCAATAGGTCGGTTTCTTTTAGTCGGGTGCAATCTATCTACTTCTACATCAGATAAATCATTCACAATATATATCGAAGATGCAACAAATGTAAACGCGACAAACGCAAACAAAGAGTCAATCCAAAGGTTAACATCCTGAGTTTTATGCGCTAAAACTAATGGGATAAACAATAATACATTTTTAACCCACTGTTTTGGTCTACAAGTTAATAATAATTGCTTAAATGTACTAATATCCAAAATAAAATCCCACTATTCTATACACTATAGAAAATCGCTCTATTTTATTCGAAATTGTTTAGGAAGGGAATTAGTAATTTTGCTTAAGTGCTATTATATTGCTTTTATTTGAGTCGATATTCGCATTATTATTAGATAAATAGATTGGCTTTACTAAATCCACCAATTTTGACTCATCGTAATTTTCACATGCAGAGATGATATTAGACAATAATAATTCAAAGTGATTCAGATCCATAGATGAAGTGTTTGCTAATTGAATTTTATCAAAACCCGTGTCTTTTAGCTTTTCTTCTTTATAAAAGAGTTCTTCATACAGCTTTTCACCGGGTCGTAAACCGGTAAACTCAATATCAATATCAACAAATGGTATTTTACCGGATAAACGAATCATTTTTTCTGCTAAACTTTGTATTAATACTGGCTTACCCATATCAAGTACAAAGATTTCACCACCTCTACCAATAACCGCCGACTGCATTATTAATTGGCAAGCTTCTTTGATTGTCATAAAGTAGCGAACAATGTCTTTATCCGTTACCGTTATGGGGCCACCTTTCTTAATTTGTTCCTTAAATAATGGAATAACACTACCTGCAGAGCCCAAAACATTGCCAAAACGGATTGTAATAAATTTTGTATTAGAAGATTTACTCATCAATTGACAACATTGTTCTGATATTCGTTTGGTAACGCCCATGTAATTTGTTGGGTTAACGGCTTTATCTGTCGATACTAAAACAAATGTTTCACATTGGTGTTTATCCGCCATTTT
>VAOX01028981.1_pt1 | contig 11169 bp, 8 predicted proteins | sample 3393891 | NCBI WGS metagenome assembly VAOX01 (sample SAMN08290429, study PRJNA428436) | hydrothermal vent metagenome | isolation source: Deep-sea hydrothermal vent chimney | place: Indian Ocean: Southwest Indian Ridge | depth 2822 m m | reverse complement strand
CGCCTTTAAAAGATCAGACGGAATAGGGGGAGTCAAATCATCTGTATCAAGATTGTATCTCGAATTAAAAACAAGCTTACCTAATACGAGTGGCAAGCGACCTTCAACTTTAAATCCTTTGTCAGTCCAGTCGGTGATACGAATAAACCCATGACCGTTTTTATTAAATAACTTAATAGTCCCACGATCATGATTTATGACGGCCCTACCATGGCTAATCACCCAATTCTTTTTTGTGATCACAAAGTAACGACGTTCATCAAATATTAATATATTCGGATTCTTATTATTCTTCTGTTCCTTCCAGGTCCCCTGGCCGACAATATCAAACCACCCTGCCGGAAGTCTTTTTACTGATTTATGTCCAGCCTTCGACCCAGACTGTGGATTGTCACTGCCACAAGCAGTCAGTAACAAGATCAATATCGAACTGACAATAAGCTGTATTGTTATTTTTTTAGTCATTCATATTCCTTAAGTGATAGCCAGGAAGCCACTGATTAAGTTTAGCTAATGAGATTTCTGTTTAAAAAAAACAGTAGCAAGACAGAGATTAAAGCTCTTAATTTAAACTATTAATGATCATTAATAACTCAATCAGGAATAGTTGACTCATAGCCATGACTTAATCTGAATACTTCACGTAAATCTAGCTAAAATACTACCAGCTCATAGAATAGCAAACTATAGACTGGTTTGGAAAATAGCATCTAACTTAAATTAATCATTATAACTATATTACGCAGCCGCCTATTTCATCTCTACTTAATGGTGACGAGCAGAAGTAGTATTTATATCGAGCCATGCATTATACGCACGATCAGGCCATTTCGCTTGCAGCCAAGCCAAAACTGATTGAGTTTGCTCCAATGTCAATTTCCCTTTCCACGCAGGCATCCCCCGAGGAGTGCCATTTTGCACCACCCCAATTAATTGTTTTTGAGGATGGTGCCAGGCATGCCCCGTTCCATTTAATGGCGGAGGTGGAAAATTTCCATCTGCCTGTCTCACACGCCACTTAGCGTTACCCTGTCCTTTCGCTCCGTGACAAACGGCACAATTTTTGGTAAACAACTTCCCGCCTGCCGATACCATTTCTTTATTATAACGTGAGTCCAGTGGAGGACCTGATTTCCCGCAAGCAGTCAGCAATAAGACTGTCAGCAGCAGGATAAAACGAAAATAGCCAGTGTTTTTCTTCTGTGTTTTTTTCATTAATCTCATATTAAATTAGTCCACTATTTTAGTATTAGTTACTTTAAGATTTGGCAATAAAGTTTTTTGTTTCCATAAATAAAATACAGCCGGTATCAACACCAGGGTTAGTATCGTCGCACTTACCATACCGCCTACCATCGGCGCAGCAATACGTCTCATCACTTCAGAACCTGTGCCAGACCCAAGCATTATTGGCAACAAGCCAGCGATAATAGCCGAGACCGTCATCATTATAGGACGAACTCGCAATAAAGCTCCTGAAATTACCGCATCACGAATATTTTGTTGTGAGATTGGCTCCCCGGTTTCACTCGCACGTTCAAGCATTTCTCTAATGGCTTGATTGAGATAGACCAGCATCACGACCCCGATTTCGACCGCCACACCCGCTAATGCGATAAAACCCACGCCCACCGCAACGGATAAATTGTACCCTAATAAGTATAGTAACCAATAGCCCCCTACCAATGCCAACGGTAAAGTCGCGACGATAATAAGTACTTCAGTAAAATTCTTAAAATTGAGAAAGAGTAATAATACTATAATCATTAACGTTACAGGCACTACCACTGACAATTTTTCTTTTGCCCGTACCAGATACTGATACTGCCCGGCCCAACTAATAGAATAACCATCAGGTCGTTTTAACTCTTTAGCCACCAACTTCTTTGCCTCATCAACATAAGAGCCTAAATCTCTATCTTTAATATCAATAAATACCCAGCCATTAGGACGTGCCCCCTCTGATTTTATCATAGCAGGCCCCGCCGTTACCTTTATAGTTGCAACATCCTTTAACAGTAAATGAACGCCCGACGGAGCGACTATCGGCAGGTTACGTAAACGTGTGAGCGAATTGCGATAGTCGCGAGGATAGCGCAAATTAACCGGAAAGCGCTCCAACCCTTCAACAGACTGTGGGACTTTCATACCTCCCAATGCTGTACGAATAACTTCGTGTACATCACTAATATTCAACCCATAGCGAGCTGCACGCACTCGTTTTATATCAATAGTAATATAACGTCCTCCTGCCACTCTTTCAGAAAATACTGAAGCGGTTCCCCTAACCTTCTTAATAATTTTCTCAAGCCGTTTACCAATCTCCTGGATAACCTTTAAATCAGGGCCCGCAATTTTTATTCCTACCGGTGTTTTAATCCCGGTGGCCAACATGTCAATTCGAGTTTTAATCGGCATCACCCAGGCATTAGTCAAACCCGGAATTTTTACTTTTCGTTCAAGCTCAGCTTTGAGCTTCGTTAATGTCATGCCTGGCCGCCATTCACTTTTTGGCTTGAACATAATCGTCGTTTCCATCATGGTAATAGGTGCAGGATCCGTGGCCGTTTCTGCTCTTCCCATTTTACCAAAGACTCGTTTTACCTCAGGAATTGTTTTAATGATTTTATCTGTTTGCTGTAATAGCTGCTGCGCTTTACCAATCGACAAACCAGGAAAAGTAATTGGCATATACATCAAATCCCCTTCATCGAGATCTGGCATAAATTCAGAGCCAACACCGTTCGCTAAACCAGGCGCGGGCATATATTCAGTCCAAAAATTGGTGACGCTATCCTGCATGGAGCTAACCCATTTTTCATAGCTCCCACGAAGTGAGTTTTTCTCGGGCGCACCTGCTGCCAACGACACTAATTGCGACGGCCATTTTAACGGCTCGAGAAACCCCTTTGCGCCGCACATCGGCAACACCATGGTGAGTGTCACAATTAGCGCAATACGAATCAATGTTTTTGGTTTATCCAACGCAAAATTTATAAAGGGTCTGTAGGCACTAATCAGCACCCGGTTCACCGGGTTTTTATGCTCCGGGACTATCTTGCCTCGTATAAAATAGCCCATTAATACCGGTACGAGGGTAATCGATAAACCAGCAGCTGCCGCCATAGCAAACGTTTTCGTGAACGCCAATGGAGAAAATAAACGGCCTTCTTGCGCTTCAAGCGTAAACACGGGAAGAAAACTCAAAGTTATAATCAACAAAGAGAAAAAAAGTGGTGGCCCCACTTCTTTAGAAGCCTTAAGCACAATCTCCCAACGATTCGAGTCTGTTAACGGGGTTTTTTCAATTTGCTTGTGCATATTTTCAATCATGACAATAGCAGCGTCGACCATCGCCCCTATCGCTATCGCAATTCCGCCGAGGGACATGATATTGGCGTTCATTCCCTGTGACTTCATTATAATAAACGCGATCAGTATTCCTACAGGCAAGCTAAGAATCGCCACTAAAGCAGACCGTATATGAAACAGAAATACCGCACACACTATCGCAACAACAATAAACTCTTCCACTAACTTGGTCGATAAAGTACTGATTGCCCTGTTAATCAAATAGGATCGATTGTAAGTCTCTACAATTTCAACCCCTTTTGGTAGACTGGCTTTTAATATAGTAAGTTTGGCTTTTATTTTTTCGATAGTGGTTAAGGCGTTCCCTCCGAAGCGCATAATCACAATTCCACCCACCACTTCACCTTCTCCGTTAAGCTCGGCTATGCCGCGCCGAAGTTGAGGACCTATTCTAATTTCAGCAACATCCTTCAACAATAAAGGCGTCCCTTTTTTACTTAATCCAAGCGGAATATTGCGTAAATCTTTGATTGATTTAATATACCCGGTCGCCCGAATCATATATTCTGCTTCCCCCATTTCGATAACCGATCCACCAACCTCTTTATTGCCATTTCTAATGGCCATTCGTATTTTTTTTAGGGATAGGTTATGGACTCGCAATTGGTTCGGGTTAAGCACTATCTGATATTCCTTCACCATACCGCCCAACGTTGCGACTTCTGATACACCAGGAACAGTTTGTAATTCGAATTTTAGAAACCAGTCTTGAATCGCACGAAGCTTGGCTAAGTCATGTTTGCCAGTACGATCTACAAGCGCGTATTCGTACACCCATCCCACACCGGTTGCATCTGGCCCTAATACAGGTTTGGCTTCAGCAGGTAACCGTCCAGACACCTGATTAAGATATTCAAGCACACGAGATCGTGCCCAATACATGTCTGTACCATCTTTAAATATGACATAAACGTACGAATCACCAAAAAAAGAATATCCTCGTACCGTTACTGCACCGGGTACGGATAACATAGCTGTCGTTAATGGGTAAGTGACCTGATCTTCTACCACCCTTGGTGATTGTCCAGGATACGAAGTTTTAATAATAACCTGAACATCTGATAAATCAGGGATCGCATCTAAAGGCGTATTTTTAATAGAATAAATTCCACCCACAACAAATATTACTGTCATTAATAATACTAAAAAACGATTATTAATAGACCACTCAATTATTTTTTCAATCATAATGGTCCTTTAATTATTAACCGTTTTTTTATTGATAGGGTTTACCGGTAAAGCTTTATCTGACATTGATTTTTTCATGTTTGGGCTAGCGGTTTTTGACATGGCCTTACTGGAAGAGTCATCTTTTGCATCAGTCATTCTGGTGATACTCGCCTTAATACTTGCTTCAGAATCAATCAGGAATTGTCCGGAAGTCACTACTCTCTCACCCTCGTTTAAGCCTTTGATGATTTGAACCTGTTCACCCGATTCAATTCCCGCCCGTACTTTACGAGCGGTAAACCTACCTTTGCCTAATGAAATCACCACCCTTTGCTCCTTACCCGTTCGAATCAGGGCTTCACGCGGAATGATAATTATATTTTCTTCTGCCTTTGCATCGATAGAGACCATAGCGTACATATTGGGTTTAAGTTTTTCTTGAGGGTTATTAAAACGCAAGCGCACTTGTAACGTTCGAGTTTTCACGTCCAGCATCGGATAAATATAATCCACTTTTCCGGTAAGAATCACACCGGGCAAATAACGAATTCGAACTTTTGCAGTTTGTCCAATTTTGACCCAGTTAGATTGCGATTCGAATACTTGCACTTGCAACCAGACCGTCGACAAATCAGCCAAGGTCATTACTCTGGTATGAGGCCTTACATACATTCCTTCTCTTACATTTAACTTAGACACTATTCCACTTTGCTGAGCGTACACTTGCACTAGTTGGTTCACTTTTCTTTGCTTTATTATTTTTGATATTTGCTGAGTAGATATATCAAGCGCTAAAAGTTTCGAACGCGATGCACGAATTAAGCTGGAGTTATTCGAACGCAACGCTTGTAAAAACTCCTCTTGTGCATTCACCAGGTCGGGAGAATAGTACTCAAATAATATCTGTCCTTTGGTCACTCTTTCGCCTGCGGACCTAACCTTAAGATTTTTTATCCAGCCTTTAGCGCGCATATGGACTTGTAACATTTTATCTTCATCAAATTGCACAAAGGCGACTGTATCAATTTTTCGCGACAAATCACCACGGACAACTTGTGCAGTTCGAACTCCCATACTGTTAACAATATTTGGGGAAATCTTTACTACGTCGTCACCGTCCGCGTCATCCGAACTCCCCTTGGCATATACCGCAATATAAGGCATACCCATACTCCCTTTTTTAGGCGTTTTTGAGGTAATTTTTGGATCCATGGGATGGCGATAGAACAATATCACTTTTTTCTTTGCTTTTCTTTTTTCATAAACGGCAATATAAGGCATCCCCATACTGCCTTTTTTAGGGGTTTTAGAAGTGATTTTTGGATCCATGGGATGGCGATAGAATAGAATTATTCTTTGATTATCCGTTGGTTTTCGAGATCCATCAGCTTGTCCTGAATTCGCTGATTCATTGCTACAAGCGTTAAGAAAGATTCCCGGAATCAATATAATAATTAGACGTAAAATGACAGTATTATTCATCGCTGCTCTCCAGCAAGATAGCGCATATCTGCATGTGCTTTATTCAGATCGATTCTGATCCGAATCGCTTTTAATTGAACATCCAGCGCAGTTATTTGTGCACGAATCATATTAGCAAAATCAGTTCGTCCATTACGATAGGTCGATGTCGTCAATCGTGCGTTCGACCGGGCTCTGGGGATAAGTGTCATTTTAAATGAACGATAACGTTGTTTAAGTCTTGTCCACACCGCCAAACGATCATGATATTGACGCAGCATCATAACAAACCTGTCATCCTTTCGGTTCACTTCCGCTTCGACACGTCGCTGCGCCGCACTAGTTTGATAATTTAATTGCTTACGCTTAAAAAATGGAATACGAATCGCCACACCAGCAGATACAAAATCTGGTCTATTTTGTCTTTGCGCGTACGATACTTCAATTGCATACGCGGGCTTATAGGACTGCTTTGAAATATCCACATCACGGCGGCGAGCCTCCACAGCTTTAACACTCGCCCTCAACAATGGGTGTAGACGTAAATGATCTTTAATTTTTGACGCGATTGGAACCCATTTCGAACCAGGTATTTTTTTGGGTAGTGGACGCGTGGCAGCTTCTTGCCCAACCCACGATGCCAACACTGCTCTCGCCTGCTGTTGTTTGGTGCGAATTTGAATTAACTTATCATTCAATAAATCCAGCTCCAGTTGTGCCCTGACAATATCTTCTTGACGACGTTTCCCGGTTTTATATTGGTTTTGAGTCGTACGCAATGCTCTTACAAATAATACTTTATTATAGGAGACAATTTTTTCGGCCTTAATCCAATACCATAACTCCAACCATGCCTGACGGGTTCCGCGAATAGTTCTGAGACGGCGATCCTGTGCAAGAAATTTATGACGAGAAGACATTAAGCTCGCCTTCTGTGATTTGAAGCGTAAAGTCTTCCCCCGAGGAAGCTTCTGCTTAAATCCAAGCTTAAGCTGAGTCATAGGCTCCTGATCACGTGCATAGGTATCGGTCGGGAAGTTTAGACTCGATATTTTAATTTGTGGATCAGGGTATTGGCGTACTGCGAATGATCGGTCCCTGTATGACATCGCCATAGCAGTTTCTCTTTTATACAGCAAGTCAGCCTGTTGAGCTAAACGTAGAGCTTCGCTCAACGACAAGGTGACAGCTACCAGCCTGGGTTGGTTTTGTGAGTAATGCGGGCGCTCAAGAGCAAATAGATTACTGCCCGACACAATACTCAAAATTATAATGATTTTGATAGACACTTTAGCGTTCCTGAATAAATTTTATTAGCGGCATCTGTATTCTCAATGCGGATCAACCACACAGAACCAGAAAACCTTAAGCTATAAATCTTATAGGGTTTAACAAACGATAAAATGAAATATCTAGTTTAGAAGAACAGGGTTCCTGAAGGAGAGACTGGCATACGCCAAATTCACGGTTGGGTCTTTACGACGATATACAACAACCCTATTTACTGCAGCTGGAAGAGGAATAGAGGAGACACGAATAAATTTTTCAACTTGTGTATCTGCAAAGATAAACACTGTCGACGAGGTATCACTATCGGATATATCAGGCTCACAACATCCCGCTCCATTGACCATTGCTGGCGAATCTTTTGACTCTTGTTTACAACAGGAGTGATCAGACTGGCTTGCATGGTGGGCCATTGAATGCTCAGAAGTAGTAACATCAAGACAGCTCTGGCAGAAAATAGAAAACGCTGGCAACACAAAGATTGCCAAGCTTAGGCCCACTAAGTGTCTCTTGTATTTTCTAATCCATTGCATTTAAATACCTTAGTTAACTCTTTGCACCAAAAACTTTAACGCTACTTTTGTATAACATTGCAACAAGTATACCGCTAATTAATAACTGTGATCAATCAATTTGATAATAGTTCCCAATCTTGCTCATTTATTCAGCTACATAGACAGCTTATCGGCCTATCCCTTGAATTACTTCATTATTTTATATGGATTCTTAATAGCAGTTTGATGCAAATTACTGGATTTTCACCACACAAATTTCGTAAAAACAGTTTGAATTGAAGCGATTATTATTCAGTGAAATAAAATAGAAGCCAATGGCATTCCATGCGCTATCCTTCAACCCTCAGCAGGCAAAGACGATTCGCAATTAATTCTATATTTAGTGTGGTTTATGTTTGGCTCTAGCGACACTTAACCCCTCATGACTGTTCACTTTCATCCTTTTTTTGGCCCGGGTTTACGTTTTAGCAGGCCACTCGATTAACTTACCTCATAGTGCAAGTCATTAAGGCGTTTAAGCACACAATATATTCGCTCCATTAAAGGCTTCGAACTTCATTAAGTCTTTCACCAAAGGCTCAAGCATTAAACCGCCGTAGGCGAGCGATTTTCCAAATAGTGTCGCTCTGGACTCAGACGAAATGTACTCCCAATGGCCTCCTCCTACAACAGACCAGGATTCATCATCCAGATAATATTTATCTTGTTTACTATTGTAATGACCTTCGACCCCTTGTTGAGACACATAACGCTCAACAATATTGGCATGAAACTCACTTTGCTGAATGGGAGAAAAGATACACATTTGATCCTGATTATGTGACAGTAAAACGAACTTACCACGCCGAACAACGCCGACACTGAAACCTGTCGTGATTTGACTATTTTTGAAAAACGAATCGGTATAATCAATAATATTAACTAACATAGAATTGCAACTATCGTGGCGTAATACATGGAGATCACTTTCTTCTAGTGTAACCCGAATATTGATATATGGAATACCCTGAATGGAATATTTTTACTTTTTTGTGACGACAATTATTGACAGTTGAAAGACTAGCCAAAATAAATTTTGGCACTGGACAAACGACAACAAGCAGAGTTTACTAAATAGAAGGAAACTCTGCTGAGCAACCATACAGGCCTGGAAGTCTAACAAAGAGTCACAAGCTCCAGGTCATGCCATTATTTTTGCAATACAATATATTGCAATATAATTGAACTTAAGTAGAGGCTTTAGCAAACAGGAGTATATTATTTTGGACTCAATGAAAACAAGAATTGAAAGTTTACCAAGATATCAAACGACAGACTCAGACATCGCCGCTCCATTATTAAATTTGGTAAAGCTCGCACTGCTACGCATTAAATGTCCATTACGCTTCTCTATACATGGCTTGCACAATATAGATATCATTCTTGATCATGAATATTGGGTATGTACTGACTCTAGCCTAAATGATATTCCTGTGTTCGCCTGGACCGAATTTGAAACCGCAGGCCGTAGTGATCTCCATATGCCAATCTGTTGTAAACTCTACAGTTTTCATGCCCAGGCGGAACTAATCGTCGACATTGTAAAAGATGAAATTCAAACACAGTTAAATGGCCTTCTACATCCAGGATCGCCTACAGGAAACCTATAGCGCTATTTAATGTTTTTATGCATAAATAGCTTGTAAATCGACACGAATATTCGCCCATCAGACAAATACAACGTATAATCCCGTATTTAACAGCAATGGCATTTATTATGCTTTATGACACTAATATAAAAGGTTTACCTCTATTACATCGCGGCAAGGTTCGAGATATTTATGAAGTAGAAGATGATCACTTGCTCATCATTACCACTGATCGATTAAGCGCATTTGATGTTATTTTACCGGACCCTATTCCTGGTAAAGGCGCAGTATTAACTGATACATCCAACTTCTGGTTTAAACAACTGGAATCGATTGCCCCAAATCATCTGGCTAATATTTCAGTCGCGGATGTACTCCCTGATCCTTCTCAACTCGCCTCCATAAAATCGCAAGCCATAGTAGTCAAGAAACTAAAAGCCTTGCCTGTAGAAGCCATCGTGCGCGGTTATATTATCGGTTCTGGCTGGAAAGATTATCAAAAAACAGGCGCAATTTGCGGCAATAAATTGCCCACCGGATTACAATTAGCAGAGAAGCTACCTGAACCTTTATATACACCCTCAACCAAAGCAGAGGTAGGCGAACACGACGAAAATGTCGATTTTGACTATACGGTTAAACTGTTAGGGGAGTCTGTTGCTAGTCAAATTAGAGATTTAAGCCTACAGCTCTATAAACAGGCTGCTGAGTTTGCACTTACCCGCGGTATAATAATTGCCGATACAAAGTTTGAGTTCGGGCTTGATAAAAATGGCGTAGTCACCTTGATTGATGAGGCACTCACTCCAGACTCATCCCGTTTTTGGCCTGCGGACCAATATAAGGCAGGCATCAGCCCTCCGAGTTTTGATAAACAATTTGTTCGCGATTATCTTGAAACAATTGACTGGAACAAACAAGCACCGGGTCCTGAATTACCCAAAGAAATTATTAGTAAGACATCAGAAAAATATCAAGAAGCTTTAACGCGACTAGCACATTAATTCGATCCAGGACTGCGTTAACATTAACAGTATTTTAATGATGTTAACGCACGATATTTTCAAGAGCAACAAGCAACAAGCAACAAGCAACAAGCAACAATGATAGCGATTAAAAAGCAGCTTCAAGCATTCAACTATTAAAAATATCCACCCCCTCCGCAAGACTTTCAGATCAATAAATATACTCTAATAACATTTCTACAATTATCACTACTTAATGTATTACCTGTCTTTCAGCGTTAAATCGCTGAAGATAGACCGTCAAATAATAATTGAACTGCATTTATTTTTTAACTCCATTCAATTTTCATTTCCCCGAGGTTTTTCCTGTCTTTCTGTGCTAGAATTTTTTGATCCTATATTTTAGTGAACCGAGAATAAGCCATGATTTCACCAGAACAAACCACTTTAAGCTCTCCTGATCAACTGTACGACCAAAGTCTGTGTGACCTTGATCTTGCTTTAACAGTGTATGACGGAGACCGAGATATTATTTTTGAACTAATGCAAAATGAAACCTTTAGCGAAATAGTGCAAGCGGTTGGCGACGAAGGTAAAGATTTCAATTCTCGTCGATCATTATTGCAAACAAGCTTACGTCTCACCCCTAAAATGGCGCCCATGATCTTCGACATAGCCAAGCGATGTACAAAAGCGCTAGGATTAAAGCGTGAAATAGAACTCTATGTTTATCAAGATGCCAGTTTTAATGCGGCATGTTACCCACCCTCG
>VAOX01009702.1_pt1 | contig 11171 bp, 12 predicted proteins | sample 3393891 | NCBI WGS metagenome assembly VAOX01 (sample SAMN08290429, study PRJNA428436) | hydrothermal vent metagenome | isolation source: Deep-sea hydrothermal vent chimney | place: Indian Ocean: Southwest Indian Ridge | depth 2822 m m | reverse complement strand
TTTAGTCGGTGGCTTGCCCTCTATCTCCAGGAGATCGAGCTTGCCATTAATTCGTAATTGTTTGGAGATAACCGCAACACCCCGTTCATAGCGCACATTCCCACGTTGTTCCGGCTCGCAACTATCGACGCGTTCATGTAATAAATTGCCATGTGCAGTGAAATAGTTCTCTGCCCAGACCTGTTCGATATGAATCAACGCGAACTGACGCGGGCAATAGGCGTAGTGTTGCAGGGCGGAGAGCATAATTGACTGATGGGAATCATCCATCAACACGCCACTCTCATATAAGTGCTATGCGACATTCACTGTGACATGCTTGCCGGTGCGTTCCAGTAAATCTACCAGCGTATCAATGGTAAATTTTCCGATTTTACCCGTCATCACATCGGACACCCTCGGTCGGGAAACACCCAGGATCTTCGCCGCATCTTCCTGTTTAAGTTGCTGCTCTTTTATCCACTCGCTAATCTCAATCATTAGTTGGGATTTAATCTGTAATTTAGTCGCCTCTTCAGCAGCAAACCCCAGATCGGTAAATATATTATCCCTTGCCTGAGTTACATGTTCTATTTTGGTTTGTTGCTTACCCATGATTTACCTCTTTATCTATTCAGCCTTGACCGCTTTAAAACGAACTTTGGCTATATCAATATCCCGTTTGGGTGTTTTTTGGGTTTTCTTTTGAAAACTGTGCAACACATAAATGCCTTTTTTAAACCTGGCCAAATAAATGATACGAAAGATCCCCTTCTCATCGCGGATACGAATTTCACGTACACCCTTACCAACTTCGCTGAAAGGTTTCCAGTCATCAGGATCCAGATTTTGCTGAATCCGATGCAATTGATAACCCGCCTCCTTTCTGACCTCCAGCGGAAAAGTTTTCAGGTCATAAAGACTGGTTCCAATCCAGAATATTGGTCGCTCCATGGCTAATTATAGCTGAATGTATAATATTTTATACATTTCTTGCGTGCCATACCATACCGCGTTTTTGAGCCTGGCCATGATCTGTTGCCAGAAACGGCAGTTATCCAGAATTTCCAGATAACTGAATCATCCTGTAACTCATTTCTCTGAAAGATATTTCTCAGGTGCTCGCTAATGGTTCTGACATACACACCAAAGAGTTCAGCCATCAACTTCTGCGTCAACCAGACCGTCTCATTCTCAACCCGGACTTCAATGCTATCGTCACCAGCCTGAGCCGTAAAAATCAAAAATTCAGCGGTTGAGTTACAGATTAATTTTTTCATTGTGTTTTGCTGGAAAGCGATTGGAAACAGATGTTGATTTCATTCTTCCGCCAAACCTCAAGATGGGTTTATCCGTCTTGGGTTTGGTAAATGAGGAGGTGGGTTGGCTGGCATATTGATTTAACCTAATAATTTGATCAACTCTATACCCTCTGGTAAGTTTGAATCATTAATTTTTACCTGATAGTCATTAAAACTTCTGGCAACTTCAATATCTTCTTTCCTATTCACTTGTATTCGGTCAAGCAATTCAGTTGCAGGTGCATTCCCTAACTCATTACTATGTTTAAACACATATAAACCTCTGGCACTCATTTCACCACGACTTGCAGAGCGGTCATGATCAAACATTTGCATTAAAGATTGCCAGAATAATTCAAGATCATCTCTATCAAATCCTGTTTGTTTTGCCAGGTGAGCAGAGATAAATCCGTGACAGCGGTACAGGCCATAGGGGATGGTAAATTTGCGACCTTGAATCCCCACCTGCTCGCTATAGCTCTTCTCTTCTGTCCTTGCTGCACATACTGTCAAAGAGTGCTCAGAGGCGACAACTGGATCAATAGAACGAGAAAATGTTAGTTGAACTGGGCCACGAACCTGCCCTGCGTTTGGGCCTGTACTCATAACTGCCCCAAAGGTTCTAATGTCATAGAAGTGTTTACACATAAATTCTCTGCCCGATGCAATTTCATTTCCTTGTGCAGCCCCCTTCTTTTTTCTTTTTGCACCTTCATCATCTTTCTCAGACTGTAAATCTATACCTAGCTTTTCATAACCTTCTCTAATTGCTTTGTTCAAGACTGTTTCTACACCGGATAACTCCTTAGATTTTACAAATATATTATTTGTGTCATCTTGTTTAGTTATCTGAACAAAATTACGTACTTTTCTTTTCAAACAAACATCAGTAACTAATCCCATACCTGTTTCAGCATCCATGCGAGGCAGATTTCCCGCATCAGGGTCACCATTAGGATTACCATCTTTTACATCAAACAATAAAACAAATTCATAACGATTATTAAGACCCATAACTATTCTCCTTTATCAGAATTCTTAGCATAAAAATCTTGTTTCTGGTGATAGTAACCTATGGCAAACAGCCCCTGATTTTCAAGATTAAGATGTGAAGGAAATTCGGCTATACTTCCCATTACTTCACCAATGCGTTTTTCTACATTGATTCGCCATCCTGGATTTTCCAGTTTTTTAAGATGATGTGTAGATAAGCGCATCAATGTGCCAAACACAGATTTTGGTGTGCAACTTGCGCTGCTGTAATAACGATCCCGAATGGTGGCATTGATACCCGGCTGCGCATCTTCCTGTAATTTTTCTAATACAGCAAAAAGTCGCCCCAGACAATAACCTATGCGGTTTTCTTCTTTATTAAGTGACACGGTTAATTTCCTCTGGTTAGTAGTTGAAAAACGGTATTTTCGATTTAGACAGGCTTTTAATATGCAGGCACGATTAAAACTAACATTACCTTGTTCAGCCTTTATTCGTCTTAACGTTGCTTGAATAAATGTTTCAGGCAGACGAGCTCCCGACAAAATACTTCTAATAATATCAGCCGGTAAACTGGGTGATATATTGTCATTTTTATATTTTAGTGCAGTTGCACGAAGCAGCTTTTTTAATGGCGGAAATCCATAATGATCACGTCCGACAATATCAATATCATTAAACCACCGTGCTATTTTTTCTGAAAACTCTGCAATGGTTCCTGCTTGCCAATATCTTACGACAATGCGAGCAGAGTTTGGCGCTAACCCCAATACAAAAAACTTATCACCACCATCATTTGCAAGATAAGCTCCATTATGAATCGTAGAGAATAAATTCTTTACTGCCTGTGCAGTTGAATCAGGATCATCTTTTGCATCTGTGAATATTGAAACTAAAGTGCTCTCCAAAGCATTATTTTTATCAGACCAGCATACATATGAGGCTTCACCTATACGAAATTTTGTTTGTGATGATTTGCGTAATAAATAATTTAATGAAGCTGCATATTTAAAAGAAGATTCTGCACTTACAGGAAAATTAAAACCTTGATCTTTTCCATAGGAGGAAAATGCTGGACTTTTCTTGTTATTTATAGCACCAAGTGCTTCTGGCTTACTACCTATACCATCAACTTTGTCGTGCAAACGAACTATTTTTGATTTCTTTCCTGTTATCAAACAAACCCCATCAGTTACTTCAGATTCATCTAATGGCAGTTCCTTTATCCAATTGATGAATTTCTGAGACTGGCAAACCAGGTTTTCTTTTCCCGACAATCTAAATGTTAAATTACACCCTTTAATTTTCAGGCAGTCCAGCCATACCTCATCTGCCTTTAGTTTTTGAATTTCATTTTCAGAATTTAGAAAAATATCGACTGCATTAATGCCTGAGTCAGTAGTCAAGTCTTTTTTCAAGCCTGCAATTAACTCCTTGAAATTATCATGTTGAATATTAGCTGCTTTAATGTCTTTTTCTTTAGCTAAATCCCCAGGCTTATCCAGTTTTGGCTGTGCTACCACATAACCATAATGATCCCACAGATAATTCGGAGTATATTTTGTTGAGCTTCTAACTACTCCTTTTGGCACTCGAACAGGCGTTATTGTTGTTTTACCATCTTCTATTTCCCGGTTATCTTCTAGCTGGATAAATTGGCCTGCCTCATCGATAACGATAACAAAGGGTATTGCTTTTTCTTCAAAACCAAATGGAGGTAAATCATCCTGTTTACGGTCATAATAATCACATAAGGCTTGCAATATCATCCGCGCACCTCCTCGCTTTGCCTTGCTGGCACGTCAATCACACCATTGTTCATAACGGCATTAAAAAATAAGGGTATGGGATCATTTGATTGTTGATAATCCATGTCATATAACATCCAGCCTAATTCCCTGCTATCCTCAATCGCGGAGCTTTCTTTTTCAATATCTTCAACCAAACGAAAATCACAGGAAAATTCTCTACAGCCTAAATACGGTTGACTAAAACACTGCCCCTTCTTTGCTCTGCGTTTAAACATTTCCGCAAACTTGCCTGCGTTATCAGAAGCACCTGCTTTATCCGTTAATGTAAAACTGCCATGAAGTCGATAAGCCACATTTTTGAGAAATAACCCTGCCCTTTGCTGTCTGGCATCTTCAACATATAAAACAGGTAATGCACCACCCTTCATGGCTTTATTGATATTGCCGACAGGTAACACAGCACCTACCTCATTACGCCGAATATTAACCCAGCAAACCGGCTTTAAGACTTCTATTTTATGAATATGCCATTCAATAGCAGGCTTCCATAAAATAGCCTCGAAAATAGCCCGAGCTGCAGAAGGCGTAATAACGTCATAACTTACCCGTTCTACTTTCATTTCTGGCCGGGTAAAGCAGGCAAAATCCCCTTTAACTTCTAAACAAAAGCCCATGTATCCTCCTAACTAAACACACTATTTTCTGGTGTAATTAATGTATCCGGTGTATCAACGCCCCAAAGCGTATGATAAAAAGTATCAAGCAGTACAAACAACCCAGCTCTTACATCAATACAGCCATTTGCATGAAAGTTCTTAGCCATATTTTCTGTTATTGAAACCGTATAACGTTGTAGCTTTTTATAAACCCATTTTTGAGAAGGGTCTGCTTCAAGCTGACCAATCCATTCATCCACTGGACTTAAATCAGAACCATCAGGTTTGAACGGCACAATGATTGATACACCATTGTTATCAATTAATCTGAATTTTTCTGCTGCTGTCCGAAACTGAATAGCAAGAGGTGCATCATTACTCTGGTTCGCTCTCAATAAACCCCGAATATCATGTTTATCTCTTTCACCTCTTGCATTCATCAATGAAAAATATTTTTTAAAGCTTTCTGGGGATAATGGTTCATCAAGTTGACCCGTAGTAATTAATTCAGTGGTTATTTCTTCACCCTGTTTTAGAAACCCTGGCGGAGATGACTGCTCAGCTTTGAAAACAATCACTTTCCCCAATTTTAATTTACCTTCACGATTGCAACGCCCCGCCGATTGCGCAATTGAATCAAGCCCAGCCATTGCTCGATAGACAACAGGGAAGTCTACATCAACACCGGCTTCAATAAGCTGGGTACTAATGACTCTTAATGGCCTTTGATCTCCACTTCTTCTTTGTTTTAATCGTTCTTTAATTTGCTCTATTACTTTTGTCCGATGTTGAGCACACATATTTGCAGAAAGGTGTAAATTGTTTTTGTCATCAGGCAATAGTTCAAATAGCGATCTCGCCTGTTTACGAGTATTCACAATGGCAAGGACACAATTTTCTGATTTGATTCTTTCTGATAATTCTTGCCAACTTAACTTTGGATCATCAACAGATGGCAATTGGACTTCAACTCGTTTCAATTGAGTTGCAAGCTCAGCAGGCTTTGAGATGATTTCACGAACATTATTTAAACCTTTCAGCAAAACTTGAGCAAATGTGTCTTTTGATTCTGTTAGCACAGGTTGAGTTGCAGTACATAATACCCAGGTAACTCCAAAATGATCTGTCAATTGTTGCATTGCCTGCGTAATGGGCACATGAAAATCACGAGGAATTTGTTGGGCTTCATCAAGGATGATGATGCTGTTCACTATGTTATGTAATTTTCGGCAGCGACTGGTTCGTGAAGCGTGCAAGGATTCAAACAACTGAACATTGGTGGTAACAATCAAAGGAACATCCCAATTTTCAGCGGCTAACCTTGCTTTGCTGTTTTCTTTTTCTGGGGCAACGTCAAGGTTGCTATGATGTTCAAGTACAGCATCAGCCCCAACAAATTCTCTGAACACATCTGCGTTTTGTTCAATGATACTGGTAAAAGGAATCGCATATATTATCCGGCTTTTATTGTGTATGTGAGCATGTTTTAAAGCAAATGCCAGGCTGGACAAGGTTTTGCCTCCACCCGTTGGTACAGTTAAGCTAAATAAACCGGGTTTCCATTCCGCTGCTGTATAACATTCATCTAAAATTTCATTGCGAATATCATTTAATAAAGATTGCTTACTATTTTTATGTAGTTTATCCATTTCATTTAAAAACCTATCTTGTAGTATTTCCAATGAAAGAGCTTTTTTTCTTAGTGCAGTCTTATCTGGCTGCATATAAGATTCTGTATCAAGAAAATCGGCATCAACTAAGCAGGAGAATAATATTCTAATCCATAAAGATATTGATTCAGAAGATTGTGCAGCTTTGGGTAACTTTGGACTGTCACCTTGCAATAGATCTTCAGGTACATTTTCAACCAAGGCTTCGTTATATTCGCTTAATCCATCCTTGAGTCGAAACTTAAGACTTCCTTTGCCCCCATACCAATCTGGTAAACCTGCGTGATGCCCCGCAATAAGATACGCAATAATATGCCCTAAACCTGGAGGCAATGTTTGAGTTGCATGAATAGCTCCCGCAGTTGAGTGTGGTGCTCTTTTCCCATTCTCGATATGAGCATTTTCCGCCTCATAACCTGATTGCAGACGAATGTAATCCTGAAATCTTTTCCTGTACTTACCTAGATCATGCCATCGTCCGGCCAACTCCACCCAGTCACAACCAACATTAAGCGCAAATGACCTGGCCAATGCCGATGTTTTTACCAGGTGTTCTGACAGTTCATGTGGTTCAGCCCACTCGCCCGAGTTTTTATTCTCCTTAACATGGGCAACATATGATTTACTAATATCAGTCATTGTTTACTGTCCACTGTTTTTATACTCATCGTTAGCTCCATATAGGACTCAACCAGATCCCGGCTAGTTTCTTACACATTTATGAGCGACATCCTGCTATCCACCATCCAGCCCAGGCAGAAGGCCGTCAATAACTTCATAATATCTATATCTTTGTTAATTTTTCTATACATCTCCAGCTTGCTTACCTTTGCGATCTAATGTCCCTTTGACAATGCTCTCCTGAGCGAAGCCGTAGGACTTCCTTCGACAAGCTTCCTTCGACAAGCTCAGGACGAACGGTAATTCTTAAAGTGGACGGGTATTTGGAACGCCTATTTAGGCCTATGATGAATGTTATGACGCTATGGCGTGATTTTATTCGACTGCGGGTTTTTTGGACCGGGCCTGATAACTCATATTTTGTCTTTTTAGCGCTTTGTACAAACATCTTGATATTCTCTTTTGCTTTATCGCTGTTCCTTTGTACCACAGTTGGTGGCTCACAGAGTGAGCCTGTGAAAAATATTTTGCTGATTATTTTTTCTGTATATACCCGAATTGCTTACCTTTTGATCAAATAACCCTTCGACAGGCTTCCTTCGACTGGCTCAGGACGAACGGGGAGGGGTTTATTTTTCGCTCTGATAATGCTGCATGGCTTGTTGTAAACATTGGCTGACTTTTTGGCGTAATGCTTCCGGTGCAATCACTTCCACATCCGGGCCGTATTTGAGTATTTCCATTAGCAACTCGCGTTCGTCGGAGTAGGGGATCTGTAATTCGTACTGGCCGCCTTTCCATTGACTAATTTGATCGGGATGCCATTGTTCATCGGCGACCCATTCGGCGCGTTGGGCGGAGAAGCGTAGTACGGCCCAGTATTTTGCTTCGCCGGTGAAAATGCCGAAGCTGGCGGAGATGTAGCGTTGCAGGTGATTGTCATCGGCTGGTTTAAATTCGTGCTCGATCAGGCTAGCCTTCTGAATACGGTCGAGTGAAAAGGTTCGGTAATCATCGGCCTGTTCGCACCAGGCAATCAGGTACCAGTTGTCACGATAGTGCAGCAGGCGATGGGGGTGGATCCGCCGCTGGGTGATTGTTGCCCGTTGTCGTCCGTGATATTCGATTTCCAGTGGCTGCTCACCTAGCACGGCGCTGGCAGCCTGACCAAAAATTTCTTGCCTAACGAAACGTTGCGCCATCGGCTGCAGGCGAATGCGGGTGGTGACGATTTTATTGTGGTGACCGCTGTGTTCAAGCAATTTTCGAATGCGGCTTTTTAATGGCCCGATCCAGGGGGAGAGAAAACCGGGCTGTACCGATTCCAGCAGTTGTTCTGTCGCCAGCAGAGCGAAAAGCTCGGTTTCATTGAACCACAGGCCGGGCAGCTCAAAATCTTCGGCATCGGGTTTGTAACGGTAGCCGTTGGCGCTGCGATCATAGGCGATGGGTGCGCCCATGAAATCACGCATGTAGGCCAAATCCCGCTTCAGAGTGGCATGTGAGACGTGCAGTTTTTCAATCAGGATCTGTAGGCTGAGGGGGCGGGTCGTTTTGAGCATCGCATGTAGCCGGTAGATGCGTTCGGCACGGATCACGGCATTTTTCCTCCCTTGCCGGGTTTGTTGTTATATAATGCAATAATTTCCATATTTTCGTATGGTTTTACTACGATAACGATCCAGCCGCAAGAGACTTCCGTTACCATGAAAGATAAAACGACGCACTTTGGTTTTACCGATGTTCCCTATGAGGAGAAAGTTCGCAAGGTCGCAGGCGTATTTCACTCGGTGGCCGATAAATACGACATCATGAATGATCTGATGTCCTTCGGCGTTCATCGTATCTGGAAGCGTTTTACCATCGAGTTAAGCGGGGTGCGCAGCGGTCAGCATGTGCTGGATCTGGCGGGTGGCACGGGTGATTTGACGGCGCGTTTTTCCCGCATGGTGGGGCCAACGGGCCGCGTGGTGCTGGCGGACATCAATGATTCCATGCTCAAGGTGGGGCGTGAGCGCCTGGTTGATCGCGGTATTGCCGGGAATGTGGACTATGTGCAGGCCAATGCCGAGTGCCTGCCCTTCCCCGACAATGAGTTCGACTGCATCACGATCGCTTTTGGCCTGCGTAACGTCACTGACAAGGATGCGGCCCTGCGTTCCATGTATCGCGTGCTCAAACCCGGCGGCCAGTTGATGGTGCTGGAATTTTCAAAGCCGGTACTCAAGCCTCTGAACCCGATTTACGATATGTACTCTTTCAAGTTGCTGCCGCTGATTGGCAAACTAGTCACCAATGATTCGGAGAGTTACAAGTATCTGGCTGAGTCTATCCGTAAGCATCCGGATCAGGACGCGCTCAAGGCCATGATGGAGGAAGCCGGCTTCGAGCGTTGCGACTATCACAATCTCAGCGCCGGAATTGTCGCCCTGCATCGCGGCTACAAATTATGAGCACCACGGCCAAGCTGAAATACGCCGGTTTCTGGCGCAGATTGCTGGCTTTTTTTATCGACTACCTGCTGCTCTTTGCCCTGCTTACACCCTTGCTATACCTTATATATGGGCGCGGCTACTTTCTCTGGCTGGGTACCAGCGAAGGCTTTTTTGAAATTTACGGCGCGGCGGATCTGCTACGGGCAAAAATTTTGCCCTTTCTGTTACTGGTCGTTTTCTGGCAGCGGCTGGCTGCGACGCCCGGCAAAATACTGCTCGACTGTCGGCTTGTCGATGCCCGGACACTGCAAAATATTTCTTTTAAAAGCGCAGTCATTCGCGCTGGGGGCTATATTATTTCGGCCCTGCCTGTGTATCTTGGTTTCATCTGGATAGCGCTTGATCGACGCAAACAGGGGCTGCACGATAAGCTGGCCGGAACGCTGGTACTGCATGATCCCGATGATTATGCCTATCTGTCTCTGCATGAATTAATGGATCGCTGCGAATGAACCTGCGCACGGAGGCTTTTATCTCCCTGCTGGGTGCCGTGGAATCTGCCCTCAATGCCTATCTTGCCCTTGATCCGCAGGTACAGGAAAAACTCGCCAAACTACAGGGCCGGGTTATCGCTATCGAGCTGGAGACCGCACCCGGGGATACTCTACTCACCTTAACCATGTTGCCTGGCAAAAAGGGCATCGAGCTGCTTACCCAGTATACCGGCGAAGCCGATACCACTCTTTCCGGTATGCCTCTGGCACTGGCAAAAATGTCTTTGGCATCAAAATTTGAAGCTGCAAATCTGGACTGTCCGAATGCTAGTGAAGTCTTGTTTTCCGGTGATGTGATTATTCGCGGCGACGTAGAGCTGGGACAGCGTTTCAGGCGTATTCTCGATGAGATGGATATCGACTGGGAAGAGCACCTGTCTCACCTGGCGGGTGATATCCTTGCCCATAAGACGGGAAATGTTCTGCGCGAAGTCGGCCAATGGTGGCAACAGGCGCTCAGCACCCTGGCTAATGACGGCACCGAATTCATGCAACAGGAGAGTGCGCTGCTGCCCGAGACGGCGGAACTTTCGCAGTTTATGAATGAGGTTGATACTTTGCGTGGCGATCTGGATCGACTGGAAGCGCGCGTTCGGCGTTTGTCCCTATAAGCCGCGAACAGGTTACAAAAATAGTATTTTTTGTGCCGATCGAGTATCCTTGCCAACCTGCAAAATCATTTGATAAAAGATTCAATTTATGAGTTCCATAGCTGATTTTACTGATACCGAAAACAAACTTGTTGGTGACACTTTGCGTGAGCGTTATGGCAAAGACACTGAAACCAATCTGGCCGATGTCGAGCTGCGCATTTACCCTGACGATCGGGAGCTGACCGAATGTCCGGCTCACTACTGGGAGCAAAATGGCTGCCATTTTATTCTCGCCAAAACCGGTGACAGCGAATATTTCAGCCAATTTTTCTATGGCAATCGTGAGCAGTTTGGTACCGGCCGGGAGCGTTACGATGATCTGTTCAACTGCATCATTACCCTGTTGCAAGTACAGGCTGATCACGAACGAGATCGCAAAATGAACGAGGATAATTCATAATTTTCAAAACCTGCATCGTGCGGGTTTTGTTTTTTATATTCAGAGATTCTTTATTACTCCTGAATTCGTATAGTAAGTGCATAACCTCTGAAAGTAGTTAGGCATCCACCCCCTGAAATAAACAAGACCCAGGGTACAATGCAAGGCTACGAAACCAA
>VAOX01005057.1_pt1 | contig 11175 bp, 13 predicted proteins | sample 3393891 | NCBI WGS metagenome assembly VAOX01 (sample SAMN08290429, study PRJNA428436) | hydrothermal vent metagenome | isolation source: Deep-sea hydrothermal vent chimney | place: Indian Ocean: Southwest Indian Ridge | depth 2822 m m | reverse complement strand
CTCTCCGCCAGAATTATCAACACCGCTGAACGTTGGTCAGAATTAACCATTTATAAGCAAATAGAATACCAAAAAGACATTCAGCAGAGTGCAGCCCTCTATATATTAAATGATGCTAATTTGGGTGCATCAAAGCTTAGTGAGCTGATATATAACAAAAAATTATCAGAAGTACTGACTAAGAAGCAAAAGCGCCGAGTAAAAGTTTGGTCAACAAAAATTGATAATATAAAGTATTACTGGATGTTGATAAAAGTAAAACGCAAATTTGTAAAAATTGGATTTAAGCACGATCGTCTTGGTACTAATCCCAAAGCTGTTTTCGCTGGATTAATTACTTTAAATATTATTTTTAGTTTTCTCACTGCCTTTGTTTTTGTAGGTTATATCACCCGGCCACTCGCGAACTTATTAAATGCCGCAAAGTCGTTAGGGCTTGGTATTAAAACCGAACTCGTACATAAAAATAATAGTCGTGAGATTCAAGATTTATACGATCAATTTGATAAAATGTCTACTGAGGTTCAAAGTTTATTGGAAAATAGAAATACTTTATTAATAGGTATTTCTCACGAATTAAGAACACCGATAACAAGGCTTACATTATTATTAGAAATAGCACGAGATAATTTAGGTGAAACTACTTTGGCTGAATGTAATCAAGTATTGCATGAAATGGATGCTATAATTGAACAGTTTTTATCATTAGGACGTGGCGTGGCGAGCCAGGAATGCACGGAGATTATTTTAAACGACTCTATACAGTCAATGATCGACAGTATTGCCACGGACAGAATTAATTTTACAACAAAAAAATCGTACCCACTGACTATACAGCATGATGCGTTAAGACGAGTAGTATTAAACTTAATCGACAATGCATTAAAATACAGTGACGATAAAACCATCGATATTGAAATCGAACAAAGCGATTCATCAACTACTATTTCTGTTCTCGATCGGGGCATTGGCATACCAGAAACCGAGAAAGCCGAAATCCTACAAGCATTTGTTCGTGTTAATAAACACGAACAGAAAGACATTAAGGGCCTTGGTCTGGGCTTAGCTATTTCACATTTAATTACACAAACTAACGGCTGGTCGTTGTCATTTTCAGATAGAGTCGACGGAGGAACAATCGTTAAACTCGATATCCCAAACAATACCACATAAACTGACACTATTATCTGTTTTTAAGTGAACACAATAGCCTAGACACCTTTTTATTTCGATTTCAATCTAATTAAATTACAAAAAAATCGATAGAGAAATAGTTATGAAATAAATAGTTGGCATAATCAATATACACGTTACAGATTGTTCTCTGTTCAAATAATTATTCGTTATTTTGAACATAAGTATTATGTAATAAGTGTTTTACAAGCTAGAAAATTTTCCGATCGAACAATGTCATTTTACAGTTTATTCAAGTAGGTTAATTCAGTGGATAGGTATGTGATATTGAGATCTGATGAGATACAAAAAACTGTGTATTTTTATGGCGTTAATGTGAAAATGTTCTCTAAAAATACACACTACAATTTCTTCCTTACTATATAAAAAACATCAAATAATATAGTAAGAAAAATATTTAAATTACCGTTGTTCGATAGCTAGAGTCTGAAAAATTCCCTTGTTACAGCTCTGGCTTTTTATGAAATTTTTATTACTTCAATGCGCGGTAATAAAAATTTCTTTTTTTTTGCCGTTTAACAATTACTTTTTATCATCTTTTGATGAGTCAGATGGTTTTTTCGAAACATTGTCTTCATCTGCAATTGCTTGATCAAGTTCGGCATCCATTTCATCTTCAGACAATTCATGATAATCATCATCGATACCGTCTTCGTCATCGAGTTCTTTTTCTCGTCGTTTACGTCGTTTAACAACCATGCGTGAAGCAACAATACCTACCTCAAATAACAACCACATTGGAATGGCTAGCATAATTTGTGATATAACGTCGGGCGGTGTTAAAAACATTCCGAGTACAAATGCACCAACAATAACATAGGCTCGTTTTTTTACGAGACTCTCTGGTGTCGTAATCCCTGCGGCCACTAATAATACTGTTGCTACTGGTACTTCAAATGCAGCACCAAATGCAAAAAATAACATTAATACAAAATCAAGATACTTTGATATATCGGTCATCACCTCGACACCTTCAGGTGCGATGGCGGTAATGAAACCAAAGATTAGTGGGAACACGACATAATACGCGAAAGCCATACCACTATAAAATAGAATGATACTCGACACTAATAATGGAAATGCCAATTCTTTCTCATGTTTGTATAAGCCCGGCGCGATGAAACTCCAGATTTGAAATAAAATAAACGGCATTACCAAGAATATCGATAACACTAACGCTAACTTCATTGGCGTTAAAAATGGCGATATAACATCGGTCGCAATCATGGTTGCGTCTTTCGACATGTGGGCCGTTAGCGGTTCAGCTAAATAGGTATAAATATCATTAGCAAAATAAAACAATACTAAAAAAATCACTAAAACCAATAATACTACGCGCAGTAAACGATCACGCAATTCGATTAAATGGGAAACAAAAGGAATCTCTGATTCTGTCTTATTACTGCTTGTCACGGTATTTAGTTATTTTTACGGTTAGTTTGATGGTTGAGTATATAGAAAGAACTAGCTCTTAATATTTTTTTTATGTTCAAGTTCTGCTGAATGTTCAGAATCTTCGAGTACTTCTGTTTCTGCAGTGTCTGGCGTTGAAGTATCAACCTCTGCGTCTAATTCAGCTTCTGTATTGGTTTTTATTTCTGAGTCTAATTCAGACTCCGTTGAAGACTCAATTTCTTCAATTTCATAGTCACTATTATAGTCATCAACAAAATCATCTTCGACTTCGTTATGCTTACTATCATCTTCCTCGTTATAAAGATCATTAGCCATTGCTTTAACTTGATATTCTGGTGTGGTGTCATCTTCTTTAATCGTCGATGATATTGAATTAATGGAGTTTTGGAATTCGCTACGAGTATCTCTAATAATTTCAGAAATTTCATGTATGCCATTATGACCATTTTTTACGGCATTTTTAACTTCATCCATTTTTAATTCAGCATCAATCTCTGTTTTAACTGAACTAATAAAATTTCTGACTTTTCCGACCCACAGGCCAGCCGTTCTTGCTAGACCCGGTAATTTATCCGGGCCTATCACTAACAATGCAACAATACCGATAATGGCGAATTCTGCAAAACTAAAATCCATAGACGTAACCGAAGAAGGTTAAACAATTTTGGCGTAGTTAAAAATAACTTAGCCGTTTATTGTTTTTCCTTTTCCTCAACTTTCGTTACTTCACCTTCAATAGTTGTTGATTCTTTCTGCTCGATTGATTCTGTTGTGTCCGTTTCATCTTTTTTAGAATCATCATCTTTTACTGCGCGTTTAAAGTTTCTAAATGCGCCACCTATATCCGAGCCAATGTTTCGGAATTTCTTTGTGCCGAAAAGTAAGATAACAATCAATAAAATAATAACTAACGAACCAGGTCCGATACCACCAAAACCCATAATAAACTCCTACGTGTCAATTTCTAAAATAATTAAAATCCAGCTAAAGACGGACCACCCAGAAGGTGCATATGAAGATGGAAAACCACCTGTCCACCGCCTTTGCCTGTGTTGATTATGGTTCGAAAACCAGAATCCAATCCTTGTTGTTGTGCCAATTCCGGCAACTTTCTTAGACTATACGCCATGACAGCATCATGATGTTGCTGCATGTCAACTAAACTCGCAAAATGTACTTTAGGTACAAGCAACAAGTGTACTTCAGCTTTAGGATTAATATCGCGAAATACAAAAATCTGTTCATCTTCGTAGACCTTATCCGATGGAATCGATCCTGAGATGATTTTGCAAAATAAACAATCGTCAGCCATGACGTTTAATATCCAGTATAAGGTTAATTACAGCATAAAGCGTAATAAGAATCTTAATCTTGACGACTTGCCTTCTCATCCAAACCTGAGATTCCAAAGCGCCTCGCCAATTCCTCGAGAACTTGATCCGGATGTAAATTTTGCTGTGCTAATAGTACCAAAGTATGAAACCACAAATCTGCTACCTCGTAGACTATTTTTTCCGATTTTCCATCTTTTGCTGCCATTACTGTCTCAGTGGCTTCTTCACCGATTTTCTTTAAAATCGCATCCAAGCCTTTGCTATACAAACCCGCCACATACGAGTCTTTAGCATCTGCACTTTTACGCTGTTCAAGTATCTCGGCTAATTCCTGTAATACCGTATTCATCACAAATTATCCCTGATTCTGGTACATATCGTTAGGATCTTTGAGTACAGGTTCAACCTCAAGCCATTGATTATCTTTAAGTTGTTTAAAAAAACAGTGATGCCTACCAGTATGACACGCAATGCCACCTTTTTGTTCAACTTCAAGTAAGATAACATCATTATCGCAATCTAAACGAATATCTTTAATAATTTGTTGATTACCGGACTCTTCACCTTTATGCCAAAGTCGTTGGCGTGAACGGGAGTAATACACCGCATGACCCGTTTTAGCAGTGAGTTGCAGTGATTCACGATTCATCCAGGCCATCATGAGTACCTTACCCGTACCGGTTTCCTGTGCAATAGTGGCAATCAAGCCATCATCGGTCCATTTTATTTCATCCAGCCATTTCATCGGTTTGAGCTCATAATCGCATTTCTATGCCGTCACGCGCCATGTGGCGTTTTGCTTCTTCGATGCTGTGTTCACCAAAATGAAAAATGCTGGCGGCTAATACCGCATCAGCATGACCTTGCTGAATGCCTTCGCTCAAATGTTCCAGCGTGCCGACACCACCCGAAGCAATTACCGGGACTCGAACGGCATCACTCACGGCACGTGTTAATTCCAAATCAAAACCAATTTTAGTGCCGTCGCGATCCATGCTGGTTAATAAGATTTCTCCAGCACCATAAGACACCATTTTAATCGCCCATTCCACTGCGTCGATACCGGTTTCTTTGCGACCACCGTGGGTAAATATTTCCCAACGATTGGGCTCGCCATCGTTACTGACTTTTTTTGCATCAATTGCGACTACGATACATTGGGAACCAAATTTTTCAGCCGCTTGTTTCACAAATTCAGGGTTAAATACCGCAGCGGTATTTATCGCCACTTTGTCAGCCCCGGCATTAAGCATGGTACGCACATCCTCTACCTTACGAATGCCGCCACCAACTGTCAGCGGAATAAATACTTGCCCTGCGACTTCTTCAACCACGTGCACCATGGTGTCGCGGTTGTCCGAGCTGGCAGTAATATCCAAAAATGTTATTTCATCAGCACCTTGCAGATCGTATTTTCGTGCTATTTCCACTGGGTCACCGGCATCTCGAATATCGACAAATTGTACGCCTTTAACGACGCGGCCATTATCAACATCCAAACACGGAATAATTCGTTTCGCTAACATGCTGTGTTACCCATTACTCATTAAAGTATCAGATAGTTTCTGACCTTCGGCAAAATCCAACGTGCCTTCGTAAATCGCACGGCCGGTAATTGCACCCGTGATGCCATCACTTGCAACCGCACAAAGGGACTTAATATCGTCGAGATTTGTAATACCACCTGAAGCAATAACTGGGATGGTAATCGCTTGAGCTAATTTTTGGGTAGATTCAATATTCACTCCGGTCATCATGCCATCACGACCGATATCGGTATAAACAATGGCTTCTACGCCATTTTGTTCAAATATTTTGGCCATATCAATGACATCGTGCTTTGATAATTTTGACCAGCCATCGGTTGCAACCTTACCGTCTTTAGCGTCTAAGCCAACGATGATATGACCCGGAAATTCAAGACAGATATCTTTTACAAAATGTGGTTCTTTAACGGCTTTAGTACCAATAATGACATACTTCACGCCGGCTTCTAGGTAGGTTTCGATGGTTTCAGCATCGCGAATACCACCACCGATTTGAATCGGTAAATCCGGATAGGCTTGCGCAATTTCGTGTACTACACTGGCATTAACGGGTTCACCTGCGAACGCGCCATTTAAATCGACGATGTGTAATCGCCGTGCGCCGGCTTCAACCCAGCGACCTGCAATCTCAACTGGATTGTCAGAAAAAATGGTTTCATCTTCCATACGGCCTTGTCGTAAACGCACGCATTTACCGTCTTTAAGATCAATCGCAGGAATTAATAGCATAACAAGTTCCAATAGTTAATATTATTTTGGGGGGGACTACCATCGGTATCTCCTAGTGCACTCATTTCTTATCCATTACAACACTTTATATTCGTTAATAATAGCAGTGGCTGGTAGACCGTGGATCCTAAGTAGTGAGTCATTACTAACATGACCAATTTAAAAAGTTTTTATATAACTGTAGGCCACTGTGTTGGCTTTTTTCAGGATGAAATTGCACCGCAAATATATTATCACGTGCAATTGCGGTGGTAAAAGTTACCGGATACTCCGAGGTACCTGCAACCACATCAGCAGATGCCGGTTCGACATAATAACTGTGCACAAAGTAAAAACGGCTATTTTGAGCGATGCCCTGCCACATTGGATGATCCATCGCTTGGTTCACTTGATTCCAGCCCATATGCGGGATCTTGAGTCGCTTATTGTCGGCTAATTCTGGAATATTCTTTTCAAACTCCAACACCCGGCCTTTAAATATATCCAGACATTCAATGCCATTGTTCTCTTCACTGAGCTCGAGCATGGCCTGCATGCCAACACACACACCAAACAAAGGTTTGGTTTTGGCTACTTCGTGGATCACATCAACTAAGCCAAGTCGGTGCATTTCAGCCATGCAATCGCGCATCGCTCCAACACCTGGCAACACTACCCGATCCGATTTTAAAATAGTCTCTGGATCAGAGCTAACCACAATTTTTTCATTGGTCGCAACATGTTCGATGGCTTTAGCAACGGAATGCAAATTGCCCATGCCATAATCAATAACGGTAACAGTACTCATAATTTGGTATTTTAATAAATTACATTTAACAGGGTGTGGTTTGAACTACAACGTTCCCTTGGTAGAAGGTGTTTGGCCGGCCATGCGCGGATCATCGGTTAACGCCATGCGCACGGCACGACCGAATGCTTTAAATACGGTTTCTGCAATATGATGCGCATTTTTACCTCGAATACAGTCGATATGCAAGGTCACTAAGGCATGATTGACAAAACCCTGAAAGAATTCTTTGATTAAATCGACATCGAATTCACCTATTCGCGCGCGTGGAAATTCAATGTGAAACTCCAAATCAGGCCGACCGGAAAAATCAATCACGACCCGTGACAGAGCTTCATCTAACGGCACATAGGCGTGGCCATAACGACATATGCCTTTTTTATCACCAATCGCTTTAGCCACTGCCATGCCCAGTGTAATACCAATATCTTCAACGGTATGGTGCGCGTCGATATCCAAATCACCTTTAGCCTTAATATCCAAATCAATTAAACCATGACGTGCAATCTGATCCATCATGTGGTCCAAAAAAGGCACACCGGTATCAAATCGACCAATACCGGTACCGTCTAAATTCAACTTCACCTGAATTTGAGTTTCCAGTGTATTACGCTTGATATCGGCGTTTCGTGGGGCTTGCTGTGCTGACATTTCAATCTCCGAACAATGCATCTACTTAATCTCTATACGTTAATTGTATCAGTTAGCCATGAACAGGGGAATATTTGATCGTGACGTTTACAGTAATTCGCTTTGTGTTTAACGATGTTACAAACTCTCGACAATACCGCCTCAAATCAAGCGGCCTAAAAATGTGTGTTAGGTAAAACCCAAAAAAAGTGATAAAAAATCACCCAAAAACCTAACGTTACGATCTAAGTCACTGATCTTGTTATAAAGATTGAAGCAAATCAACAATCTGCCGCTAGTAATATAGAATTCTTTAATAAAGCACACGAGCATTAAGCTAATTAGGCATTTCGATGGCATCGTTAACAGTAAAAAATAACAGTCTTTTCAAATCAATTGATATCGCAGGAAAATTTTCGATTGGATTGTTTCTCTCAATGACTATCACTTTTTTACTGGCAGGAATTGTTGTTTCATCGCAGCAATCAAAACATTCGATGACTTGCTAAATTCATCCAACAAAACCACTCAAATAATATTTGAATAAAACGCGCAACATGCCAAACAAATTACCAAAGATAACGATATCCTCGATGTCGCATTTTATGACTCAGAGAACAAATTAATTAACCTATCAGGAGATAAAACGCTGATAAAAAAAGGCCAATACATATCTCAAAAAATTAGCGAAGACGAATTTGAACTAGGCGAAGTGATTATTGGCTACAGCTTTGAGCAACTCAATAAAACAATGAATACTCAAATTGCAAGTGCCGCAGAACAGCAAAATGCAGTGGCCGAAGAAATAAATAAAAACATTACCCAAATTTCCAATCACGGTGAAAATACCGCCAGTGGTGCAGAAAAAACCTTACACTCCTGTGCCGAGTTATTTAATCTCGCAACAGAATTAAGTACCCTGATGCAACAATTTAAAATTTAATGTTTTCATTTATACAAAGCTATTTTGCAACAACCAAAAACACATTAGTAAAACACTTTATAATAAGTTACTTATACGCAGTGCATTAGCTCAAAAATAAATCAACTATAGTGAACTGTTGATTTATAAACCTGGATTTATTTAACGCAATCACCTATACCTAATTTTATACCAGTATAAAATAATCAGTACATTGGTATGTATTCTATTCTAAAACAATCTAACTAAACTAACTTGTATCGTAATTTTGGTACTCTCATGTTACTCATGTTAAATAGGTTTTCGAAATTACACTCTTGATAGAATAGGAGAAAGAAAAGGATGTCTGTTTTATTTGTAATACTGTTGCGTCCCAAAGTATAAACTCATTAGCGTTACACGCAGCAAATTACGACTGTCGTTACACTCTTTCTTTTGCAAGTTTTCTACTGATATATCACTGTAAACGTCAAAAGGAAAATAATAATGGAAATAATTATCGGAATTTTATACAACGTTTTAATCGCAGGTGTGCTACTTGCCCTTGTTGCAACGCCTTTTATAGGCTCACTGTGTTTTGCCTGCAAGTTAGATAGACTCAGAAAAAATACTTCAACTTAAAATAATAGATTATAGTGTAGTTAAAACCATGTGAGTATTTACTTACATGGTTTTTTTATTTAAAAAGCGTTAGTAAACACTAGTTGAACGTATTTGTAGTATAATGCTTTTTTCAAACTGCGAACCACCGCCACAACGAGTCAATCAATTTTGTTAAAGTTAACTAGCACTAAAATCTAACAGAATAAATGATCTCCCTACTAAAAAAATTTAATTATTTTCGACGTCGAAATCGCAATAGACTGACTCGACATTTAATATGGCTTTCCCGAATCATTGCGCTGTTGTTATTATTAGACGCCGTCTATTTATTCACCTTGTGGCCAGACTGGTCAAATTACAGTACCGGCAAAGTCAAAAAAACTGAATTTATTAATAATTACCTTGCCCGTAAAAAACAACAACCCACATTACCCAGCCTGCAATGGAATCCGATCCCATTAACCTGGATTCCAAAACACTTGCAACGTGCCGTACTGGTCGCTGAAGATGCACGCTTTTACGAACACCAGGGCATTGACATTGAAGCATTAAAAGAAGCGATGGACTACAATATTGAACACATGAAATTTAAATACGGTGGCAGTACTATCTCCCAGCAAACCATTAAAAATATGTTTTTAAGTTCATCTCGAAATCCATTACGAAAATGGCACGAACTTATTTTAACATTTGGTATGGAAATGAATTTGAGTAAAAAAAGAATTCTCGAAATTTACTTGAACGTTGCAGAATTTGGTAAAGGCGTTTACGGTATAGAAGCCGCAGCACAACATTACTGGGGTATCTCGGCTGTTGCACTGAGCCGTTACCAAGCATCACAATTAGCAGCAACACTGCCCAGTCCAGTAAAACACAACCCTAAAACCCAAACAAAACGATTTAATAAAAAAGTACGACGCATATTACGCTTATTGTAATTCACGCCCTATCCAAATTTTCAGATTAACTCACACAATCCTTATGCCTATGGAGTTTGGAAAAACAAAGATACCTAAAAAAACTAATTGTATTGTGCGTATGATTTTTCTTCGACTAATTCGGAATTGAGTTTAACATTAATTTTACGTTTAAAATCGGCACGTTGATCATTGGTGACGTATACCGCCCGAGCCAAAGCAATAAAATCCTCATCAAATTCTTTATTGAATTCTTTAGTACGGATATCGTCTTCAATATCCCAGAGTTTTTCATTAATATTTTTTAATTCGTATATTTCAAATTTGATATCAATTTTGACTTCATCACTTTTTTCCCAAATACTTTGGAGTAATTCAAGTTCATGATGAATGTTCTGTAATTTTGCCGCATCAGTAATGCGTTCACTTTTAATTTGAAGAATTGTAATTTTATCAAGCAACTCACCAAACGAAATATCAACTTTAAGTGCCATAGTCTAATAGTAATCCTACGCTAGATTAACGAAGTAAAAATCAAGTATAGTGAATGATACCGAAGCGCATCAATAAAAACGAGAGGCAAACGTACTTTGCAAGCACTAAAACGCATATTAATTGCACGAATGGGTCGTGTCGGCGACATGGTCATGCTAACACCGGCCGTTACCGCCATATTAGAGAAATACCCCAACGCTAAATTAACATTTTTAACTTCCAATGATGGCGCTCGCTGTTTTAAGGGCTTTAGTGACAGAATCGATAAGTTTGTGATTTATGATAGGAAATCTCTTATACCCTGGCTTGCACGCAATAAAATTAAAAAGACACTGCAAACCGAGCAATACGATGGTATTTACTGTTTCGAATCCAAACCCAGTTTTTTAACGCTGTTTAATAAACTCGATACCTCAATCTTTAGCCTGCAATCAACTTCGGATAAAAGCATTCATTATGCGCAGCATTGTCTAAACTTGGTCAATCCTAACGATTCGGACACTAAAATGGCATTTACTATCAATCTGCCAATCACCTCAGCAGCACAAACAGATGCCAATGCGCTGTTAGCCGAATCGGGTATTACAAATCAAACTTTTGT
>VAOX01013306.1_pt1 | contig 11187 bp, 10 predicted proteins | sample 3393891 | NCBI WGS metagenome assembly VAOX01 (sample SAMN08290429, study PRJNA428436) | hydrothermal vent metagenome | isolation source: Deep-sea hydrothermal vent chimney | place: Indian Ocean: Southwest Indian Ridge | depth 2822 m m | reverse complement strand
GTGACTTCTACTCCCGAGCATGAGGTTATTTGGGCCGCAGTCGATGGTGCTCAAGCCGTTAGTTTGGCTCTTGATAATACGCCGGACTTAATTTTAATGGATATTTACATGCCAGTTCTAGATGGTGTTGAAACAACACGAAAAATTATGTTGCAATCTCCCTGCGCTATTTTAATCGTTACTTCAAGTATTGATGATCATTCTGGCAAGGTTTTTGACGCAATGGGCGCGGGTGCAGTGGATGCTGTGAATACGCCTGTACTCGTTGGTAGTACAGAAAAAAATGGTGCAAAAACACTATTAGACAAAATAGCCATTATTGGCATACTAACGGATTCTTCAATTGGACATCGACATACCCGGTATGAACAATTGGGTCAACAAGAAAAACAACACGATACTCATCTTAAGAATGTAATTGTGATAGGAGCGTCAACCGGTGGTCCTAATGCGTTGGCAATGGTGTTATCAAAACTACCGAAGAATTTTTCGGTACCTATTGTCATTGTGCAACATGTTGACAGTCAATTTGTGCAAGGTTTAGTTGATTGGTTGACGAGTCAAACTAGCTTAACGGTTTCTTTAGCGGTGCATGGTGATAAATTAAAATCTGGCGTTGTCTATATAGCTGGAACGGATCAACACATTATTATTAATAAATCGGGTGTTATAGAGTATCAAGAAGAGCCAAGCCATTATATTCATAAACCCTCGGTTAATGTTTTATTTGAAAGTGTTGCATTAAACTGGAAAGGACAGGCTGTGGCTGTGTTATTAACCGGGATGGGAAAAGATGGTGCAGCAGGACTACTTGCGATGCGCGATCAGGGATTTTCAACCATTGCTCAAGATGAACAGAGTTGTGCGGTATACGGCATGCCCAAAACAGCGGTCGAGTTAGATGCTGCACAAGCTGTTTTACCGCTAGCCGATATCGGAATGGCTCTTTGTGAGTATTTCAATTTTAACAAAAAATCAAAGGCACTCATTAATGAATAGTCATATTCGCGAAAACGCAGAACATCGAGCAGTAGTGTTACTGGTTGATGATCAAGCGATGGTAGCTGAAGGCATTCGGCGCATGCTCGAGGGCGAAGCCAATATCGAATTTCACTATTGCGAAAAACCCGATAAGGCGGTAGAAACAGCTATAAAAGTCCATGCGACTGTTATCTTACAAGATTTAGTGATGCCCGACATTGATGGTATGACGTTAGTTCGATTTTATAAATCCCATCCTGATACAAAAAATATTCCGGTTATTGTTTTATCATCAAAAGACGATGCGGAAATTAAAAGCGACGCTTTCTCAAGTGGTGCTAATGATTATTTGGTTAAATTACCCGATGCTATAGAGTTGATAGCACGAATTAATGCACACACAAAACATTTTTTAACGGCAAAAGAACGTGACGATGCTTATCAAGCAATACAAGATATGCAACAACAATTAGAAGAAGCAAATAAAGAATTAGAGTTCCGTAATGAAGAACTACAACGACTATCCAGTCTTGATGGATTAACTGGAATCGCTAATCGACGTACTTTTGATGAGACATTAAAACAGGAATGGAGTCGCGCAAAACGCGCTCAGTGTGAAGGTTATATAGCATTAATTTTGATTGATATTGATTATTTCAAATTGTACAACGATAACTACGGACATCAAAAAGGTGACGATTGTTTAAAGCAGTTTTCTTGGCGCTTAAACAAATGTATTTCTAGAGATTGTGATTTATTCGCGCGTTATGGTGGAGAGGAGTTTGTGGCTGTTTTGTGTGGAACCGATTCAAAAGGAGCGCTGATAGTTGCGAATAAATTGCGACAAGCTTTAGAGTCTGAAGCAATAGCTCATGAGTATTCTGATGTATCAAAAATTGTAACGATTAGCCAAGGCGTTGCGAGTGTAATTCCAAGCAAAAATAATACACCGGAAGATCTGATTATTGCCGCTGATAAAGCCTTGTATAATGCCAAAGAGCATGGGCGTGACCAAATCATTGTTAATGATTAATAGTATTTTGATACGGTTAACATTATGCTAAATTTACACATTTTATAATTAAATTTATTTTTAATAATAGTGCGTTTTTTAAATTTTATGCTGAGTTAAAATTTTAATATCAAAAGAATCTGACCAATCACCTTGTAAGTTACACCATTTCACTTTTGATTTTTTTTCAGCCACAATACTGGGTTTTGATAATGGTGTTTCAATAAAGCAACCACCGGAAATTCCGATCACATTTTTAAAAGCTGAAATACGCCAAAATAATGTTGTGCCACAGTTTGAACAAAAGCTTCGTAATTGTTCGAACCCTTCGTTTTGAATTTGGTATTCGTTCATGACACCGAGTTTGCCTATTATTTGAGTGTCAGAAAAATAAGCCGAAATTCCAAAGGCGCTTCCAGTACGTTTTTTACAATCGTCACAATTGCATACAGCATGTACCAAGGGTTCATTTTTAATGGTTAGCTTTGCTTGACCACAACAACATTCAGCGGTTCGTTCCATATTTTTTATCCTTTAAACGTAGTGAAATTTAAATAGTCTAAATTATAGCTTGTTATTATTAAAGTGAATGGATGTTATTTTTGTTTTTAGATTAAACATGATGTGCTACGTTTTAGTGTTGCTTTTATTTAAAAATTATGGGGCGCTATTTGTTACGCCCCATGAGATTAAAAAGTATATGCTGCTCCTAATGATATCGTTGATATATCAGTGACACTTACATTTACAAATTTTTGATATTCCGCTCGAAGTGATAAGGTTGGCATTACTTTGTACTGCGCACCAAGACCATAGGTTATTTCTGTGCCGGAATCTTTTGCTATAAAGTTCATACTTTTAATATTTAATTTATTCTCCCATGAGAATGCACCTACTTTCCCGAATAATTCAAATTTGTCGTTTAATGGCAGGTAACCTACACCCGATAATTCGAACCCAGTAACATTAAAGCTAGCCTCACCAATAATTGATTGAGTAATAAATTTACCTACATTATGGTAAGCTGCCTCTACACCAAAATTAGTAGAACGTGTACCACCATATACTTTATATGCCGTTGAAGTATCGTAGCCGGTTACATTAAAATCTGACTGTCCGAACGAGCCACCAATGTAGTTATCAGCAAATGCGATATTTATATTTGCAACTAACAGTAAACCAGCAATAATTTTTTTATTTATTTTCATCATAAATTCCTTTTATTTTTATGTTGTTATCATTATTAATTAATGAGATTTAACTATAATCGAATCAAACTGAATGAAAGGTGAATGTGATGTTAGCAATCTAAATAAATTGCAAAATTAAGTGAGGTGCTAATTGACTGTGCATATATAGCATATATGAAAATAATAATATCGAATGAACCGAAAAGCCTGTTTTGAGCTGTTTGCTTGATTTACAATAGGACCAAAGCGTAATATCATTATGCATAATTTTTTAACTACAGATAATAATAATAAATTTTGATTAAACTTAAATGGAGTGATTTAAGATGGAGTTTCGAAACATTATATTAATTGGATTTTCAAGCTTGCTACTATCCAGTTGTGCCAGTGGCCCTGCTCAATTTACCTATGATAACTGCTATGGGTATGACTCGCGTTCGGCTGAGTGCATTCAGACTGTGTTCAAAAAAAATAAAAATAAAATTAATACAGTATATAAAAATAAATTAACGCAGTCGCCGGAGCTTCGCGGTAAAATATTATTTAATATTCATTTGGATAATCGTGGTAAAGTCGCTGCTGTTATCATTAAGAATAATGAAATTAAATCAAAAGCGTTAGTTGTTGAGTTGGTTAAAGTGATTAAAACCTTTAACTTTTTTGAGGGCAATGAATACAGTTTTCATTATCCGTTAGACTTGATGGATTATGATGCAGCCAAAGACGGTTCGGTAATTGAAGAAATACAATAGCGACAAATTATTGAGCTTTATTTTTTATCCAAATTGAGCGATGCGGAATTGATGCAGTAGCGTAACCCGGTTGGTTCTGGTCCATCAGGAAAAACGTGACCCAAATGTGCGTCGCAGTTAGCACAATGTACTTCGGTACGAGTCATGTGGCCACTATTGTCGACGGTTTCTGCTACGGCTTGGGTGGATAAAGCTTGGTAAAAACTGGGCCATCCAGTGCCTGAATCAAACTTAGTGCCAGAATCAAATAGTTTTTCGCCACAGCAAATACAGGTATACGTTCCTTGGTCTTTGCAATCGTGGTATTCACCAGTAAAGGCACGCTCGGTACCGTGTTGTCGTGTGACTTCATACTGCTGCTCGCTGAGCTGCTGTTGCCACTCAGACGCTGTTTTTGTTGTTTTATTGGTCATAGTGTATCTAGCCTAGTGTTATTCGTTATGCTTTTGAGTTTAAGCTTAACACCATACTAGCAGGTTTTTATTTATAAATAACACTGGGTAACCAAGTCGCTAAACTAGGCCAAACGGATAGAATCACGAGGCCAATAATCTGGATGGCGATAAATGGCATAACACCTTGGTAAATGTCTTTGGTTGCAAGGCTATCGGGCGCAACGCCGCGTAGGTAAAATAACGAGAAGCCAAACGGCGGTGTTAGAAACGAGGTTTGTAGATTGATTGCAATCATCACGCCCAACCACACCGGGTCGAGTCCCATCATCAGTAATATTGGTGCGACAATGGGCACTACCACGAAGGTGATCTCAATGAAGTCGAGTATAAACCCGAGCAGGAACATCAATAGCATCACAATGACCATCGCGCTAAATACGCCACCGGGCAGGTTGGTTAAAAAGTTTGAAATGGCTTCATCGCCATGAAATCCTCGGAAAACCAGTGAAAAAATTGACGCACCAATAAATATCATAAATACCATCGAGGTTACTCGGGTGGTACTTTGCATTACTTGCTTGAGAATCTCGAGGTTAAATTGTTTTTGTGAAATGGCCAATAGGATGGCACCAACCGCACCGACCGAGGCGGCTTCGGTTGGGGTTGCAGCTCCGATGAGAATCGAACCAAGCACGGCCAACATCAAGCCCAATGGTGGCAATAATACCGTCACGGTTTTTTTGAGCAGTTCTAGCTTGCTTATATTTCGTTCGGATTTGGGTAATGCCGGAACCGATTCGGGTCTGAAGATGGCGAGGTAAATGACGTATAAAATGTACAGTCCGACTAACAGTAAACCTGGAATTAATGCGCCAGCGAATAAGTCTCCGACCGATACCGGCTCAGGCGTGTAATTCTGCAGCGCACTTTGTGCTTGTTGATTGGCTGTACTCAACACATCACCTAATAAAATCAAGATGATCGATGGCGGTATGATTTGGCCGAGAGTTCCAGAGGCACAAATTAAGCCGCTGCTTACCTTGGGATCGTAACCGCGTTTGAGCATTGTTGGCAGCGACAATAGCCCCATGGTCACTACGGTCGCCCCCACAATGCCGGTGCTAGCGGCCAATAACATGCCGACTAATATCACCGATATGCCTAAACCGCCGCGAAGTGGGCCAAATAGCAGTGCCATGGTATCGAGCAATTGTTCGGCAACCTTGCTGCGTTCGAGCATAATGCCCATAAACACGAACAACGGCACCGCAAACAGTATTTGCGCTGATACTATTCCAAATAGCCGACTGGGCAGGAACCCCAAGTGGTTGTCATAGGTGCCAGTGAGTACGCCAATACCTGCAAAAATTAGTGCGACACCGCCTAATGTGAATGCCACGGGATAACCGAACAACAATACAATGCAGATAGTAATAAACAGTAGTAGTGCCATGACTTCAGGCATTGTTGATTGCGCCTTTTCGGATGATATGCAGTTTTCTAAGAATGATGGCAATGGCTTGCATCACAAGCAATACCGGCATGATGAGGATGGTGCTTTTCAATAAGTACACTAACGGTAGGCCACCGGCTTCGGAGCTGGCTTCCTGGATGGCCCAGGATTTCATCACGTAATCGAAGCTTTCAATAAAAATAAATAAACACATAGGAATCAACAGGAATAAACTGCCGAGCAAATCGACCCAGGCCCGTTTTATTAAGGGCATGTTGCGATAGAAAATATCAATTCGCACATGCTCATCTTGCTTTAGGGTATAGGCCGCTCCAATCATAAAGATGAACGCATGGAAATAACCGATGGATTCTTGTAGCGCAATGCTGCCAATATTAAAGCCATAGCGTAACATCACCACCGTAAAGGTAACGAGCACCATGAACACGGTGAACCAAGCGATGAGGTGTCCGGTGACTCGACTAATGGTGTCAAAATAGTCGATTATTGTGCGTTTACCTTGATTTGACATGGAATGTTAACTATCTTTTATTTTACTCATTTTTAGTTTTTGGCTGCTTAAAAAATACTACATTTTTTAACGTTATACACAATGCTTTAAAATCATAAACTTACTGTCATAATTTTGTAACAACATCGATACACACATAAAATTCAGTGTAAGCTATTGTTTTATATAGGCTTATTTTTTTTGTGGGGATGTCATTTGTGTAGGGGTAATCCCTAGCAAATGCCTATTACATCATTGACTTAGAAACTAATCCACAGACTTATCCACAGGCTTTAGCGTGCTGGATAAGGTCGTTTGTTGTGCTGAGCGCAGCGCCAAAATAGCTTGAAAAACCTGTGGATCATGACTATGTGTTAACTCGCCATCGCGCGGAAAATGCCAGTCCAACGACCGTGATAACCAAAAGCGTAATGCCGCCGCGCGTAGCATTGTTGGCCATTGTTCAATTTCTGCTTGGCTCAAAGGACGTTCAGATTGGTAACTGGCCAGCAGTGCGTCGACTTGTGAAAAATTGAGTTCACCATCGTCGCGTACACACCAGTCATTGACGGTAATCGCGAGATCATAAATTAAGACATCATTGCAGGCATAGTAGAAATCGATAATGCCGGTCAATTTGTCGCCATCAAACAGCGCATTGTCCCGAAATAAATCCGCGTGGATCACGCCACGGGGCAAACCGTCGTGCTGATGCTGGCTTTGAAACTCAATTTCAGCACGCAGTTGCTGCTGCTGCTCGAGGGGCAATTTATCCAGAATTTTGTTGCTGGATTGTTGCCACCAGTTAAAACCCCGTAGATTATCACGGTGTCCTGTGAATTGTTGTCCAACAGCATGCATGTGACCTAGCGCTTTACCAACCTCATGGCATTGTTGTAAATTGGCCTGTTTGATGTGTTTACCGCATAATTTATGGACCAAGGCTGCGGGTTTATTTTTCAATTGCCGCATATAGTGTCCGGCATCGTCGGCTAATGGATGCGCACTCGGAAATTCGTGCTCGGCTAAATAAGCCATTAAATCCAAAAAGTACGGCAGCTCTTGGGCACTCACGGTTTCAAAAATGGTTAAAACAAACTCACCCGAACCGGTCGTGACAAAATAATTAGTATTTTCAATGCCCGCACTGATGCCTTCAAACGACACTAATTCACCAATGGAATAGTGGCTTAAAAATTCTTCGAGTTCGAATTGTTCAATACTGGTGTAAACGGACATAGCTGTGAGTGGTTGAATTATAAAGTGCAGTATTATATTCGTTTAGATGAAAATGAGCCAGAAATGCTTTGGCATTTTAGAACAGTAGCAGGTCAAGCAAAACACAAAAATGGCTCATTTATCGTCGTCAATTTCGTTTCAATAGCGCTTTAAGTGAGTGCTTACCAACTATACAGTAACCATTGTTGAATCGGAGGGTTATCCAAATCATCGGAACGACGGTCAAATGCGCCATCGCCAGTAGAGTCGATTAAATAATAAGCGGGGCCGATACTCGGGGTTATTTTGGCATAGCGTAACTGGCCATTGACCCGATATTCTTCAATTTTGGCGCCATCTTTATAACGAATAACAAGCTCGGGAATTGGGAATTGTTCCTGTTGCTCGTCGGGTTTTTCGTTACTGCTAGTGGGCGTTTTAAGTTTGGTTCTCGTCGCCGGTGCTTTTTTGGGGCTGGGCTCAACTGACATGGGCGGTGGTTCAGGAACCTCGGCAATGGCCAGAGTGAACGGTAATAGTAATAGTGTGATTAACAAAACTAACGGATGATAAAGTGGTTTCATACTCAATGCCTATTCTTAATTGTATTTTCAGCTTCAAACTTCGAGAACCATTTTATCAGATTGACTAATAAAGATCGATGAACCACTAATATAAGCTTAGTTTTATGGTTAAAATTTCAACTACAGTAGCGGTTCCTAACTCGTGAGGCTCAGTAATCGCTATTTTGAGTTGTTGTTGTAAAAGCTTAAAAAAACATCGGTTAAATTGCCCGCTCGGTGTCCAAATATTTATAGTCAGTATTTAAAAATTTGCTGATTTACCGTCTCTCGGCTCATAAAATGGCATAATGGGGTTTTGCTCAAATTCATTTAAGGTATTTTTTAATGTCAAAAACCAACCCCTTTGTCATGGTCGACGGTTCCTCGTATTTATTTCGTGCCTATCATGCGATGCCCGAATTTCGTAACTCCAAGGGTGAGCCAACCGGAGCCATTTACGGTGTTATTAATATGATGCGCAGTCTACTCGCTAGCTACGATACCGACAACGTGGTGGTGGTGTTTGATGCCAAAGGCAAAACCTTTCGTAATGACATGTTTAAAGAATACAAAGCCAATCGCTCTAAAACACCACCGGATTTAATTTCGCAAATAGCACCAATCCACGAGGCAATAGCCGCCATGGGCCTACCTATTTTATGTGTCCCGGGTGTCGAAGCGGATGACGTGATTGGTACCTTGGCTGCCCAAGCTAGCGAATTAAAAATGCCCACGGTAATCTCAACCGGTGATAAAGACATGGCACAACTAGTGAATCCATACGTCAGCCTAATCAACACCATGACCGACACCGCGATGGATGAACAAGGTGTCGTCGATAAGTTTGGCGTGCGCCCGGATCAAATTATTGATTACTTAACCTTAATCGGCGATACCGTGGATAATATTCCGGGTGTGCCAAAAGTGGGGCCTAAAACCGCGGTAAAATGGTTGGCCGAACATGAAACAGTCGATACCGTGATGGCGCAAGCGGAGCACGTTAAAGGCAAGGTTGGTGAAAATCTGCGTGACAGTTTAGATTTTTTACCACTGTCAAAACAATTAGTCACCATCAAATGTGATGTCGAATTAGACCAAACGCCTAAAACCTTACTTCGGACTGCACCCGACAGTGATACTCTGCGTGATTTATTTTCACAGTTTGAATTTAAAACCTGGTTAGCCGAAGCCATTGATAGCGGTGGTGTCAGTTCGGCTTCGAGTGCCGGAGCACACACTGATTCGAGTGCGACACCCGCAGTTGATAACAAACCAACAGCCACACACTATGAAACAATATTCACCAAAAAAGAATTGGACCGTTGGCTTAAAAAACTGTCCGATGCCGAGCTGTTCGCGTTTGATTTAGAAACCACCAGTTTACAGTATATGGAAGCAGAGATAGTCGGTTGTTCCTTTGCAGTCGAAGTCGGCGAAGCAGCGTATTTGCCCGTCGCACACAGCTATGAAAACGCACCAACACAATTAGATCGCGATGAAGTACTGGCATTATTAAAACCATTACTCGAAGATCCAAACCATAAAAAAGTCGGACAAAATTTAAAGTACGACATGAACGTATTACAAAATTACGACATCATATTACAAGGTATCGAATTTGACAGCATGTTAGAGTCTTATGTCCTAGACAGTACCGCCACACGTCACGACATGGATTCATTAGCTCTGAAATATTTAAATCACAAAACCATTCACTTTGAAGATATCGCCGGCAAGGGCAAAAAACAAGTCACCTTTGACGCTATTGATTTAGCACAAGCCGCACCCTATGCCGCAGAAGATGCCGACATCACCTTACAATTACATCAAACGTTGTGGTCATTAATCGAAAAACAAAAACCATTGATGTCAGTATTAAGCGATATTGAAGTGCCACTAATCCCGGTACTGTCGCGCATGGAACGCTTAGGGGTGTTGGTCGATGTTAATATGTTGCACGTCCAAAGCAAACAACTCGGAACACGCATCGAGGAATTACAAGCAGAAATTTATAAAGAAGCCGGTGAAGAATTTAATGTTGCCTCACCCAAACAATTACAAGTTATTTTATTTGAAAAAAATGGCTTACCAATCCTGAGTAAAACACCCAAGGGGCAACCGTCAACGGCTGAGTCAGTGTTGTTAGAGCTGGCTGATAATCATGCCTTACCAAAATTAATTCTCGAGTTTAGAAGTTTAAGTAAATTAAAATCAACCTACACCGAAAAATTACCCGCAGAAGTTAGTCCCGTCACTGGACGCATTCACACCTCGTATCGACAAGCGGTAGCCGCAACCGGACGCTTATCATCGAGTGATCCCAATCTACAAAACATCCCGGTAAAATCAGAAGAAGGTCGCCGCATCCGCCAAGCCTTTATACCCGCCAATGGTTACACCATGGTTGCAGCCGATTATTCTCAAATTGAATTACGCATCATGGCCCACATCTCAAAAGATCCGGGATTATTAGCCGCGTTTGCTGCCGGCATCGATATTCACAGCGCCACCGCGAGTGAAATTTTCGGTATCGACGTTACTGCCGTTAATAAAGAACACCGCCGTAAAGCCAAAGCCATTAACTTTGGATTAATCTACGGCATGTCCGCTTTTGGTTTAGCCAAGCAACTCGATATTAATCGCGGTCAGGCACAAGAATATATTGATCTGTATTTTGATCGGTATCCGGGTGTGAAACAATACATGGAAATCACCAAAGAAAACGCCCGCGCCAATGGCTACGTCGAAACTATTTTTGGCCGCCGCTTGTATCTACGCGATATTAAAGCCAGCAATGCCATGCGCCGACAATACGCCGAGCGCACCGCAATCAATGCCCCCATGCAAGGCACCGCCGCCGACATAATTAAACGCGCCATGATCAACGTGGACAACGTAATACAACACCAGCAACTCGAATGCCGCATGATCATGCAAGTACACGATGAATTGGTGTTTGAAATAGCCAACGATAAAGTGGATGAAATAATAGAAATAATAAACCACACCATGAGTTCCGCCGCCGATCTTGCTGTGCCGTTAATCGTTGATATTGGTATTGGTAAAAACTGGGACGAGGCGCATTAAGTTAAGCTGTGTCACCCCGGTAACG
>VAOX01066698.1_pt1 | contig 11208 bp, 12 predicted proteins | sample 3393891 | NCBI WGS metagenome assembly VAOX01 (sample SAMN08290429, study PRJNA428436) | hydrothermal vent metagenome | isolation source: Deep-sea hydrothermal vent chimney | place: Indian Ocean: Southwest Indian Ridge | depth 2822 m m | reverse complement strand
TGGGTGACTGACTTTTGGAGGGATTACCATTGTTTTATCCACGTTTTCAAAGGGTTACCAGTTTAACTCTTTTTCAACTGATTAATATAGGTTAAGGAGTTCAGGGATTTTTTTTCGGATATTAGCAGCGATTATGTGAATTCTTTTTTACCTGCTGCGACGCTTGAACCGGGTCGGTTGCAAATGACTCGCACGAAGTTTGTTTTTCGTTCTCAGGCGGGTGTTTATCTTGTGCATGAGGATGTGTTTTGTAGGTTGGGGTGACGCAGGAACCCCAACCTACGCAAGATTTATTATGGAGCGAGGGTTCATTTTTTGGTGGGACTTTTGAGCGGGTGTGTTATGCGGGGCTGAAGCCCCACCTCCATGGTGTACGAGTTTTGATAATTCTGGCGGGGGGGCTGTGCGTCAGGCTGGAGTGGAGCCGTGAAAAATTCTTTCTGGAACATAATTAATATGTTGTCGCTTAACTTACTGGTTGTGACTTTTGTGCGGTTAGCTGAGTAATTCTGGCTAAACTTCTCTTTATTATCTCTTTAACCTGAATTCATTAGTTGAACGCACAATAAAGTGCTAAGTGTATGAGAATACTGGATATTTTACGGTGCGCCATTCACTCCTTTTTGACTACGCTAAACACTCTCTCAGTAGCACTCTTTGAGGCGTTCAACCGATGATTTCAGGTTTAAGTTCTTCAAAATAAACAACGCGAAAACCTGTCCGGGTTAAAGCACCTTGTTCGCTCTTTTTCTTAATAATGGTACCTACAGGCTATGATTGTGATATGACTATCTGATACAGCATATACAAGCCTGTTTGCGTCATCTATCCTTCGAGACCAGAAACCCGACAGGTTTTCCTTCAATGACTCCGGCTTACCGATACCGTCAAAGGGAGTGCGGATGACAACAACTATAAGCTTGTTTATTCTCTTCAGTGTTTTCCTGTCCTGGCTTTGCCAATACAGATAGTCTGACCACGCAGCTTCAGTCCATGCCAGATTTCTACTCATCCAGCAACGTCCTTTCTGACACCGAACCATTCCGATACTGTTCAATGGACTTTCTTAGATGCTCCGCATTTGCCGGGGACTTTAGCAAATACACTGTTTCCATAAGGCTGTTGTAATAATCTAATGACATTACTACAGCATCCTCACTATCTCGGCGCGTAATCACGGTACAGTCAGCGTCATTAACCACCTGATCTAACACGCGTTTCAATCCATTCCGAGCTTCAGTAAAAGATACAATACGCATTTTACACCTCACTTGTACGCTTTATAGGACAAGTATAGCGGCAAACCTGGTCATGTACAATAAAAAGGACATGTGTATCACATAGGGGGCAACGAGACTGTAGAAAAACTCGGAAAAATGAGTGTATTAACGAGACACCCAATGTAATGCCCCATAAACAGGAGCATCAGTATATGCCAATATATAGCCTTCTTTTTGTGGGTGTCTTTTTAAGCTTTTTTAAGCTTATCCCAGCCGAATCAGACTTTCACACCAGCTCTCACTCGCCTCTCCCTGCTTAAGCCGAATATACTCGCCCACTTCATTCTCATACCAGCCACGGTGGTTTTGCAATGGCTCTACAGAATACCCCCACCAGCTTCCATCGATATCCTGCGCGATAAACCGTACCCACTCAGGTACGCTAACCCCCGATAAATCAGGTTTTTTCAACAAACTCGTCCAGTTCATCATCCATGTGCAACATGGTTAACTCAGAAAAACCTCCAATCCACTTTCCATCGATGGCTATCTGCGGTACGGTACGCGCACCCTGGGTGATTTGCGACATTTCCCGCAGTGCGCTCTGATCGGTATCGACCTTTGCTTCATCATAGGGTATTTGCCATTTTTTCAGTAAATTTCTGGTTTTATCGCAGACTGGACAGCGAGCTGTGCTATAAATCTTTATACGTGCCATTATTGTCTCCGACTTCTGGTCTGTTTTGGGCCTGGCTATATTACTGGATTATACCAAAAAATCTATATAACCCCTTCATTATGGGCTTTACTTTATAAGCATATGGGGCAAAATACCGAGCTTCGCAATATTTAAGGACTTTTATGTTATACAAGGTTACCGTTCAGCCATCTGGCCACCAGTTTGATGTTGAGGAGGGTGAAACCCTGCTCGAAGCGGCTATGAGGCAGAATATTGATCTTCCCTATGGTTGCCGTGGCGGCGTTTGCGGTAGCTGTGCAGGCTATCTTGTTGAAGGCGAGGTTTTCTACGACGATGAACCCATCGCCCTTGATGATGAGATGAAGGCTAATAACCAGGCGCTATTCTGTGTTGCTAAAACATCTCAGAATTTACAGATCAGTGTCGATGAAATCGAGGGGCTGGAAAATCTGGACGTTAAACAGCTGGGCTGCCATGTGAGCTCCAAGAACCATCTGTGCCATGATGTTATCTCTTTGCAAATTACCCTGGATAACGATGAGCGGCTGCAATACCATGCGGGCCAGTACATTGAGTTCATTCTGAATGATGGCAAACGCCGCGCTTTTTCAATTGCTAACGCGCCACACAGGGATGATTTAATTGAACTTCATATTCGCCATGTAGATGGCGGGGTGTTCACCGATTTTCTGTTCCAGTCGATGCCAGAACACTCTGCATTGCAAATGCAGGGGCCACTGGGTAGCTTTTATCTTCGTGAAGGCCGCGAAAGACCACTTATTTTAATGGGCGGCGGCACCGGATTTGGGCCGCTAAAAGCAATGATTGAACACATTGAATACGTTGGCTTTAAACAGCCTGTGCATCTGTTTATGGGGGTGCGCGCGCTTCGCGATCTGTATATGGATAAGATGGTTAAGCAATGGATGAGTACAAACAGTAATCTCTCTTTTGTTCCGGTGCTTTCCGATCCTCTGGATGAGGATAACTGGCAGGGCGATACGGGCTTTGTTCACCAGAGCGTGGCAAAACAGTTTGACGATTTATCCGGCTTTGATATTTATATGAGTGGCCCCCCCCCCATGGTAAACGCGGCTGTTGATCTGTTTACTCAACAGGCTGCCGCCAAAGACTGTATGTTCTCTGATGCTTTTGAGTATTCAACAGATGCTAGCCAGGCCATTGCGGCGAAAAAATAATTAAAAAATTATTGTATAACTTTAAGCAGGGGCCTGTCTGCTTTGCCATCTGATGGCAGGGCTCCCTGTAGTTCTCCACTAACCGCATAAAACAATCCCAGGCGGTACATTTTTTGCGCTTCTTCTGGATTTTCCATTTTTTCTTCTAGTAATATCGCAAGCTTCAGGTAGCTTTCTGCAACCGGTTTAATCCCGATACTCGATTCGAAATAACTCCGTGCTTTTCCCCAGAGCTGGCAGTTCAGGCACAGTTTGCCTAGCACCATTAGCAAAATTGCATTGCGTGACTGGCTATGCAACCAGGTTTCTGCTGTCTCAAGCTGTTTCTGACAATGACTTACTGACAGGTTTGAATACAATAATGCATGCTCATCCTGCCAGGTGTTACTTAAAAAGTTTTTAAGCAAAATCTCTGCTTCATCATCTTTGTTATATTTACTTAAATACCCGCAGTACAGGGCTATTATTTCTGCATTCGATTTCAGATGCTTTGGCAGCTGTTTCCATATTTTTTCTACATTTTCACCATCTACGCGCTTCAGACTTTCCTGCATTCGGCCAATACAGGCCTCTATTTCCATTTTTTCAAGTTGTGCATTATCTATCGCCTTCATTTTTCTTACATCTTCCAGAATCGGGCACAGATGCTCCCAGTCTCCCAGTTGCTGATATGCACGAGCCTGTAGTTTTTTTACATAGCCGTGGCGAGGTGATACGCTGGAAAGATGATTGAGCGTTGCCAGCGCCTGCTCCAGCTGTTTATGGCTCAGCTGCAACTCTGCCTGCGTTAAGCCAATGGCCATATCGGCAGAGGGCGTTGATTCATGTGCCAGCCTTAAATACTCATCTCTGCGCTCATATGCTCCGAGTTGCTGCGCAGATCGGGCCGCCATCAGATAATTCAGCAGCGAGGTATCACTCAGACTCACCTGTTTGGTAAATATTTTTTCTGCCTGCTCAAACCGACCCTCAGACATTTCTATCATGCCCTTAATAACTGCATTTTTAGCCCGCTCAGACTTTCTCTGCGAATACTTGCCTCCTACACGACCAGGAATTTTTAATACCCAGGACAGCAGACGCAAAACATAGTAGAACACAAAGAATCCCACAGTCATAAATGCCAGTGCTGAAATAAACGATATCTCTACTGTGTAGTCAATATATGTAAAAACCACATAGCCAGGGCCATTATAATACGCTGTAAGACCAATGGCTGTTGCCAGTACAGTAGCCAGCAGCATTGTCAGAATAAACTTTTTCACTGTTTTTCCTCCTCCTGCTCTTTCGGTTTAATAACTGGTTTTACTGCTGGTTTCGTTACTGTCTGCTTTTTCTTATGGCTACCCTGCTGCGCTGAACGCGCTGTATTGTCCTTAGCGTTTATTTCTTTTTCTAACATAACCCAGGCTTTTGTTAGCTCGGGAAGATCCGGATTTAATATCAGCGCGGCATACGTGTTCAATGACTCTTTAAGCTGCTGCACCCGATTATCTTTTTTATCGTAGTGATGTTCAAGAAGCTCAAGCGCCTGTTTTATTTCATAGTTAAGCTGCTGCTGATCAAATCTGAGCACTGCAAGGCGCGCACTTAGTAAATAAGTTCGCAGTAGCTGACGTGTTTTATTTTTATGCTCGGCGCTGATCGCGACTTCAACACCTGTAGGGTGAATTTCCAGATCGCTCATTTGTTTCACAGTGTTCCAGACTGTGTCAACAAATGTCTGTTCATCTTCTTCGGGAATCGGATTTTCTCGCAACTCTGCTTCATTAATCTGTTTTTTAATTTTATCTTTGGCCGTCTTGAATGGCAGGTCGGATAAATATATAATCGCCTGATCAAGCGCCAGAGAAACACCATTTACATCCACCTGGTGTATGGCATTTAAATGCGCAATGTCTTTTGCCAGCTGCTTGCGTATGCCAAAGAGTTTCAGGTCTGCCAGTTGCAAAAGCCGTGCATCTGCGCCTTTTAGTGCTGCAATCGCTCCGCCAATATCTCTGGCCACGGCAATGCGCTGGTGCGCAATGCGCAACAGGTAATCGACTTCTGCAAGTGCCCAGCCTCGCTGAGTTCTGTTTACAACATCCATGGCCTGCTGTGAAATGGCTTCGGTCTGCTTTATCTGTTCATTGAGCTGCGCCAGTTGTTGAGCCTGCTTTTTCAACGCCTGCGCATTGGTACCTGAGGCAGATGCATTTTCTGCACTGGCTGTTTCTAGCTGCTGTAGCTGCTTGCTCAGTTCAGATAGCGTATGCGCCTGTCTTCTGGCAGCCGCTTGCTGCAATTTAACCAGCTCTTCATGGCGCTGCTGTTCCGTCCAGAAGTAATAAGCCCCCGCCGCACTGGCAACTATAAGTAATGCTACAAAAATAAACACTAAAAGTTTAAAAGGTGATTTTTTATTTTTCAGCGCTGCTTTTTTTTCAGATGCCTCTTCTGCCCTGCTGTTGTTATCAGAAGGCTTTTCATTGGCCAGTTCAGATTCTGCAACCTGCATATCAGCCGAAATTGTGCTACTGGAAGAGTCCGTAATCACTTCATTTTTTTCTGTTTTTCCCTCAGCCTCAGCCGTGGATTTTTTATTTGAGTGTGTTTTTTTTGCCATAATTTTATCGTTCTATTTTCGAAAATAAGCCCTGCATAAACGCTGCATTCGCTCCCAACCTATTTCATAACATTACTCATAACACTATTCAGGGCATCCAGCATATGTTCATTTAATGCCGATTCAGCTACTCTGACAGACTGAAACCCCAGACGCTGAGCCAGTTGCATGCACCGCTGAGAGGGTACAATTAACCCGCTTTCCAGCAATGCATCCTTTCCAGGCGACTCAAGCATATCATACAGATTCTGTAATGATTCATTGCTGGTGACTGTTACCGCATTTATCTGTTGCTGCTGCCAGTTCAGGCTTAGCTGCTGGCGTTTAATGCCTTTATCCTGTTGCGGTATTCCTCGTCTGTAAACCTCAGCATAGTCTACCTTAGCACCTCGTTGTTGCAATGTATCGCCTAATTGCGCCAATCCACCCTTTCCTCTTAAAATCAGGATTTTTTTCGTGTTTACCTGAGGTGCCTGAAATGCCGCATGCTGAAGCAGGCTTTCGCTATTAAAGCCTTTTTTCATGACCTGTGTGATTTTGAAACCCGCCTGCTCTGCTGCGCTCTGTGTGGCTCTGCCTATAACGGCTATTTCATTTTTTATTGCTTCTACAGGTATATTTAACTTTTGCAGTAATAATACGGTGTGTTCAACGGCATTCACACTGATAAATATAAGCTGATCGTACTCGTACAATGTGCTGAGCCGGTGCTTTAGCACTGAATCAGGCTCGATCGGGGATATTTCCATGCTCGCAAAGGCCAGTGGCTTTGCACCGCTTTGCTCAAGCAATTGCAACATCGCCGCGGCCTGATGTGTGGGGCGTGTTACCAGAACAACCATCCCATGCAGGGAATACTCTGTAGTCTGCTCTGATCGTTTACCGCTCACTGGCTACTCTATCATGCCCATTTCACGCAGAATTACATCGGCACCGTCATTTAACAGTTGCTCCGCCAGCTTAACCCCAAGGCTCTCTGCCTGCGCCTGTGGCCCACGCACTTCTGCTCGAATCACTTCGCTGCCATCCGGTCGCCCCACCAGTCCTCGCAAAAACAGCTCATCCCCTTCAAGTATGGCATAGCCGGCAATTGGCACCTGACAACCACCATTCAAACGCTGGTTCATTGCCCGCTCTGCATGCAGACGCAAACTGGTATCTGCATGATTAAGCGGCGCAATAAGTGCTTCTATTTGCGTATCCCCCACTCGACATTCTATGCCCACCGCACCTTGCCCTACAGAGGGCAGACTCTGCTCCGGTGAAAGCCGTGATTTAATGCGATCTTCAAATTCAAGCCGTATCAACCCTGCGCTGGCCAGAATAATGGCATCATAGTCGCCATTATCCAGCTTCTGTAGTCGGCTATTTACATTACCCCTCAGATTGAGCATCTGAGCATCGGGCATCACTTCTTTTATCTGTAACTGCCGTCTCAGGCTGGATGAGCCAATACGTGCATTGCCCGGCAATGCCTCAAGGCTGCTGTAATGGTTGGAAACGAAAGCATCTGTGGGATCTTCGCGTTGCATAATAACCGCTAGATGCAGTCCATCTGGAAACGCCATTGGCACATCTTTCATTGAATGCACGGCTATATCCGCCTGCCCATCGAGCATTGCCTGTTCCAGCTCTTTCACAAACAGACCTTTTCCTCCCACTTTAGCCAGTGGCGCATCCAGAATTTTATCGCCTCTGGAAAGTATTTTAATGAGCTCTATCTGAATCTCGGGGTGATGGAGTTTTAGCTGACGCGCAACCTCTTCGGCCTGCCATAAGGCCAGTGGGCTTTTGCGTGTAGCAATTCGAATTGTTTGAGACATGGAATGAGCCAAATATTAAAAAACCGTATTTTACCGCAGATTAATATCTGAGCCTAAAAAATAAGCTGAATAGTTAGACCTGTGTCATCTGTTACATAAACACAATATGAGTGGCTCTATTTATAGGTGGACAGATTCTTCAGCTTTTTGCGTACATGGGGCAGGTGCCTTCGACTAATTTCCAGCCGCTCCTCAATGCCATCAATCGTGATAACACAATGGCCCTCGGTGTTTTTCTCCAGTCCATTCATATACTGATCTGCAACCAGCGCGTTTCGATGCACCCGCGTGAACAGATGACTGAACTCTTCTTCCAGCGATTTTAACGACTCTTCTATCAGGCACTCGTGATCATCTGTGCGCAGGGTAACGTATTTATGATCCGCCATAAAATAACGAATCGTGCCAATGGGTACAAGCTCCAGCGTGCCACGGGTTTTAACACAGATGTGTGTACGAACCCTGGGTTGTTCATCAATGTGCTGAAGCTGTTCGAGTTGCGGCTTTGTTAGCCGCGATGAGGCATTTAGCGCGTCTACCAGCTTATCCTGCTTAATCGGTTTGAGCAAATAATCTACCGCATGGGCCTGAAATGCATTCAGTGCGTGTTCGCTAAAGGCCGTGGTAAATATAATCGCCGGGGGCTTGCTTAAGCGATTCATATGACGCGCAGTTTCAATACCATCCATTCCTGGCATTCGTATATCCAGCAATACCACATCAGGCTTTAACTCCTGCGCCAGACGCAAAGCATCTTTACCATTCGAGGCATTTGCACACACCGCAAAACCATTTAATTCCTGTACTAGCCCTGCTAGCCTTTGTCGAGCTAACGGCTCATCATCAACGATCAGTATATTCATCTTTTACAATGGTATTCCTATAAAAACTGTGTACATATTCGGCTCTGCTTTTATACTAAATTCGGCTTCATCTGCATACATTAACATCAGGCGCGTTTTTATATTGGCCTGGGCCATATGATTCCCTTCATGCCGGCTCATGCTACTTTGCTCACTTACCGGGTTACTTACACTTAAGCATAGTCGATTGTTTTCCAGTTGTGCTGAAATTTTTATCTTACCGCCTGTATCTATAGGCTCTATGCCATGATATATAGCATTTTCTGCCAGCGGTTGCAGGCAAAGCGTAGGAACTTCTACCTCCATTGCATTTTCATCCAGCTGCCACTCTACCTGCAAACGCTCATCCAGTCGCAAAAACTCAATATCCAGATAGCTGCCCGTTAAGGCCACTTCCTGACGTAAGGTATGTCCCGTACCTTCCTCTAAGCTGGCTCTAAACAGATCCGACAGGTCTTCTACCGCCTTCTCTGCCTTGTTTGCATCAATGTGTACGAGGCAGGCAATGGTGTTCATGCTATTAAACAGAAAATGCGGCCTTATTCTGGCCTTTAATGCCTGAATCTGCGCAATACTCTGCGCCTCAAGGTTCGATCGCCACTGGTGCTGAACATAAAAATAGCGCAGCAGCACCGCATATATAACCCCACCTATAGCGAAATTCCTGAATAAAAAATAATACACCTCAGTGCTTCCTGAGAAGCCAATCAGGCCAAGTGGCTCTCCAAAATACAGTACCAGCGCACTGAATATCAGCGTCACCAGACACATAATAGAGAAACTACTCACTGAACACAGCACTACACTCTGGCGGTTTAGCCAGTCTTTGAGGCCACAGAGCAATGCCGCATTCACTAATGCCACCCACTGCGCAAACAGTGAAACAAGTGCCAGCCTGTCCCAGAAGCCCAGCCGACTGGGCGATGCCAGTGCCAGCAGTATTGCCAGCAACTCCACCAGCAACACCAGCATAAACACTACGGCAACATCACAAAAATTCGGGATAAACCCGCGACGCATATCCTCTAGCATATTCATCTACTTATTTTAGCCAATCTTAGCGGGTTTACGAGACAATAAAATTCTTACTGTCAGAGATTTGATATACTTCACCTTTAATTTCATTAATGCAGGATTATCTGGCACCATGAACAAAACCCCTGATCAAAATAAACAGAATAAATTATGGGGCGGTCGATTTACCGAACCTACCGATGCGTTTGTTGAAGCCTTTACCGCATCTGTTGAATTTGATCAACGAATGTACAAACAGGACATTGAGGGTTCTCGTGCTCATGCACAGATGCTCACGAAAATCGGCGTGCTCTCTAAAGGTGATCTGAAGGCGCTGTTAGCGGGTCTGGATCAAATTGAAGAAGAAATTTCTGACGGTAAATTCAAGTGGTCTATTCAACTTGAAGATGTTCATATGAACATTGAAGCCCGCCTGACAGAGCTGGTGGGGGATGCGGGTAAACGCCTGCATACGGGCCGCTCACGAAACGATCAGGTCGCTACCGATATTCGCCTCTACCTGCGTGAGCAAATTGCATTTATTATTGCTGAAATTCGTCGCCTGCAAAACGGTCTGCTAACACTTGCTGAAAATGAAGCCAGTACCATTATGCCGGGCTTTACTCACTTGCAGGTGGCCCAGCCCATCACTTTCGGACACCATCTGATGGCATGGTTTGAAAACATGCACCGCGATGCATCACGCCTTCAGGACTGCACAAGCCGCCTGAATGTTCTGCCTTTGGGGGCGGCGGCATTAGCAGGCACAACCTACCCTGTTGATCGATATTTCACCGCAGATCAACTCAATTTCGACGACGTTTGCCGAAATTCCATCGATGCCGTGAGTGACCGCGATTTTGCCATTGAGTTTTGCGCCGATGCAGCCATTCTAATGACTCACCTGTCTCGTTTCTCTGAAGAGCTGGTGCTCTGGTCCTCTGCGCAGTTTAATTTTATTAGCCTGCCCGATCGATTCTGTACCGGCTCATCCATTATGCCGCAAAAGAAAAACCCGGATGTGCCTGAGCTGGTTCGAGGTAAAACAGGCCGAGTCAATGGCCATCTTATCTCGCTACTGACACTTATGAAGTCTCAACCCCTGGCCTACAACAAGGACAACCAGGAAGACAAAGAGCCATTGTTCGACACAATCGATACATTATTGGGCTCTTTGCGCGCATTTGCCGACATGATACCGGCAATTAAAAGCAAAAAAGAGAACATGTACAACGCCGCCAAACAGGGATTTTCAACCGCTACAGATCTGGCTGATTATCTGGTCGTCAAGGGCCTGGCCTTTCGTGATGCTCATGAAATCGTCGGCAAGGCTGTTGCATTCGGGGTTGAATCGAACAAAGATTTAAGTGAGATGTCACTTGGTGAGCTTCAGCAGTTCTCTGATATTATTCAACAGGATGTGTTTAAAGTGCTCACGCTGGAAGGCTCTGTTGCGGCCCGTAACCATATTGGCGGCACAGCACCTGAGCAGGTGCTTAAAGCGGTGGCAGAAGGCCGTGAGAGAATAAAGTCGGATTGAGGCTTGCGGTGAGAAGTCGGTGCCAATAGTCAGGTATTAAGTCATTGAAATTGTTGGGGTTCCTGCGTCACCCCAACCTACGATTCACTACTCCGATTAATTACCGTGGTGTCAGTTAAGCCGCTTAATGCTTAACCCTGAAATCATCAGTTGAACGCCTCAAAGTGTGCTTCTGAGAGCTTGTTTGGCGTAGTCAAAAAGGGAGTGAATGGCCCAGTCCTTCGCGCGTTTTTTGACATAG
>VAOX01017615.1_pt1 | contig 11218 bp, 13 predicted proteins | sample 3393891 | NCBI WGS metagenome assembly VAOX01 (sample SAMN08290429, study PRJNA428436) | hydrothermal vent metagenome | isolation source: Deep-sea hydrothermal vent chimney | place: Indian Ocean: Southwest Indian Ridge | depth 2822 m m | reverse complement strand
TGGTTGAGAATATTGTGTATTATATAATCCTAGATTAATCAGTTGAGCGTGAAAAAGATGTGCAAGTTATTGATTTGGATAGCGTAATGAAAAAATGTGAAGTCACCTTATTGGTGATGAATACTTTTTTCATATAGCTATACGAATCAAGAAGTTGTGCAGACTTTCGTGACCCAACTGATTTTTCCAGGTTTAAGGCATCCAACCGATTAATTTAGGTTAAAGCGGGGCTGAAGCCCCACCTCCATCGTGCAAATCAGAGCATGTGAATGGGGTAATTTAACCTGGAAAAATCAGCTGGATTACGAAAGTCTGCGCAAGCCCCCCTGGTCTGCCAGGCTATAAATACAGATACCAGAACCATAAACTCCAGACAAAAAAAGACCCGCACTTCGGCAGGTCTTTAATTTATATGGTGGGCCGTCCGCGACTCGAACGCGGGACCATCGGATTAAAAGTCCGGTGCTCTACCAACTGAGCTAACGGCCCATATTCTACACTTAACATATTCACTGGCGTTCGGACTCCTGTCCTCTTTTAACGTGAAGAGTTTGCCGGCCAGACTTCCTGTCTGGCGTTATCGGCTCCTTGCCGACCGATAACCCTGTCCAGAATCAAATTTGCCTCTTCAGGGAGGCGCGTATATTACCTGAATTTACGGGAAAAACAAGACAAAAATAAAACATTAATTACATTTTTTACTTTACCCTTTCTGATAGCGTGTGGGGTCTGCAACACCCCCATCCTCAAAGCCCTGACGGCGCAAACGACAGGAATCACAAACACCACAGGCTCTGCCATCCGCATCCGCGCTATAGCATGAAACCGTCAGCGCGTAATCAACCCCCTTATCCAGTCCCATTTGAATAATCTGTGCCTTGCTTAAATCAATCAACGGTGTCTGAATTTTCAGACAGTGACCTTCTACACCTGTTTTTGTCGCCAGGTTCGCCATTTTTTCAAACGCCCGGATAAATTCAGGCCGACAGTCAGGATAACCGGAGTAATCCACTGCATTCACGCCAATAAAAATATTATCCGCCTCCAGCACTTCAGCCCAGGCCATTGCCATTGAGAGAAAAATGGTGTTTCTTGCGGGAACATAGGTAACCGGAATACCTTCTGCCAGCTTTTGCGGCACATCAATACGTGTATCAGTAAGCGCTGAACCACCAAATACGTTTAAATCCAGATGTAATGTCTGATGCTCCACCACACCCATGGAATCAGCGATGGCCTTTGCCGCCACTAGCTCAGATCGATGCCTCTGCCCATAGTCAAAGCTTAATGCATAACATTCATAGCCTTGCGCTTTGGCAATTGCCAGCACCGTTGTAGAATCCAGCCCGCCGGATATCAGTACAACGGCTCTGTGTTTTTTCTCAATTTGACTCACGGAACAACTCACTCAATTCTCTTACACCTGCCTGACTAACATTACCGACCCGGCTCGTTATCCCACAGATATTTATGCAATTGTAGCTGAAAACGCACATTCAGCTGATCTGCAATAATCCAGTCTGCCAGTGTTTGCGCTGGCAAACCACTGTGTACCGGCGAAAACAACACCTGGCATTTATCCAGCAAACGGTATTTTTCTATCGTGGTATTTGCCCAGTCATAATCACTTCGACTACAGAGCACAAACTTAACTTCGTCTCTGGAGCACAGCAGATCGATATTCTCATAACGATTTTTCGATGCTTCCCCTGAGTCCGGTGTTTTAATGTCCATTATTCGATGCACCCGTGAATCCACTTCAGCAATATCCAGCGCCCCCGAGGTTTCAAGGGAAACACGATAGCCTGCATCGCATAAACGCTTAAGCAATTCGCCGCAATTGCGCTGTGCCAATGGCTCACCGCCCGTCACACAGACATATCGCGTATTATACTGTTTTATCTGCTGTATTATTTCAGGCAATTCCAGCCACTCACCCCCACTGAAGGCATACTCCGTATCACAATAACCACAGCGCAGAGGGCAACCTGTCAGGCGCACAAAAACAGTTGGTAAACCAACAAAAGAGGATTCCCCCTGCAAGGAGAAAAATATTTCGGTAATACGCAAACGTGCTTCAGTTTGCTTTGTAGATGACACGACTCAGCTCACCCCTCTTACACAGCGCCCTGGTTAACAGCGACAGCCTAATAGTGCCCTTCACGCTTTATACGTTGCAGACGCTCTTTGGCCTTACGTGAAACCGTTGTATCGGGGTATTTGCGAATAACCTTCTCAAGTGCTGATCTGGCAGAAGCCCAGTCTTTCATTTCATAGTAGGTAAAGCCGATTTTCAGCATTGAACCTTCCACTTTGCTGCTCTCGGGATACTGGGAAATTACTTTTTCAAAGGCCGCTAACGCCGTTTTATACTCTCTTGAAACTGAGTACGCCTCACCTAACCAGTACTGTGCATTGGCACTGTAAATACTCTCCGGATAGCTTGCCAGGAAGGCTTTAAACGACTTGATAGCCTGCTGATATTTGCCTTCTTTCAAGGTATTAAAGGCAGCAGAATATGCAGATTTACCGTTTTTGTCCCCATCAGAGGCCACAACAGTTCCTGCGGCTACAACAGCACTCGATGAACCGCTCGGCGGCGGCACGGGTGAAGAAACCGTGCCGGCACCACTTTGCGGAACCGTCAGACCACTGGATGATGCACCCGCAGATGCACTACCCACCGCACCGCCACCCTGAATTTCCAGGTCGTTCAAACGCCGATCCATATCCTGGTATAAATTACGCTGGCGCTGCTTAATAAGGCCCAGCTGGTGTTCCTGCGCTTCCAGCAAACCACGTAAGCTGGATAGTTCCTGCTGGATTTGCTCCATGCGTTGCGACTGCTCCATTAAAACCTGGCTGCTCATTAAATTTTCCAGCCTCCCCAGTCGCTGCTCAATATTTGCACTTTTTTCAGCATGCAACGAGAAGCTCACCACCATCAGCAACGCAACAGTAGACAAAGGTTTGAAAAGTAGTTTAACTGATTTTAATAGCATTATTTCGCCTGAGGCATATATTAATTAAGATTGAAATCTTTCGATTACAGAAATATCAGGAGCACCGTATTCCATCAAGGTTGTACTGATGGAGTACGAATTCTGTAGCCGCTCGCCAGGCGATGCCCATCAAACAGCTACAGAACAGATAAAGCTACTTCGCTTCGTATACCAGTTCCACACGGCGGTTTAAACGCCAGGACTCATCATCATGGCCCAGAGCTACCGGCTTTTCCTCGCCATAGCTAATCACCGATACCTGATCTGCATTCACCCCCTGAAACATCACCAGACGGCGTACAGACTGCGCACGGCGATTTGCCAGTGCAATATTATATTCCGGGCTGCCACGTTCATCCGCATGACCTTCCAGGCGCACCGACATATCTGCATTTGCTGCCAGATACTTGCCATGATGCATAATCAGTTCCTGATACTCAGCGCTAATCTGATCACTATCATAGTCGAAATAAATCACCTTTTCTGCCAGTACATTATTCGCATCGTTAATGGCCGACTTTTCATAAGAAACCGTTGGGCCATTTAAGGCCGTGCCATCCCCTGAATTAGCGCCGTCCAGGCCACCCGTTTCTGCACCGTTTTGCTGATCTGTCTGCTGTGTACTAACATCATCAGGCCTTACATTTGCAGGATCCTCACAGGCCGATAACAGGCCAACGAGCACAAGTGCGGACACCAGTTTAATCAATTGCATTATTTTCTCCCAGTCAATATGTTCATTGTATTTTTAAATCGTTACAAAGGCCGCTACTATAGTTATATGTAGTGTACCCTGCGTTTTTTCTCAAAAATCTACTTTAAATGGCCCCCATGCCGGTTCCCTCACGCCGCCTTCTGAAAGCACCAGCTTCTGCTGAAAACGCCCATCGGTTGACACCGCCGCCAGCACACCCTTAAATTTATCGGTAGTGGCATATAAAATCATGCTGCCATTGGGCGCAAAACTGGGTGATTCATCCAGTGGGCCATCGGTTAATAACTGAATAAAACCCGTCTGCAAATCCATACTGGCAATTTTAAAAACATTACCTTTACCTTGCACAAACACCATTGTTTTCCCATCGCTGGACACCTGCGCACTGCTATTGTATTTACCTTCAAAGGTTACACGCTTAGGCGTACCTCCATTTGCCGGCATACGATAAATATGCGGATTACCGGCTCGGCTGGAAGTAAACAACAGCTCACTGCCATCCGGTGTCCAGGTCGGCTCTGTATCAATACCCCAGTGTTTTGTTAACTGGCGAAGCTTTTTTGTGGACATATTCATAATATAAATATCTGGATTACCACCACCTTTCGATAAGGTAAGTGCCAGTTTTTTACCATCAGGCGACCACACCGGTGCGCCATTAATACCATCAAATGATGTTATCTTACTGCGCTTCTGACTGAACAGATTCTGCACATAAATTTCCGGTCGGCGTTTTTCAAAACTCACATAAACCAGCTTGCTGCCATCCGGGGACCAGGAAGGCGACATAATGGGTTGCGTTGAATTCAGCACCGTCTGCGGGTTATGACCATCCGTATCGGCTACCTGCAACTTATATGCAGGCTGCGTACCCTGTTTGCGCAATACGGTTACGTAGGCAATTTTGGTATCAAACGCGCCTTTCTGCCCTGTTATTTCCTGATAAATCAGATCACTGATATGGTGGCTAACACTGCGCAAGGTCTGATTCGTTGCCGAAAACTGAAAGCCTAATACCTGCGTCCCCTTAAAAACATCCAGCAAGCGAAAGCTGATTTCATAATGATTGGGCTGAATAATATTCAGCTTTCCAATCACCAGATGATCAATACCCGATACCCGCCATAATTTGTAGTTCACCTCTTCTATATCTTTAGGTCGCGCTAACAACTTGCCCTCTTCAATTGGTGAAAATTTACCACTGCGGCGCAAATCCGCAGCCACAATATCAGACGCATTCACACCCACCTTTGCAGCATTCTGTGGTGTCTTACCAATGATTTCAAAAGGCACAATTGCAATAGGCACCGCGCTATCTGCGCCTTTGGTAATTTCAATGCGCAATGCGCCCTGAACAGCCCCCACCAGCAATACCTGCATCAATAAAAATATAAAAAGGTAGCGGTTTAAAAAATTTCTCATACGTCGGGCCTGAAGGTAAATTGCAGTTTCTTCTCAAATACATCGTTATTCGGTGCTTCAGGTAAAGGCGATGCTTTGCGCACGGCACGCTCAACAGTGCTCTTAAAAGCATCACTGCCCGAGCATTGTTTCATCCGCACATTTTGCACTTCACCAAAGCGGTTCTGTTCCACCATTATTTCACATGACCAGCCAGAGGTCATGCTTGCAGGTGCATTCCAGTTCAATTCTACTTTTTTCTGTATCTGATAGATATACTGAACCAGTAGTTTCTGGTTTTCTGCACTTTGCTTAACCAGCCGTCTTTCCTCTTCCAGCATTTGCTGGCGCATTTCAGCTTCCTGCGCCTTGCGCCGCTTTTGCGCTTCTGCCGCATCCGCTATACGCTTCACTTCGGCCTGTGCCGCAAGCTTTTTCTTTCTATCGGCCTCTTCTTCAGCCTTGCGTTTTTTTTCTATCTCTGCCAGTTTTTGCTGCTCCTGCTGGCGTTTTTTCTCCAGCTCTTTCTGCTGCTTCTTAAGTTTTGCCAGTTCCTGCTTTTTCTTTTCCCGCTCAACTTTGTCCTTTTTAGCAATCTCTTTCTGGCGTTTCTTTTCCTTACGTTTCAGCTCTGCCAGGCGTTTTTCTTCCTTTTTACGCTGCTGACGGGCTTTTTTTGCCGCATTGTCCAGTTTGTTTTTCTGCGCCGTTTGCTGCTTTTGCCTGCGATTTTCCGCCTGTTTAAATTTCTGAACTTCTTTTTCTACCACACTGGCATCAATCACCACCGCCTTTACCGTATCTACTTTCTGTGCAACCGGCATTTTAGGGGCAGTGGGGTTGTTCATACTCACCAGCAGCACAGCCACCACTCCCAGATGTAAACCAAGCGATAGCAGAAATAAAAACGGGTGTTTTCTAAACTGGGAAATAAGACTGGAATGCATATTATTCTGGAGGCTCTTTAATTCTTACGGCGCTATTCGTTCGGGCCACGCTATTCGGGCGACTCTGTCATTAAACCGACTTTTTCAACACCGGCTCTTTGCAATAAAACCATCGCATCAATCACCCGTCCATAAGCGACTTCTCGATCCCCCCGCACCAGCACCGGTATTTTGGGCTTTAACTGGCGCACCGCAGCAATTCGATTTACCATTAACTGTGCATCAATCGGCCTGTCCGGTTCATCGCCTATATCCAGATAAAAATCACCTTTTTTATCCACCGAGACAATAACCGGCTCCAGCTGATCAGCTGCTATCGGCTGTGCAGCGGCCTGTGGCAGATCAATTTCCACCCCCTGCTGCACAATCGGCGCGGTAATCATAAAAATAACCAGCAGCACCATCATCACATCAATATAGGGCACCACATTGATTTCTGCTATTGGCCTGCGTTTTTTCCCTGATGCCATACCTAGCTTACCCCTGCGGCCTTAGGTGCCCTGGCGGCGGCGGTTTTTTTCTCTGCCTGCATTTTTTTATGCGCCTGACGTTGCAGCACGGTGGTGAACTCTTCCATAAAGTTTTCATATCGCCCAACCAGCCGCTCCACTTTATCTGAATAACGGTTATAGGCCACCACCGCCGGTATAGCCGCAAACAACCCCATGGCCGTTGCAATTAAGGCTTCGGCAATGCCCGGCGCGACCATATTAAGCGAGGCATTCTGCACTGCACCTAATGCGGTAAATGAGTTCATTATGCCCCAGACCGTACCAAACAGCCCAACATACGGGCTAATTGAGCCAATCGTTGCAAGCAATGTGAGGTTCGACTCAAGCCTGTCTTCCTCGCGGGACAGCACCACTTTCATGCTGCGCTGAATGCTCGCCATCATAAAAGCCGGATCGGAGGTGGTTTTATAGGAGCGGGCAAATTCTGCAAAGCCGGTTTCAAAAACTTTTTCCATGCCTTCACGGTTTAACCGGCGCTGGGTAAGCTGGGTGTATAGCTCGCTCAAATCCCCACCCGACCAGAACTGGTCTTCAAAGCGTTCTGCCTCGGCGTGAACCGTTTTTAATAATTTGTTCTTCTGAAAAATAACAAACCAGGAAATAACCGATGCCATTACTAACACCAGCATAACAAACTGCACCAGAATACTGGCGTCCAGTATCAGATGAAGAAGCGATAAATCAGTTGACACGATCGGTCTCCATTAAAAATTCAGCAATAGCCACTGTTACAGGCACAGGCAACACAACGGGTTTAAAGGTATCTGCCTGTAAACAGGCAACACGAAACAGGCCCTGGCAAAGAATGCGATCCTGCTGATGACTGCGAAATATCGTCTGCTCAAATAACATACTGGCTTTCTTAAGCTCCTTAAGGCCCACCGTCACCGTGAGATCATCGTTAAACCGTGCGGGGCTATTGTACTCCAGCTGAGCGGAACGTACCGCAAAAATAATATTTTGCTGCTCAATGAGCTGATTTTGCTGTATCCCCACATGGCGTAAAAGCTCTGTACGCGCCCGCTCCATAAATTTCAGGTAATTGGCATGGTAAACCACTCCCCCCGAATCTGTATCCTCGTAATAGACTCGAACCGGCCAGTTAAAGTTCATTTGTGCCATAACGCCGCCTGTAATCCTGTGCTGCCTATTGTGCTATATATTGTTCTGTGCATTTTAATAACTGTGTTTATCTGTGCTGTGATACGGTTCTACTTCATGCCTGTTCAGGTGATTATTCTTCTTCAAACGACTCACCGTTCACATCTACACTCCTCGGAGGCTTCAAACCCAGGTGGCGATACGCATTCTCAGTGGCCACACGCCCTCGGGGGGTGCGCATTAAAAAACCCTGCTGAATCAGATAAGGCTCAATCACATCTTCAATGGTATCGCGCTCCTCACCAATCGCCGCCGCCAGGTTTTCAACCCCCACAGGCCCGCCATTGAATTTATCAATAATCGTACTGAGCAGGCTGCGATCCATATTATCAAAGCCATATGAATCGACCTTTAACATATCCAGTGCCTTAGCCGCCACGTCTTCATCCACCCTGCCATCGGCTTTAACTTCTGCGTAGTCGCGAACTCTGCGCAGCAAACGATTGGCAATGCGTGGTGTTCCTCTGGCTCGACGCGCAATTTCATGCGCTCCCTGAGCATCAATTTCCACCCCCAAAATTTGCGCAGAGCGCGCCACGATGGTACATAAATCCGTAATGTTGTAAAATTCCAGGCGCAGCACAATACCAAAACGATCCCGCAGTGGCGAGGTTAACGAGCCTGCACGGGTGGTGGCCCCAATCAGTGTAAAGGGCGGTAAATCCAGCTTAATAGAGCGTGCTGCGGGGCCTTCCCCAATCATAATATCCAGCTGATAATCTTCCATTGCCGGGTACAGCACCTCTTCCACTACTGGACTGAGCCGATGAATTTCATCCACAAACAGCACATCGTGTGGCTCCAGGTTGGTCAGCAATGCCGCCAGATCCCCCGGCCTTTCAAGCACCGGGCCGGAGGTCTGGCGTAAATTAACCCCCATTTCATTGGCCACAATGTGCGCCAGGGTAGTTTTTCCCAGCCCCGGCGGGCCAAAAATTAACAGATGATCCAGCGCCTCCCCCCGATTACGGGCCGCCGGTATAAAAATATCCAGTTGCTCAGAGGCCGAGGGCTGCCCGGAATAGTCTTTTAACAGCTTCGGGCGAATCGCATGGTCAATGCCCTCATCATCCCCGGCAACCTGTGCCGTTATAATACGCTCATCCATCTATGTCTTCGCCGCCGCCTGTAAGCTCAGACGAATAATCTCCTGTGCATCAAGCCCATTACTGTCGATTGAGCGTACCATTCGACTGGCCTCTGCCGCTTTATAACCCAGCGAAATCAGCGCATCTGTCGCATCGCTTACCGATGAGCTGGCAACAGCCATGCCCGCCGTTCCGCCAGTGCCTGCGTGGGCATCGGGTATCTGATCTTTTAATTTATCCCGCAGCTCCACAATTAAACGCTCCGCTGTTTTTTTACCCACCCCGGGCAAACGCACCAGGGCCGCAGCATCGCTGTCCTGCACACAGACAATAAACTCATTGGCATTCATACCCGATAGAATCGTTAAGGCCAGTTTTGGCCCGACACCGCTAATTTTAATCAGTGTGCGAAACAGACTGCGCTCGCCTAAAGAAGCAAAACCATAAAGCAGTTGCGCATCCTCACGCACCACCAGATGGGTGTGTAAAACAACCGCTTCCCCCAGATTCGGGAGTTGATAAAAGGTAGACATCGGTGCGTCTATCTCATAGCCCACGCCCTGCACATCAACCAGTAACTGAGGCGGCTGCTTGTCTATAATTTTACCGTGAATTCTGCCAATCATATTTTTTGAAGTCTGGAGAGCGATGCCCCCCGGACAGTTGTCCTGATTAATTGATGTATAACAACCCTGAGTTTATCGTAATCTAAACTACAGCCAGCGCCTGTTAGAACGTCGCCTTGCAGGCAATGCAATTTTACCCTTTAAATCACGATTATGCGCATGGCATAGCGCAATACCCAGGGCATCGGCCTGATCCGCCTGCAAACCTTTTTCCAGCTTCAATAGCATCGACATCATATGCTGCATCTGCTCCTTGGTCGCATTACCGGTGCCCACCACCGCGCTTTTAACCGCTTTTGGGGTATATTCATGAACCGCCAGCCCCGCCTGCACCGCCGCACAGATAGCCGCCCCCCTGGCCTGCCCCAGCTTCAGGGCGGAATCGACATTTTTATTCACAAAAACCAGCTCAATAGACAGCTCTGCGGGCTGATACTCCGTAATAAGGTCACTTACCTGCCGAAAGATATAGCCCAGGCGTTGCGGAAAATCCTCGCCCTTTACATAAATGCAGCCACTATCGACATGCACAGAGTGAACGCCATCCGTATCAATAATGCCATAGCCGGTCTGGCGAGAACCGGGGTCGATGCCCAGCACACGCACACTCATTCGCCCGTTTCACTCAATTGTGCCATGCTTCACCTAAAATATAATAATCGGGAAAATCGTAATCTGGGAGTTTACCACTGTAGTGCCAGCAGGTTAATAGAAAATGTCGGATGTCGGATGTCTTATGTCGAAAGCAAACCCGGAGCGTTTTTTCATTTCACTGACACAATAGATGCCATTCATTTATTACTTAGCGCAGATATACAGGCTAAAAGACGCAGGACATACGACATATTACCTGTTTTAATCAATCCACATTAAAACGCAGTTTCATTACATACCTGCGATCACTCTCTCCATGCACGGAACCATGCGCTTTAACAATAACCGTATCGACTGAGGGTGGAATGGATACTTTGCGCAATGTGCGGGTAAAGGGCTGCTCCCTGACATGGGGGCCAGCAAAAACCTCACGGGCGAGCAGCTCCCCCTGCACACTGTAAATTTCAAAACCATTAGCAAAGTGCGTCCAGCCTTCATCGGCATGGCGAATCGTGACCTCAAACTTACAGATTTGCTGCTGATTACATTCCGCAACCACCGCTTCAACCTGAGGCTTGCCTGCAAATACAGAAAATGAAAAACACAACAGGGCAGACAAAAATATTCGATACAAAATAATAGCCTCCTGATTTTATTTTTGCCTATTGTAACCCGCAACCTGAATTAATTCCTGGATACCCGCCCTGTGAGCCAGAATACCCTGCGTTGCCATATGGAACCGTGGCTTTAGCCACGGCTGGTTTAAGCGGGGCTAAAGCCCCACCTCCATTGGGCACAAATATTAACGACTATTAACCGGTTATTAACGGGACAACCATACCGAATGGGCGTACCGATTCATTAAATCACAACAAGACCAGAGAAGAGCCAATAAAACGAGTAAGCAACTTAATCAACTTAATGAGACATATATGGACGCCCACCTAATGTCAATCAATAAAATACCCTCACTGCCAAAAACCGCAATGATATTCTATTTTCTTTTACGCTTACATACCCCACTTACCCACATCAACAAGAAAAAGGTCGTGCTGACAACTATCCGGCCTCTTAATCCTAGATTAATCAGTTGGCGCGAAAAAGATGTGCAAGTTATTGATTTGGATAGCGTAATGAAAAAATGTGAAGTCACCTTATTGGTGATAAGCACT
>VAOX01057740.1_pt1 | contig 11225 bp, 12 predicted proteins | sample 3393891 | NCBI WGS metagenome assembly VAOX01 (sample SAMN08290429, study PRJNA428436) | hydrothermal vent metagenome | isolation source: Deep-sea hydrothermal vent chimney | place: Indian Ocean: Southwest Indian Ridge | depth 2822 m m | reverse complement strand
TTCCTATCACATTATTAAAATTCTGGATATTCAATTTATCACACGTTAGACTGTCGTAACTTGGTGATATATAATGCTCCAAAGCTAAATTAACAACAATTTGAGGAAAATAAATACTATGTTTCGTCCACTCGCTATATATATTGGATTGCGTTATACACGCGCTAAACGGCGAAACCATTTTATTTCATTCATTTCTTTTTCTTCTATGTTAGGTATTGCCTTAGGTGTAGCCGCTTTAATAACAGTTCTATCGGTAATGAATGGTTTTGAAAAGGAAGTCCGAAATCGAATTTTAGACATGGTTGCTCACATGACCATTAGCAAATACGACGGCAAACTAACTGCTTGGGAAGAGGTAGTTAATACCGTTAAAAAACAGCCTGAAGTTATAGCCGCCGCGCCTTACATTCAATCGCAAGGCATGTTAATTCGAGGCCGTTATGTTCGTGGTGCTGCAATTCGTGGGATATTACCTGAGCAAGAGCCATCGGTATCCAATGTTGATAAAAAAATGATAGCGGGAAATATTAACAGTTTAGTTGCAGGTGATTACAATATTATACTGGGTCAGGGCTTAGCACGGGCTCTAGGGCTGGGCATCGGTGAAAAAGTAACAATAGTAACACCCAGCGCCAATGTCACTCCTGCAGGTGTATCACCCAGAATGAAGCGTTTTACTGTTTCGGGGGTGTTTTCAGTTGGCCATGACTTTTATGATAACTCTATCGCCATCATTCATTTAAATGATGCAAAAAAATTATTTAGAATGAAAGATGATGTTACCGGCGTTCGAGTTAAATTAGAAAATTTATTTTTAGCGCCAAATACAACATTTAGATTGGCAGAATCTGTATTTCCAGATTTATGGGTTCGTGACTGGAGTAGTTATCAATCAAATTGGTTTAAAGCTGTAAAAAGAGAAAAAATAATGATTTTCTTATTACTGCTATTAATAGTCGCTGTTGCGGCCTTTAATATTTTATCAACCTTGGTGATGGTTGTAACCGACAAACAAAGTGATATCGCGATATTACGTACCTTAGGTGCATCGCCGCAAATGGTAACGAATATTTTTATTGTGCAAGGAACTATCATTGGTTTAGTCGGAACAAGTTTAGGCATCATTGGTGGCGTGTTGTTAGCACTCAATATTGATATTGTTGTTCCTTGGATTGAAAAAATTCTAGGTATTCAAATTTTAGATAAATCAATTTATTATATAAGTGAGTTACCATCAGACTTACACTGGAACGATGTTTGGTTAATCGGTATTGTTTCATTTTTGATTTGTATATTCTCAACAATATACCCAGCATATCGCGCTTCACGAACACAACCAGCAGATGCATTACGCTATGAATGATACTACCGCATTAGGGACTAAAGAAAATTCTAATTTAAATCAAATAATAAACTGTACCGATCTATCTAAACATTTCAAAATTGGTCCAATCAAAGTTGAAGTTTTAAAAGACATTAATTTATCAGTCGAACAGGGTGAACAAGTGTCAATCATTGGTTCATCAGGTTCAGGGAAAAGTACTCTACTGCATTTACTTGGTGGTTTAGATATGCCGACTGAAGGATCAGTCTATGTCGATGGCCACAATATGGCAAAGCTTTCTGATAAGGCTCGTGGTAAATTACGAAATTCATCTCTTGGATTTGTCTACCAATTTCATCACTTACTACCTGAGTTTAACGCACTTGAAAACGTCGCTATGCCCCTCTTAATTCGAGGTCTATCGATAAAAGAAGCTCAAAAAAAGGCGTCTGAAATGCTATCACATGTTGGGTTATCAAATAGACTTAAACATAAGCCTTCAGAATTATCTGGTGGTGAAAGGCAACGTGCGGCAGTAGCAAGAGCTCTCGTAACAAAACCAAAATGTGTATTAGCCGATGAACCTACAGGAAATTTAGATGCGAGTACCGCAACAAAAATATACGAATTAATGATGGAGTTGAATCGTGAGTTTAATACAAGTTATATTGTTGTTACTCATGATACCTCGTTAGCAGGTAAAATGGATAGAGTGTTACACTTGCAAGATGGCGTATTGTCAACTACTACTTAATTTTTTGATGTTTTAATTTACGTTTTTTCCAATTACTGAGTATATGTAAGCGCCATAATAAACGAACACTAATGGCGCCTATAATGGCAGAAATTAATCCAACGGTAAAACAACCGAGTAAAAAAGGTTGCCATATTTCAAATAAACGAGTGGATAACCATTCAACAGATAAATGAAATTCGATATCGATTAATGTCGTGCTTAACATCCAAGAACCAACTAAATAACAAAAATAAAAAATAGGTGGCATCGTAATAGGATTACTTATCCACACCAAGGCAATAGATATCGGTAGATTAACGCGAAAATAAATCGCCAATGCGGCTGCAGGAATCATTTGGAACGGTATGGGCATAAAGGCCATAAATAAGCCGATTAACACCGCACCAGTGACAGAACGTCGATTTAGGTGCAATAAATTTGGATCATGTAACAAGCGCCCAAAAATTCGGTTTAAGTGTGGGTTTGACTTAATTTTATTATGATCTGGTATGTATTTTTGTATGTACTTTTTTACCATAATTCGTCATTTTAGCTTAAATTATACATTATATCATAAATTTCAGCGGAGTCTGAGACGTGCTATTAAGGACAATTGCATTTTTAACTGGAATTATAACGCTTAGTATTCAAAGCGAGTTGCCGCCTGTTGCTATTAGCTTATCATTGGTTTTATTAACACCGCTATTACTTTTAAAAAAACATTCTATTGTGTTATTTTTTTGGTATAGCAGCGGATTTGTTTGGGCAACTATTGTCGCCCATCAATTTTTAAATACCAAATTACCATCAGCAATAGAAGGGCAAGAGATTCTCGTTACTGGGATAATATCGAGTATCCCAAAACGTAATAGCCGCCGAACTAATTTTGAATTTACACTTCATTCAGTATTACATAATAACAAATCTTACAATTCACCCAAAAAAATAATTCTTAATTGGTATGGTAAAACACCAAAGTTAATTCCTGATGACAAATGGCAATTTGTTATTAAATTAAAAAAGCCATATAGCTTACAAAACCCTGGCGGTTTTGATTATGAAGCATGGATTTTTCAAAACAATATAGATGCTAAAGGTTATGTTAGAAAAAGTGAATTAAATAAATTATTACAATCTAATTCGTCATTATTCTCATTTACTCGAATTCGATTTAATTTAAAACAAAAAATTAGCTTAATAACAAATTCTCCGTATCGAGCGATTATACTCGCTCTATTAATTGGTGATAAAAGTGAAATAACACCTGAACAATGGCAAATTTTTAGAAAAACGGGTACCAGCCATTTGATTGCAATATCGGGGCTCCATATTGGTTTAATCGCAGGTTTAGTTTTTTTTATATCACGATGGCTATGGGGGTATTATAGCTGGGGAGTCGAGGTTTTACCCTCACCAAAATTTGCAGCTTTATTAGCAATAATATCAGCATTACTCTATTCTGCAATGGCAGGTTTTTCTTTACCAACACAGCGCGCGTTGATTATGTTGTGCGTTATTATGATATCCATATTAATTGACGTGCGCGCTCAAAGTTGGAATACTTTAGCTATCGCATTGTTATTAGTTCTTCTATTGTCACCATTTGCCGTGATGAACCCAGGGTTTTGGTTGTCTTTTTCAGCTGTAGGAATAATACTGTATTTTACAAAAATAACTCAAAATAGAATAAATAAATTATATTCAACTCTATATAACTGGAGTTTAATTCAATTGGTTATTGGCATTGGGTTAGTGCCGTTAGTGTTATTATTTTTTAATGAAACATCCATTATCTCACCAGTCGCCAACCTAATAATTGTACCCTTATTTAGTTTTGTTATCGTACCTATGGTATTCATAGCGGGTTGTCTGCTTTTTATTTTACCATTTATTAGTAATGTATTACTAACCATTGTTGCGTACATATTAAACTTATCATGGATTTTTCTTGAGTTTCTAGCCGGGTTAAGTTTTGCAACAATTCAAATAAATGGCCTAACTGCATCAGCATTTATATTTTTATGTCTAGCTATCACTGTACTATTATTACCTCGTCAGTTCCCTGTTAAATGGTTATCAATTATTTTTTTTCTTCCACTATTATTTACTAAGTATGAAAAACCAGAAGCCGGTACAGTAAAAATAACATTATTAGACGTCGGGCAAGGATTGTCGGTTGTGGTTCAAACTCATGATCATGTATTGGTATATGACACTGGTCCAGGATACAGTAAAAATTTTAATGCCGGTAAGAATGTCGTTATACCCTTTTTAAAGTCAAACGGTATAGGCACAGTAGACATGGTTGTCATTAGTCACGGAGATAATGATCATATTGGCGGTCTCCGAGCTATAATCGGTTCATTAAATGTAAAGCAAATTTATACCAGTGTACCGGCTAAAGTTAATTCGCGTACTAAATTAAAAAACGCTACTTTACAGGCTCAGTATTGTGATAGTGAAAAACAATGGACCTGGGATGGGGTAGACTTTCAGTTTATTCACCCTCAACCTGAATCGACATTAATTAAAAATAATGCTTCTTGTGTGTTAATGATTTCATCGGGAGGAGTTGGGCAGAACAACTCAATATTACTCACAGGTGATATTGAAGCCAAAGCAGAAACAGATATTATTGAAAATTCAACGTTAGATATCCATGCCAACATTATCATCGCGCCACACCATGGTAGCAAAACTTCTTCTACTCAAGCATTTATCAATAAGGTAAAACCAGATTACGTGTTATATGCTGTTGGTTATCGAAACCGGTATCGGTTCCCCAATGAGATTGTTTCTGATAGATACCAACAACTCGGTGTGACCGAGCTGGCTACAAGTGAATATGGAGCAATAACATTCAATATAAGCGCATCTGAGATTAAAAAACCGGAACTATTTAGAGTATCTCATCGTCGATTCTGGCATAATTAGACAGCAAATTAGGGATAAATATGCCCAATTAACAAGCGATGTTAATTGAGTTATTTTGTAGTTTATATCTTAAAATAACAATAAATTCAATATTTTACAGAAAGGTGTTAATGTGTTTGATATGATTAAAGCAGGCGGGTGGTTAATGATCCCGTTATTACTGAGTTCGGTCATTGCTTTTGCGATAATATGTGAGCGATTTTGGGCGTTACAACGTAAAAAAATTGCACCTAAAAATCTTGTTGGCCAAATATGGCAATGGTACAAAAATAAGACGCTGGATAATAAACACATAGAGGCACTTCGTAAAAGTTCACCATTGGGCGTTATATTGGCTGCTGGTTTACTTAACCGTCATCATCCACGTGAAATAATGAAACAAAGTGTGGAAGAAACAGGGCGACAAGTTGTTCCTGAATTAGATCGATTCTTAAATACTTTAGGTACTATCGCATCAATAACGCCTTTATTAGGTTTGTTAGGTACTGTTATTGGTATGATTAAAGTATTTGCAGCTATCACCACACAAGGCGTTGGCAACCCAACTGTGTTAGCCGGTGGTATTTCAGAAGCATTAATCACAACAGCAACAGGCTTAACCGTCGCTATTCCTAGTTTAATATTTTATCGTTACTTCAAAGGTAAAGTTGATGAACTTGTGATAACAATGGAAGAAGAAGCATTAAAAATTGTAGATGTAATGCACGGCGATCGTGAACGAGATAGAAAAAAATAGCAGGTTATCATTATGATGTTTCGTCAAAAAGCACTTGAAGAGCCTGATCTAAATTTAACACCCTTAATTGATGTTGTATTCCTGTTATTGATATTTTTCATGGTCTCAACAACATTTAACAAAAGTTCAGAATTGTCTATCGATTTGCCAGAATCATCTGGAAAAGTAACCGAACATAAGGCATTTATAGTAGAAATTAGTTTAGATCAAGAAGGTCGAATATTTATTAACGACAAACGATTAATTAATACCAAGATACGTACATTAAGGCGTGCTATTAAACTAACGGTAAAAGGTCGTAAAGATCCTCAAGTAGTCATAAACGCCGATAAAAATACACCTTATCAGTTTATAATTAAAACAATGGATGCTGTTAGACAATTAGGATTGTCCAATATGACATTTGCGACCAAACAGGCAACAGATCCAGAGTAATAATGACAAAAATAAAAGATAGTGTCGATAATACAGTTAGCGGCATGAAAATTTACCGACGTCTTTTATCGCATGTAATACCTTACTGGAAAGTGTTTGTATTTTCAGTCTGTGGCATGGCGGTTTATTCCGTCACGGATGCTGCATTTGCTTTTATTATGAAACCATTGCTTGACGACGGTTTTGTAAAGCAAGATCCAACAATCATTACCTGGTTACCCATTTTTGTTGTTTTTATTTTTACTGTTAGAATGATTTCTGGTTTTATTTCGACTTATTTCATGAATTTAGTCGCTCGTAATGTTATCCGAGATTTACGAAAAAAAATGTTTGATCACATTATTGATCTACCTGTTCCTTATTTTGATAATTCTTCACCCGGAAAAATCACAGCAAAGCTTGTATACGATGTTGAACAACTCGCAAGTGCTGCTTCAAGCGTAATAACAATACTCATTAGAGACTCTTTAACCGTTATAGTCTTGTTAGCATGGATGATTTATTTAAGCCCCATGTTAACCGTAATTTTATTTATAACGACACCATTATTAGCAATTTTAATTTTGTTTGTCAGTAAGCGATTTAGAAAAATTAGTCACCGAATACAAAGCTCGATGGGTGATGTTAGTCACGTTGTTGAAGAAGCCATTACCGGAAATCGAGTTATTAAAATGTTTGGAGGACAACAATATGAACGAAAGCAATTTGAAAAAATTAATTCATATAATCGCAAACAACAACTTAAACTAGAATTTACAAATGCAATCAGCACACCTTTTATTCAGCTTATTTTATCTTTCGCTTTTGCTTTTATAATTTACATGGCTACTAGTCAGGGTGATCAAGAAATAATATCTGCTGGCACATTCGTCTCATTTCTAACAGCAATGATAGCGCTGATGCAACCAATAAAACGCATTACAAATGTGAATTCTAAAGTACAAGTAGGTATTGCAGCAGCGCAAAGTGTTTTTGAGTTTATCGACTCAGAAAAAGAACCTGACACTGGGACTTTGAATCTTAATAATGTTAAAGGTCAAATTAACTTTAATAATATTTCTTTTTCTTATAAGAAAGATGAACATTTAATATTAAATAATATTAATTTAGAAATTAAAGCCCATCAGTCGGTCGCATTTGTCGGTCAATCTGGAGGTGGAAAGTCTACCTTAATTAGTTTATTGCCACGTTTTTACGATGCAGAAACAGGCACAATTACGATTGATGATATAGAAATTAACGATATATCTATAAATGAGTTAAGGAAAAACATTTCACTTGTCAGCCAAAATGTAACCTTATTTAATGACACGATAGAACACAATATTGCTTATGGAGCTCTAGAATCAACATCAACTGAAGATATTATTCGTGCCGCACAAGCTGCCCATGCTATGGAATTTATAGAAAAGTTTCCTGATGGCCTACAAACTCATGTAGGCGATAATGGTGTACTGCTCTCAGGAGGCCAAAGACAAAGAATTGCAATTGCTCGTGCTATATTAAAAAACGCGCCAATATTAATTCTAGATGAAGCGACATCTGCACTGGATACCAGTTCTGAACGCCATATTCAGGCAGCACTTAAAACCTTAATGAAAGATCGCACAACCTTAGTTATTGCACACCGATTATCAACAATTGAAGATGTTGATAAAATTGTCGTCATTGACGGTGGTAAAATAGCAGAGCAGGGCTCTCATCAAGATTTATTAAAGGAAAAAGGGATATACGCTAATTTATATCAATTACAATTTTCCAATGATTAACTATATACAACATTCTTGGTATAACAAAAGTAAGATCACTTTTTTTCTAAAACCATTGAGCTGGTTATTTTGTAGTATTGTATTTATTCGAAGTTCTTTATACCGGATGAAAATATTAAAATCATACGAGCTGACAGTCCCGGTTATTATCGTAGGGAATATAACCGTTGGTGGTAACGGTAAAACACCAATGGTAATATGGTTAGCTAATAAATTAAAAAAATCAGGGTACCGTCCTGGAATAATCAGCCGAGGCTATGGTGGCAAAGCTAAGAAGTGGCCACAACAAGTACGTCCTGACAGTGACTCTCTTATTGTTGGTGATGAGGCAATAGTGATATCAAGAAGAACCGGTTGTCCAATGGCTGTTGGTCCAGATAGAGTTGAGACAGGTAGGGCACTAGTTAAACACTCTAATTGTGATATTATAATCTCGGATGACGGTATGCAACATTATCGATTAAAAAGGGATATTGAAATTGCGGTCGTTAATTCTAGTACTCGGTTTGGAAATAAACTCTGTTTACCTGCGGGACCACTAAGAGAGCCGATTAAAAGATTAAATAGTGTTGATTATGTTATTAGCAACGGTAATTCAAGCCATTATGAATATTGTATGGAATATCAAGGAAGTGAATTATACTCACTTAATGATTCTAATAATAAAATTAATTTATCTGAATTTGCAGGTAAAAAAATACATGCTGTAGCTGCAATAGCCAACCCTCAACGTTTTTTTAATAATTTAACACAGCAAAAATTAGATGTCATAGAACATGTATTTTTAGATCATTACTTTTTTAAAGATAATGATTTAAATTTTAAAGATGATTTACCGATAATCATGACAGAAAAAGATGCTGTAAAATGCAGTCGTTTAAAAATTAAAAACTGTTGGTATTTACCAATAGATTGTAATATTAGTAATTCCCTGGACTTAAGTATTTTAAATAAATTAGAGAATTAATATGGATAAGAAATTATTAGATATATTGGCATGTCCAATTTGTAAAGGTTTACTGCAATATGATAAAACTAAAAATGAATTAATATGCAAAATTGATAAACTAGCATACCCAATACGAGATGACATCCCCGTTATGTTAGAAGAAGAAGCTCGTAAACTCACAGCTGAAGAATAGAAACCAAGGTCTCAACGATGTTAAAATTAGTTTAGCAGGCTAAACTAAATCTAAGGATAAAAATTGAGGGTGCAATTCTTTTTTATCTTTAGTTAAAACTTGAATTGTAATATTTTTAGGTGCACGTCTGGTTGGATCGCCGAATTGATTTTCTTGTATCAGGGTTTCATCAGTACAATTTTGTAAAATTAATCCCGGTTCAGATTCAATAACTTCAACGATTTGATACAACTCACCTGAGAACATAACTTGAACACCAATTAAGGTTCGAAGTTGCTGCATTGATAAATTAATATTGGGCATTAAATGCAAATCCACTAAATTGATATATTGTTATCTTAAAGAGTAACGCAATATTCAACAAAAGTATTGATTTTTACACAAATGCACTCTAATTAATTGCTCAAAGAACAACGGTTATTCACGTAAACTTTTGTTTAAAAACTAATTTGATAACTCGCATGGAACTAAATTTTACTGTTTAATAGCGCTTTATAATAGTATGCATGTTATTTAACATTATAAATCAAAGCACTATATGTTGACTATAACTCTCAGTATAAAGTATATTTAGAAAAGTTTTATAAATATGATTAATTATGAAAAATAAGAAAGTTGTTAATGTACTTTTTGTGTGCATGGGTAATATTTGTCGCTCACCAACTGCTGAGGGTGTATTTAGAGATTTAGTCTTTAAGCAGAATTATTCTAATTCTATTTTTACGGATTCAGCTGGCACCCATGCATATCATATCGGTGAACCACCTGATGGGCGTTCACAAAAAACGGCTTTATCCAGAGGTATTGATTTAAGTGATCTTCGGGCTAGAAAAGCAGTAAAAGAAGACTTTGATAATTTTGATTATGTTTTGGCAATGGATAACGATAATTACCAGATCCTTAAAGCATTATGTCCTTCTAATTATCTAGACAAATTAAAATTATTTTTAGATTTTACATCTGACTATAATGATTCTGAGGTTCCAGATCCTTACTACGGTGGGGTACAGGGCTTCGATTATGTTTTTGATTTAGTTGAGTCTGCTTCAAACGGCTTGCTCGACGACATTAAATCTCGATATTTGCAATAGTTATTGGATAATAAAACCAGTAAAATATAATTCTGTAATTCCTTCTTTACCTGTTTTTTCTTTTAGAACTTTTTTAATTGTTTCTAGTGCTTCTTTACGTAACTTCTCTTTGCCTTTAACTGTTCTCATTTCATTGATGTTTTGACTACTAATTAATACTATCATGGCATGTCGAATTGCAGGCTGGTGCAGTTCAATAGCATCAATCACAGTTGAATCGATTACTTTAACCTGAGTATCAACTTGTAAAAATTTAATTCTTTTTGGGTGATAAATATTTACAACGATGGGTGGTTCTATTGAAAAATAACTAGAATTAGCACTACTTTCTGCATTTACTGTAGAAATTAAGCCTAAAAGAATAAGTGTTAATATTGTTTTAATCATTATAATTTTCTCTTTAAATTGCTTTTGATCGTTATCGGTAGTTATTCCAATAACTTTAAAGAGAATTTATTACAATTAATTTAAAATTAGTATGATTTTCAAATAGTAAGCAGCCACGATAATGTATCGGGGCTGCTAATTATTAGTTGTCAGAAATACTTGATCTTTTTATTGTTGCTTATTCATCTGCTTTTGAATTACTGACCGTTTTAGTATGAACTTGTTGTAACTTTGCTGGCTCGGCCTTAGGTTTACTTTGGTCTAGCGCGACTGCTGGTTTAATAACGGTCTTTTTAGGTTCTGACGTTTTTGGGGCAGAAGAATTTACAGTATTGGATTCCGAAGTAAATTTAGTTTCAACTTGATGTAACTTGGATTTTGCCTCAGTTGTTCTTGAGCTAGTAGACGAAGAAGCTTTAGGCGAAATATTCTGAGACGATGTTGAATTCGCTCTACTGGCAGTCCCTGAATTGCTGGTCTTCCCTGAATTACTGGTATTCCCTGAATTACTGGCAGTTCCTGAATTGCTGGTATTCCCTGAATTACTGGTATTCCCTGAATTACTGGTATTCCCTGAATTACTGGTATTCCCTGAATTACTGGTGTTCCCTGAATTACTGGTGTTCCCTGAATTACTGGTGTTCCCTGAATTACTGGTGTTCCCTGAA
>VAOX01003608.1_pt1 | contig 11227 bp, 8 predicted proteins | sample 3393891 | NCBI WGS metagenome assembly VAOX01 (sample SAMN08290429, study PRJNA428436) | hydrothermal vent metagenome | isolation source: Deep-sea hydrothermal vent chimney | place: Indian Ocean: Southwest Indian Ridge | depth 2822 m m | reverse complement strand
CGTGCCTGAATTAAAATTAGATAACTGGATTTAATGGCGAAACGTTAAAAGTATATTTCGGATTATTTCAGTCCACCTGCATTTCTAGCTCTACTGGTAAAAATTAATATTTGATATACGGATTGTAATAGTGAAAGTGTTCACCTTTCATTGTATCGCCAGTGGATTATATCCAAGGAACGTTCTTGGATATGTTGTGACTTGATCAAATTAATACAAGTGTTTACTAATTATATAGTTACTTTTGATTGAGTATTGTTAATTCCCCAATTTTGCCTTATTCTCTCATATGGTATTCAGGTGAAAGAAGCGATGACAGACGAAATTTTGACCTTAAAAGAGGTCGCCAAATACTTAAAGCTGGCTGAAAAGACAGCTTATCGCCTTGCGGCTGAGGGAAAGCTTCCGGGTTTCAAAGCAGGTGGTAGTTGGCGATTTAAAAAAGAAGATATTGAAAGTTGGATTGCTGGACAAAAAGTATCTAATGAAAGTAAATGACGAAGCGCCCAATGGTCTTTCCCTTTATGGGCTAGAAAAGGCAGTGGCTTACAAACATTTGATTATGCTGTAAGGATGGTGATGTGATAATGGCTGATGCTTCAGAATACTATGAAGGAAGAGCATTGAGGTAAATGGTTTAGGTAAAGAAAAGGTTATTTCTGGTTTTCATACATTTTTATTTCGCGATAATGAAAGTCTTTATGTAGATGGATTTCGAGGATATCTTCATATGATACCTGTAGTTAAAAAATCATTTGAGCGATTGGTTACGGGGCTTAAGGTATATGGGATATTTAAGAATAATTTGAAGACAGTCTATATTCCTGTGCCACCAAAAAAAGAACAGGAAGAAATCGTTGAAGTTCTTGAGATCATGCCAAACGATATAGATTCGGTATTGAATCAATTAGAAAAAGCCCGTTTGATCAAGCCCGAAGGAGGTCAATCATGAGCGCAGAGCAAAAGACACAAGATATAAAATACACTAAGGCAAGATTTTGGAAATGCGCTTTGCAAGTTAATCCTGCGGGCTATATTAAATATCGTGGTCAAGAGCAGTCTATAACTGAGGCAGATTATAACCAGCAACTTTTAGATGCCTGTATTGAGGCTGGCATTTCTGTCATTGGTATGGCTGATCATGGGAATGTGGATGGTGTTGATGCCATCCGTGAACTATTTTCCAGTAATAATATTATTGTATTCCCCGGATTTGAAATTGCTTCCAGTGAAAAAATACACTTCGTCTGTTTATTTGATGAGAATAAAACATCACAGGAGTTGGAGCGAGTTTTGGGTAAGTTAGACTTACTAGACCCAACAGATGGCGTTCGTCCTTCACAACTGAGCGCCGAGAAACTTATTCAAGAAGTCAATAATTTAGATGGTTTCATATATGCCGCTCACTGCACACATGACAGTGGCTTGCTCAAGGCAAAAATGGATCATATTTGGAAACATCCAAAACTTAAAGCGGCACAAATTCCCGGAAGTATCGATGATCTAATAGGTGTTGAGGGTGATTTTTACCGTAAGGCGTTTCTCAACAAAGACCCTGCTTATGCTAGAGAACGCCCTATGGCCGCCATTAATGCAAAAGATGTCGAGGCACCTGAGACAATAAAAGAAAAATCTGCGTCTTGCTTGATTAAGATGACTAAACCAAGTTTTTCTGCATTCAAACAAGCCTTTTTAGATCCAGAATCTAGAGTGCGGTTAAATTCAGATGTACCAGAAAGCTACTTTTCGGCTATTGAATCTATCCGCTTTATAGGTGGTTATCTTGATGATCTTGATATTGAGTTTTCTGATCACTTGAATGCCGTTATTGGCGGACGTGGTACGGGCAAGTCCACATTATTGGAATGTATCCGCTTTGCCATGAATCTAAGGCCGTTTGGTAAAAATGCGCAAAAACAACATGATGAGATTATTAAAGAAAATTTAGGCAAAGAAAAAGGCATGATTGAAATGCGCATACGCTCTAGCACAATGAACGGGCGGCTCTTTACTGTCTCCAGACGTTACAGCGAACAAACAGTCGTAAAGAATGAGGCTGGTGAGCTATCTCCCCACTCTGCACAAAATTTATTGCCTCAATTGGAAATATTTGGACAGAATGAAATATATGAAATGACGCAAGATATTGAAGGTAAACGCCATTTATTAAGTCGTTTTTTGGAAGGTGAGAACAGTGAATATGAAGCCATTATTCAGAAGGTACTCAGTAAACTAGCCGAGAACAGATCGTCAGTTGTTCGAGCATATAGCAATAAAGCAAGCATTGAGGCAGATGTCGAATTATTGCCTAAATTGCAAGATCAGGTCAGTCAATTTCAATCTTTAGGTATAGAAGAAAAGTTAAAAATTGTTCCTAAATTAGAAAAAGAAAAACAGCTATCTACTCGTATATCACAAGAAATTGAGCAGTTGAATAATGCGATGGAGACTGTGGTTGATAGCATGCCTGATACAGTGTTTCTTAGCGAAGCGGTGATAGAGAACTTGCCTCACGTAGATTTGTTGCGCCAACAGAGAACTGTGCTTGAAAAGTTGAAAGGTGACATTGAATCGTTCTCTAATCAATCTAAACAAGCCATTGCTTCAGCAGAGAATATAAATGAGCCATTCCAACAGCAATTGCTATCTGGGATTAAATCAGAGGAATTAGCTTTGGAAAAAGCATTCAAGAATATTCCATCAAGCCAAGGAAAGTCTGGTCAAGAAATTGGAATGGAGTATCAAAAACTCCTTCAAAAAATCGAGCGTATTAAACCAAAGCAGACAACTCTAGAACAGCGTAAGAAAGTGATTAAGGAACTGGACAGTGAACGCAAGAAACTTTTGACAGAGTTAAGTGAAGCTCAAGCCAATAGATCCGCCAAACTGCAAAAAGCTGTGAAACAACTTAATAAGAAATTATCGGGCAAGTTAAAATTAACCATTGGTATTGAAGGTGATCGTGAGCCTTTGATTCAATTTCTGAAAGAAAGTCAATTGGAAGGTGTGGCTGAAAAACGTTTGATCTGGGTACGTGATGGTGATTTTTCTCCTGCGAATTTATCTGCAATCATTCGACAAGGTGAAGAATCTTTAAAGAATCAGCAATGGGGAGTTGTACAAACTGTTGCCAGTGCTCTAACAAAAATGTCTTTGGTGCGCTTATTGGAGCTAGATGAAATTGAACTGCCAGATACTATAAAAATGGAGCTTAATGTCGCACATGGTGGAGCGACCGAGAGCTATCGAGAATTAGAGAGACTTTCTACCGGTCAGCAATGTACTGCGATTCTGCATTTATTGCTATTAGATAACCAAGACCCTCTGATATTGGATCAGCCTGAAGACAATCTTGATAATGCTTTTATTGCAGAACGTATAGTATCTGAATTACGTGCGGCCAAAATTGCAAGGCAGTTTTTGTTTGCAACACATAATGCAAATATTCCTGTTTTTGGTGATGCAGAGTGGATTGGTGTTTTTGATGTCGTTGATGGAAAAGGTACAATTCCAGAGTCTCAGCAAGGGGCTATTGATCAGCCTGTAATACAAAAATTGGCCGCCGATATATTAGAAGGTGGTAAAAGTGCCTTTAACCAACGCCGTGAAAAGTACGGTTTTGAATAGGTACATCGAAAGGAGATATTATGCTTAAATCCGACCTATTAGAAATTATTGCTAATGGAGAAAATTCAGGCGTTGAGTTTAAGCGTGATGATGTTCGCCCTGAGCAAATAGCCAAAGAAGTTGTTGCTATGGCAAATCTTAAAGGTGGAATGTTGTTATTGGGCGTGGAAGATGACGGCTCTATTACTGGTATTCAAAGGGATAACCTTGAAGAATGGATAATGGATGGAATTTTTGGTGCAAAGGTTCACCCTATGATGTTGCCTTTTTATGAAGAGGTGAGTATTGGTAAAGGCCTCCGTGTTGCAATCATTTCTTTCCCTCAGGGGACAAGCAAACCTTATGTGGTTAAAGACAAAGGTAGAGATGATATCTATATTCGTATAGGTACTGTTTCCCGATTAGCTAGCCGCGAGCAGCAGGCCAGATTATTTGAAAGCGGTGGAATTTTACATACCGAACTATTACCTGTTGCGCGCACCTCTTATTCTTCGTTAAATAAAGAGAGGCTTGAAGATTATCTCGCCAATGTTGTTAACGACCCAGACGTTCCTGCAAATGAAGAGGATTGGATTCGTCGACTTATTAGTTTGGGGTATTTGGTTGAAGGAGTCGGAGATAGAGTGGTATGCACAATTGCAGGGCTTGTGCTATTTGGTAATTCACCAAGAAAATATCTGCTCCAAGCGGGTATCAGGCTAATAGTGTTTGACGGTGAAGATACACGATACAAAGCATTATTAGATGATGTACTGGATAGCCCGATGGTTGGACTGTGGCGATTGGGTGATTCAGGACAACGAGAATTAGCGAGTGCAGATTTAGGAATTATTGAGAGTTTTATTGATAAAATAGAACCTTTTATTAGCGAAGAACCTGATGAAATCGATGAAGGCTTTAGACGTGAAAAAGTATGGTATTACCCAAGAGAGGCAGTACGTGAACTGGTGATTAATGCGTTGGTTCATCGTGACTGGACGCGATCTGTGGATATTGAAATATGCGTTTATTCAAGTCGTTTAGTGGTGACAAGTCCTGGAGCTTTACAAAACTCAATGACCATTGAAAAAATGCTTGCAGGACAGCGTTCCCCTCGAAACCCATTGATAGTAGAAGTACTAAGAGATTATGGCTATGTGGATGCACGAGGTATGGGTGTAAGAACGAAAATTGTGCCATTAATGAAGTCAATCAATCAGACGGAACCAGAGTTTGAATTAACCGATGATTACCTAAAAACCACTTTGCATAGAAAATTAGTGGAGTAAGCTTATGGGTTATATTGGTGATGGCTAAGTTGCTATAATAATTATTTGGAATTAGGAGCAGTTATTTGGGTTAATGAAGCCTAGTATGAATTAAAATTAGATAACGGGATTTAACTGCGAAACGTTTTTAATGTTATGTTTGTATCTATGTTTATGTAGCTGAGGAATTTTGATAAAGGTTGGAATATCCTTTGTAATTAGACTCTAAAGCAAGTAAGACTTTAAAACATCTCCATCGGATCAACGTCCACACTCCAGCGAATAGTATTGGTTTTTTTATTTTCCAACTGTTGTACTAACGGTGTTAAACACTGGTGCAAGGTTTTTCTATCGTTGGTTAAAAGAATTAATTGTGACCGAAATTTTCCGGCGCGGCGTTCCATTGGTGCGGGAAACGGGCCATAGCATTCGATGTCTTTATTTAATTGTTTTGCGAGTTGTTGCGCTTCTAATAAAAATTGTTGTGGCGGATTTTGACTAGTCGCCTCGGCACGGATTAATGCTAAATGAGTGTAGGGTGGAAATTGGGTTTCGTAACGCTCTTGTAATAACTCTTTGGCGAACTCACCATAGCCTTTACTCATCAAGGCTCGTAATAAACTGTGCTCGGGGTGGTGGGTTTGTATCGCAACTTCACCTGCCGTGTCTTCGCGACCGGCACGGCCAGAGACTTGCAGAATTAACTGTGCCATGCGCTCACTGGCACGAAAATCGGCACTGAATAATCCTTGATCGATATCAATAATACCTACCAGGGTGACATTCGGGAAGTGATGTCCTTTGGCTATTATTTGGGTGCCGAGTAAAATTTGGTGTTTGTTGGCGTGTATGTCATTAAATATTTTATCGAGCGCACCTTTGCGCCGGGTATTGTCGCGATCAATTCGGATGGTGCTGTAGTCTGGAAAATATTCCAGTAATGCTTCTTCTATTCGCTGCGTGCCGTGACCAATGTTTAATAAATTGTCACTCTCGCAACTGGGGCAGCTTGTTTCAATCGGGCGTTCTGAGCCGCAGTGGTGACAGCGCAGCCGGTTAGCGGTTAAGTGGATGGTCATGTGTTTATCGCAGCGTAAGCAATCGGCGCTCCAACCACAGTCGTGACACATGAGTGTGGGCGAATAACCGCGCCGGTTTAAAAACAAGATAACTTGTTTGCCTTGTTCTAAGTGCCAACGCATACGTTCAATTAAGTGTGACGATAAACTTTGTTTCATTGGTAAATGCCGCACATCAATGATATTAATTTTAGGTGGGGTGGCATTACCGGCACGTTTGGGAAGTTCTAACAAAGTAAAACGTTGTTGTTCTACGTTATACAAGCTTTCGAGTGACGGTGTGGCTGAACCAAGTACTATTGGAATAGTGTGATTTCGGGCACGCACAATGGCGATGTCCCGCGCAGAATACCGAAAGCCGTCTTGTTGTTTTAAAGACAGGTCGTGTTCTTCATCGATGATGATTAGACCGGGGCGTTTCATTGGGGTAAACACTGCGGAACGTGTGCCGATTAACACATCGGCGCTGCCATTTTGAAACGCAAGCCACGATGCTAATCGTTGTGAATCATTAAGGCCCGAATGCGAGCTTACAATCGTTGCGTTTAAACGTTGTTGAAATCGGGTTAGTAATTGAGGTGTGAGGCCAATCTCCGGCACCAGCACCAAAACCTGTTGGTTATTTGTTAGACAGGCTTGGCAAGCGTGTAAATACACTTCGGTTTTACCACTGCCGGTGACACCGTGTAATAAAAACGCACTGTAGTGTTGTTGTTCAATTGCAATTAGTAGTTTATCAACCGCGTGTTGTTGTTGTTGGTTGAGTTGATGCCCGGTGGAGGCTGCGGTCGTTGTTGCTAACGTTAAGTTTTGTTTCTCTAATGTTACGCTCTGTTTCGATTCAGTCACCCACTGTTTATTTGTCACGCGTTTTAAAGTGTCACGCCAGTTACCGAGCCCTTCGAGAGTGGCGAAGCTTTGTTCGCTAATGCCACTGATGCTAGTGGGCGCTGAGTTACTGCTGTCGCTAGTACTGTTGTTATTGTGTTGTTGAGCTTGGGCTAATAATTGGAGTATTTGTTTTTGTTTGGGGGCGCGGTTTAAGCTTGTAGCATCGGATTCTAGCTGCAGTTGACCAAGCTCGGATATTTGCCAAACTTTTTGTGTTGCTGGCTGTGCTTGTTTACCTTGGCGTAGCAGGGTCGGAATACTGGCTTGCATCACTTCACCGATGGGATGCTGGTAATACTGACTGGCCCAGTTCAGTAGTTTTATATCGAGCGCATTGAGCAAGGGTTTGGTATCGAGTACCGATTCGATTACACGCAGTTTATTTGTGGCAACGCTTGAACTATCAATTTGTTCTAACACAATTCCAACCAGCAATTTGCCCCTGAAGGGAACGCTCACCCGCATCCCAACCTCAATGGTGTCGTATTGTTGCTCGGCATCAAAATTAAAACTCAGTCCCTGCTCCGATTGGTTATCGGAGCCGGGCGCCAAGTAGTCAAACGCGCGCCGCAATGGCGACGGTACCGCTATTCTAAATAAGGTATTTTTCTGATTTTTTGAGTCATTCATGGGTGATTAAATTAAGAAAGTAATGTGAACTGCGTCATAATAAGTTTTTTTTATGATATATGTGGATTTTCATACTAAAAGTGTGTTAATCATTTCCTAACATTGACCAAGGTTATCCACAGAAATTGTGGATAACTTTGTGGATAGTTTGTTGTAAACCGAGTCTAGACCGCATAGGTATTACAGTTTTATTAAATTGTACGCAAATTGAGCAGTTGTATATTTCTTTAAAATTCAATAAGTTGCATTATTTTTATAAGCTAAAAGTGAGTTATATGCCATTTTACTATTATTTAAAACGCTCATGCGATGAACAATTGAAGCTGTGAATAAAATTTGATAATACACCATATTTAAGGTTGCACAATTCATTATTCATATGTTAGTTGTTAAATTCAGAGCCGTTTTTGTACACTATTTAATCTATATTACCGTTTTCTTATATAATTTTTTTATCAATACCTCGAAATAGACTGAATTAATCACCTACCTGACTTGAATTTATCGGAATAGTCAATCCGTCAATACTGACTGAATTTTTGCTGCTGCGGTATTCGCGCAATTCTTGTTCGTCTCGTTTCTCAGACCAGTTGACCAAAATATCACGTTGCGCTACAAAGTCCATTAATGGCACACCAAAACCACAGGAAGTTTGAACGCGGCTGACATCCAACAGAAATAATTGGCGTACTGCGGGTATGGAATCTGGAAATTCAGATCGTAACTTAGTCCATAACGCGTGGCCGGGTAAAATTGCGCGGGCACTGCCGTATAATCGTACAATTTTGGGTTTATCGACGAAGGCGCAGAACATAATAGTCAAACGTGAATTCTCGGTGACATGGGCGGCGGTTTCATTGCCACTGCCGGTTAAATCCAATAGCAAAACCTGCTTTGGATCGAGTATGCGCAAACTGTGTACACCGCGTGGTGAGACATTCACATGTCCACTGTCAGAGAGCGGTGCCGATGCAACAAAATACATTGGTTGTTGGGCTATCCAATCTGCTAACTCAGTGGTTATTTCAGGATGTACTGTTGCCATTAAATTACTCCATTCGAGATTTTATTTTCTAGTGTCTTGGTTACTATATAGTATGATGTGCTGATTTATAACACACAATTGCAAACAAGCGATTAAACAATTTACGGAGTGTTGAGTTAAATGACAAAATCAAAGGATAAACTGTGGCAAGCAATCGAACAAACGATATCCGAAGCAACTCAAACGCATTTTGTAATCAATAATCACACTTCGGTTTCGGGTGGTTGCATTAACCGTGCGGTTAAAGTCTCTGATGAGCGTAGTAGTTATTTTGTTAAATTGAATGATGCCGATAGGCTCGATATGTTTGAGGCTGAGTTTCAGGGCTTAACTGAAATTGCACACAGTAATAGTATTGCGGTTCCAAACACTATCGGTACCGGACGGGTTGATGACTCGGCGTATATCGTATTACAGAATTTGGTGTTTGGCCAATCAAGCACAGCAGGAATGCGCGCACTGGGTGAGCAACTGGCATTAATGCATCAAAGCCATCAAACACACTACGGCTGGAAACAAAACAATACCATCGGTTCAACACCCCAAATTAATTCACTGTGTGATAATTGGCTGGACTTTTGGCAGAACAACCGCCTTGGTTACCAATTGGATTTAGCCGGTCAAAATGGTCATGGCGGCTCATTACAAAAGAAGGGCGACAAGCTAATGGAGAAAATGGCGGGGTTATTCCCAGACGGTAATCCACCAGCGTCGTTATTACATGGCGATTTATGGTCGGGTAATATGGCGATAGTCGCGAGTGGTGCGCCGGTTATATTTGATCCGGCGGTGTATTATGGCGATCGCGAAACTGATCTTGCCATGACTGAATTGTTTGGTGGTTTCTCGGATGAATTTTATCAATCGTATAATGAGCATTATGCGCTCGACGTAAATTACTCAACGCGTAAAATTTTTTATAATACTTACCATATTTTGAATCACTTAAATTTGTTTGGTGGTGGTTATGGGCAACAAACACAAACAATGATGGACACTGTATTATCCGAACTTGGTTAAGATGAACTAGGGAAGGTTATTGTTATAATAAAAAAACCGAGCAGTAAAACTGCTCGGTTTAAATTAAATTACTAGTGCTAAATTGCTAAATTATAAGGCTCCTAAAATATTTTTTTCATCATCATTGCTGCTTGACTCATAGATAATATAAACAGGTTTGTCCGACATAAGGTATTGACCGGCAGTAATATTAATACCATTGGTCGCCGAGCCAAAATAGGCTTTGCCTGGAGTATTAGCAGAAGCCGTACAAGTTTGAGTATCAACCACCACACCTTTATCGTATAAATTAATGAGTGCAGTCTCATGACACGCTACTGCAATATATTGTGTGTTTATTGGAAAACCATAACGACGGGCAAAATAAATGGGATCCCAAAATGCGGTTGCTTCAATACCATCACCATCGGCACCTTGAATGGCGGCAATCGGCTTGTCGGCAATGATTCGTACAGCCTCGCCTTGTCCCTGTGCACTGGCATTACTCGACGAGATAATGTGACGACCACCGGAATTTAATGTGACGGTCTGTTGACTGCCACCACTATAATACAGCGTGATCGTGGTGTTATCTTTTAAAGCTCCGAGTATAATGTTACGGGTTTTTATTCCGGTTATTTCTTTACTAGCCGGTGGCACCACGTAATTATCCACTAACACTCCTGTTGATGTCTTGGCCGAGTGGCTAACAACAATCGGTGATTGCGCATGAATAACAGCCGATAGGGTATTTAAACTACCGGCGGCAATGACAGTTGTTTGGCCACGACGCACAGTATAGGTTTTGGTGGTGTCGGTGGTTACCGTCACGCGGGTTGAGCCATAGAGACTGGTTAAATAATAGCTATGATCTTGTCGGTAGTTTGGGATGACAAAATCATAACCCGACATCCAGTCCACCACGGGCATGTCGGTGCCATCAACATCACTGGCAAATGCGATAGGGTTGTTTGATCGAAACGGTTGACGCAGATTAAACGTGGTCATATCAAAACTGGCGGTTTCAAACTGATTAAGCCGAACAAATTGCGTGCCGCTTATGTAACTGCCATCCACCAAGGCCATTGCTGCTACCGTACTGCTGGTGAAGTTTGGATTTAAAAACGAGTAAAGCAAGTTACGCCGTGAGCCCGCGATAAGTGGCTGAGTGGCAAAACGATATTCTAACGCATTGACCACGCCATCACTGTCAGAGTCGAGCGTATTATCCGCAACCAGTGGATTAAGACCAACGGCCGTCTCCCAACCATCGGGCATACCATCACCATCGGTGTCCACTGCGGTGGTGGCTTCGGCTGTGTTACCATAGAACCCCATGTTTAAACGGTGCCCTGCGGGTTCATTGAACGCGCGTTGCATTGGGCTGCCACTATCAACTGCTGGAGAATTTGGCAGCACATGATAATCGCCATTTGCCGCATCAACAAATTGTGCATCGCCGACTAAGTTACTAAAGTTTGTTACTAACGCGGCATCATTGAGCAAGCTGTTACGGATTTGATAAGTAAAGATATCTTGGAAGTCGCGTGTATTAGCCATGATGGTATTGTGTACGCGCAGATAGTAGCTGCTGTTCCAATCGATGCCAAGCGCAAAACCCACGATGGTACTGTTTCTAATTCTTAGCTCGGTTCGATTATCATTAACAACATTGAGTGCATCAATTGCAACAGGTGCACCATTGTTTG
>VAOX01042761.1_pt1 | contig 11253 bp, 7 predicted proteins | sample 3393891 | NCBI WGS metagenome assembly VAOX01 (sample SAMN08290429, study PRJNA428436) | hydrothermal vent metagenome | isolation source: Deep-sea hydrothermal vent chimney | place: Indian Ocean: Southwest Indian Ridge | depth 2822 m m | reverse complement strand
TAACATAGATGGATATGGCGGGATGTCGCGTTTGATACCTAATTTTATCAAAGTATTCACAATTGATTCAAAACCTAAAGATAAACCTAGGCGTACAGTCGCTTGGTTATACGAGTTAATTAAGCCTTTAAAGAGAGGGATTTTTCCATGTGATTTTCCACTATAATTACGAGGAGACCACAATCCTCCATTCTCTGCTTTCAACGTAATACTTTTATCTTCAATTAAAGTAGAAAGAGAATAATTATTTTTCTGCTCTAAAGCAGTTAAGTAAATTGCAGGTTTAATTAAAGAACCAATTGGACGTAAAGCATCTAAAGCCCGGTTAAATCCGGCATAAGTAGGGTTTTTATCACCAATAATTGCGAGCACATCAGCATTATTCGTATTGGTAATAATAACTGCGCTTTGCAAATGCCCATTTAATTTTTTAATCTTATCTAATTCTTTAACTTTAGTCTTAATAACTTGTTCAGATATTTTTTGTATATAAGGATCAAAAGTAGAAAATATTTGTAGCCCTTCCGAAGTTAAATCTTCTTGCTTATAATCCTGTTTCAATTGTCGACGTAATAAATCCATATAAGCAGGATAAGAGCTTGTTATTCTCTTTTTACGACTAACGACATTTATTTTTTTAGATTTTTCTCTTTTTGCCTGATATTGCGTTATCGCCCCTTTTCTCTGCAATAATGAAATTACAATATTACGACGTTTTAAAAGACGTTTCTCATGCCTCCATGGATCATAATATGAAGGCCCTTTAACTAAAGCAATCAACGTTGCTATTTCTGCTGTATTAAGACGATAAATTGGCTTATCAAAATAAAAGTGACTCGCCAATCCAAAACCATGTACTGCACGTTTTTTATCTTGTCCTAAATAAATCTCATTCAAATAGGCTTCTAGAATTTCATTTTTATCATAATGAAGTTCAAGTAAAACAGACATTATAGCTTCATTAAACTTTCTGATTAAACTTTTTTCTCGTGTTAAAAAAAAGTTTTTAACTAATTGCTGAGTTAACGTACTTCCACCTTGTACAATAGATCCTGCTTTAATATTTGCAAGCATTGCACGAAAAATTGCTTTTGGATTAAGGCCGAAGTGAGAATAAAACTCCCGATCTTCAACCTCCAGTAATGCCGTAATAAGTTCAGAAGGAACATCATCCAATTTAATTAACATGCGATCTTCACGATGGGAAGGGTAAATACGCCCCATTATATAAGGTTCTAAACGAACAACATCAACATCAGCACGATCTCTAAAATCAGATAAGTGAGTGATAAAATCATTTTTAATTTTTACAGCCATATAGCGTGGTGGCTGATGCCCATCCCAAAAATCAAAAGCTCGGATAACAAAGCGATAACTTTCTCCATTTTTCAAATATGTACCTGTTTTTATATTATCTTCCACACGATGATAACCTGACATTTTCAGCTCGAAATCTAACTGTGTAGTGGTTAGAGGTTTCCCAACATATAACTCTAATGGGCGAGCATATACACGAGCAGGTACAGACCACTTTTTACCATCAAATTGCGAACGTACTGAAAAGTCGAGATAAATAACATATGAAATAAAGATCACAAAAAATAGCAATATTATTTTTTTAATAGAAAATTTGTTTTTTCTACTTTTTCGCGATTTTGATTTTTTAGACGTTGATTTTTTCTTACTGCGTAGCGGGGTTTTTCTTTTCATGCACGCATTCTACCGTAAACATGTGTTTACAATTAGTTAGAAATCACATTTAGTGGATAGAAATCAATAAAAGTACAAAAGTATTACACAACAACATCAATTGCTTCTGAATCTTTATGCTTTGACATTTGAGTATGCTGCTCACGAAAGTTACCTGAATCACTCTTTGGTGGGCTATACGCATCATTGACACGCGAGCGATTAAATGCAGTTTGATTTTGCTCATTACTGGTCGTAGCTTCTTCTTTTCCAAAGCTGATTAACCGACCATCCAAACGACGTTGATCTTCTTCTTTCTTTTGCTGCAGATTATCTTGAATACGGCGTTGCTCTTGAACATTTTCTTGAGGTTTCTTTTCTACAATCAGTTCTTGTGTTTTCTCATTAGAATCCTTATCGCTACTACTTTTTGCTGACGGAATAGAGCGAGCGGTGAGAGAAGATGATGTAGGTGAAATTTGCATACACCTAGTTTAGCTCATGATTTAACCAATTTCTGTAATTTTTTAGCTAAAAACAACATACAATTTTTAAACTATTTTATTAAACAAATACTATATATCATTGATTTTTAGGTATATTCTACTAAAATTAGCTCATGCATAAAAATTCACGTAAATTCTCACATCTGCCTTTTTTACTTTTTATTGCAATAATTCTAACTGTCGCAAGTTGTAGCAGTTCCCGTAGCTACTTAAGTAAAGAACCGTCACGAAGCAAATATACCGTTACAAAAACAGCAAAAAGTATGCTTGGCGTAAAATATTTATATGGTGGGACATCCCCAAATAAAGGATTTGACTGTAGCGGCTTAGTTCAATATAGCTATAAAAAGGCAGGAATTCATATACCTCGCACGACACTACAACAATACAAAGCAACAAAACCGATTTCACGTAAATATTTAAAAGCAGGTGATTTAGTTTTCTTTAAAATAACCGTATCCCGTGCCGTATCACACGTTGGAATTTATCTTGGTAACAATCAATTTATCCATGCCCCATCTTCCGGTAAACGCGTAAAAATTAGCTCAATGAAAAATAAATATTGGCGTAAACGATTTACCGGCGCAGGACGCGTTCTTTAAAACGAACACGCCAACCTTTGAGGACTTCAGAAACATCGATACTCACAGCCAATGCAGCAGGAATAACAATCAGTGTGATCAACGTCGCAAAAGCTAAGCCCCAAGATAAAGCAAGCGCCATAGGAGCAACAAAAGGATCATTCCCCCCCCAACCATAAGCAGTAGGTAGTAATCCAACTACCGTGGTTGCAGCAGTAAGTACAACGGCTCGTAAACGTCTACGCCCGGCCAATAAAATCGCTTCCATCGCAGCCATTCCTTCTTCTCTTGCACGTTGAATAAAGACTAATAAAATCATTGAACTGTTTACAACAACCCCTGTTAACGCAACCATCCCCATTGTTGAGAAAAAGGATAAAGGCATAGGTTTCCAAAAAACATCATGTAAATAAAAACTTAATATAACGCCAACTGCACCAAAGGGGATCGCTAGCATAACAATTAATGGATAACCTAAGCTATTAAACTGAATCGCCAATAAAAAGAAAATGGCAATCAAAGCAAAAAGAAAAGAGAAACCAAGATCTTTAAAGGACTCTTGATTCTTCTCAGCTTCTCCACCAAAATGAATTTTCACTTTATTTTTATATTCTGCTAGCCATATTGCTTTATCGTTAGAAACTTGTTTATTTAATTTAATACTGCTCGTCACATTTTCATCAATATTAGCAAAAACACGAATAACTCTTAAACCTTCTTTATGCCTAACGGTAGTATATCCGGTAGCTTCATCAAATCGTGCAATGGAATGTAATGGAATTAATCCACCTCGACTATTTGGTATTTTAAGGTTGCTTAAAGCTTCAATATCTTCAATGTCTTTAGGATAACGAATAGTTACATCCACCTCTTCTGTACCATAACGGGTCGTTGTTACTCGTAAACCATCTACAGCAGCACGTACATGTGATGCAGCTGTTGCAAGGTTGACACCAGCGTAAGCGGAAAGCCCTTTATCTAATATCACATGAATTTCTTTATCGCCAGGTTGTAACCCACTTTCTATTGTTGTTACACCTTCAATTTCTTTTAAATATGAAATTAAATTTTTAGCAACGTGTTCATTCGACTTGCCCGCTTTACTTGATATTTCTATCTGTAATGCCCTTCCTGTTGGGGGGCCAGGTTTTACTAATTCAAAAGCAATTTCTAATTTTGGATAGCTTTTTGCCAATTCCTTTTCAAAATAGCGTAAATCATTTACCGCATCATGAGCTGGTCTTAGTACCGCAGGTGTATAAAGTACTCGTATTTGTCCAAACCGACTACCACGTTGCGTTAATGGATCACCGGCATCACGTTGAGTTTGTCCACTTGAGAGAATAGTGCTTTCTAAATAATCAGGATTTATATAATTACGAATACCTTGATCAACAGATTTAAGTTGTAAGCGTAAATCATCTAAACTTGTTCCTTGTTTAGCTGTTACACGAACTAAATATTGATCAACCGAAACAGCAGGAAACAATTGAAACTTCATTGACTGTATAGCTAAAACCACACTCCCAATCAAAACTAAAGCGGACAATGCAACAACCATCCAACGATGAATTAAGACCCACGATAAAAATTTTGCATAACCATGCTCAAAATTAACCAGCCATTGTTTTTCTTTTGCTTTAACTTTTGTATTAGTTAAATGGCTTACATGGCTAGGGAGAATTAAAAAGGCTTCTAACCATGAAAAAAACAATAAAGAAATCACAACAATCGGAATTGCAACAATAAATTTACCGATAATTCCAGACATAAACATTAAAGGTAAAAATGCTGCTACTGTTGTTAATATAGTTGTAGTTACAGGGCCAAATAACTCATACGCGCCTTTCACAGCAGCATCGTTCGGTGAGTCACCTTGTTCCATATGGTAGGCAATATTTTCGCCAATGATGATAGCATCATCGACAAGCATGCCTAGCACCATTATAAAACCAAGCATCGAAATTAAATTTAAAGTAATGCCCGTTAAATGTAAAAAGAAAAGCCCCGTTAAGAATACAATAGGTAAACTCCACGTCGTCGTCATTGCAACAGAAAAACGTAAAAAAATAATCAATGAAATAAAAACTAAAATCAAACCAACAATGCCATTATTTGTTAAAACACCTAATCGTAAACGAGCAAAACGTGAGAAATCTTGAGAAGTCGTTATGTTTACACCATCTCCATACACAGCAGGAATAGTTTTAATATAGTCTTTAACTTTATCAACAACATCAATAATATCACCATCTGTTTTTTTCATAATGATCATATTTAAAGCTGGTTTCCCACCCGAATCTAAATAGATAGAAGGTATGACGAGAGATTCCTCAACTAGTGCAACATCCGATATTTTGAGACTATCACCACGATCATTTGATCTAAGTACAAGATCTTCAACATCTTTTACATTTTGAAACTGCCCCACAATTCTTACTGTTTTTTGACCAACGGAAGTATTTATTTGTCCCCCTGGAGAATTAATATTCCATGCTTTTAATAGCGTTACAATTTCACCAATAGAAATTCTATGCAAAGAAAGCTTCTCAGGATTCACTGTAATACGAATTTCTGCTTTACGATCACCTTGAACTTGTACTCTAGCTATACCTTTTATTGCGAGTAAATCGTCTGAAATTTGATCACCTAAACGTTTCAATTCTAATTCAGAAATTTGAGCCGAAACAGCCATTTGAATAACAGGAAAAACAGCACCATCAATTTCTAATATGTAGGGTTTTGTCACAAGATCATCAGGTAAAACAGCTTGATCAACAGCAAGTTGAACATCACTTGCCATTTGTTTTCTATTACTTGCATGGGGGTCAATTTCTAAACTTATAATACCTGAACCACTAAAAGCAATAGAATTCATTTGATCAATTCCTGTTAATGCTTTTAATTCTTGTTCAATAGGGGTAATGACAAGCCGTTCTATCTCAGAAGGTGAAGCTCCAGGATAAGGAATATCGATACGAATTTTATCTAAGTTAATATTAGGAAATGCTTCACGATTTATATCAAAAATAGCATAGATACCTACAGCCATTAAAAAAACTGAAATGAGATTCACCATCAATGCTCGCTCTACAAAAAAACGGAATATTGATTTCATTAGTCAGCTCCATGTTGAACATTTTTCATATTTAACTTATTCCAAAATTGTCCTGTAAATATTTGTAATGCGACAAAACGATTATTTAAATCAACAACTTGATTTTCATATGCTAATTGAGCAAACGAGTATTCATTTTGAAATTGAATAAGCTGAGCAGTATTTGCTCTACCATTTTTAAAGCGATACTCTACTTCTTTTAATTTTAGATGCTCACTTTTCAGTTTTTGTTGTGCTGTTTTCACTGCATTTTTAGCCGCTTCAATTTCTGCAACCAAACCCGATACAGTGTAACGAATATCATCATTAGTTTTGTCGATGTTTTGTAATGCAATATGCTTTTCTAATTGCGCCTGTTTATATTTTGAGCTGAGTCCTTTATCATCAAAAATATGCTTATATTCAATACTTACCGCCCCCGCCCAATCTAACTGACTTATTGTTCCAAGTGTAGCGCTGCTCCCATCTGTTGTTCTAGAGCCTACGGAAACAACCAAATCAAGATTATCTTTTTTACTATTCTGTTCAAGACTTAATTTGCTTTCTGCAATTTTTAAGTTTGCCTTCGCAATTTCAACAGCAGGATGATATTTTTTAGTTTCATTAATTAATGCGACGACATTATAATTTTTAGTCATTTTTGTTGATGTTAGTCTAGGATTTAGTTTCTTCCCCCACTCTTCTAACATCAATCTATTTAAAGAATTTTCTTGCTGTTCCCACTGAATTTGTATAGAACTAAAATTTGCTATTTTAGAATGCAATTGTGCTCTTGCTTGCAATAAGTCTTTTTTCTCAGACAATCCTAATTCAACATTTTTACTGATATACGCTTCAAGTTTTTTTGCTCGACCTACAGATTTTAGTTCATTATTCAACCTTGCTTGTGTCAATGCTGAGGCATAAAAAAGATCTTTTACTTTTTCTGCTAACGTGATTCGTGTTAATAATAAATTAGCTTTTGCTAAATCATGCCCAGCATCCGCAACAACGAGGTTCTCACTATATAATGGATTACCTTCACCTTGAGCTAAAGGCATTCTATAACTTAAATCCAAGCGAGTGTTATTGGAAGGGTTAGGCAAAGGACCTATTGTAAATGAACTATCTTCATACCTATATGAACCGTTGAGACTTAATGTTGCACCTGATTTTAACTTACGGGCAATTGAACTATTCATATCAAAGCGATCAGAAGGCGTTCCATATCCAGTCAAGTCATGCTTAACACCTGCAGCACTATTTATTATCCACCCTAAACTGCTTTCAACTTGTTGTTTTTGTTCTGCTGCTTGCGCAACTTTAAATTCAGATATTTTTAAAGACGGATACTTATCTAACACTCTCTGCATAACTTGATATATATTTAATTCATTTTCAACTTCAGCATTAACAGGAGTAAACACGAAAACCCAAGCTAAAACGACTAATTTAATTGTGTTTAATTTATTCATGTTTTTTAACCTTTGAAATACCACGAATAAAATTATCTATATGAAATTCGAGATAATTACTGACATCATAAGTTTCGTCATATGATGCAAGTGAATGTTTCCATATTGCGGAAAAAACCAAGGGTGTTAAAAATGCGCGAGCGGCATATTCTGGATCACACTCACGAAACTCGCCCTGCTTAATACCTAGACGAATAAGATTTGCGACAAATTTTCGTGTGCGTTGTATAACATTTGTGAGAAAAAAACGTGTCAATTCAGGGAAATTTGATGCTTCTGCCATTATTATTTTAGGTATACCACTTAATTCATTTTCTAGAACATTTGTTTGCCATTGCTTTAAAAACATATGCATAAAATCTTTAACTGAGCCGGTATAATTTTCAGCTTGTTTCTCAGCATTAGCAATTTGAGGAACCACAAACTCACTGACCATTGCTTTAAACAAAGCTTCTTTACTCTTAAAATAAAGATACAAAGTACCTTTTGACACTCCAGCTTGTTTTGCAACATCATCTAATTTTGTTGCTGCATAGCCTTTTACTGTGAATATCTTTAAGGCAGACGCCATAATTTCAGCAGGCCTATCTTCCTTTCGTCGTCGCCATCGACAAATCACTTGCTTTTGAGAATCTAGTACACTCACAAAACCTACCTATTTAATAACTGACCAGTCAGTTATTAAATAGGAATGGCTATTTTTTGTCAATATATTTAGGTGGAAATAACATCAGGAGAAGCAAAGAATGGTTTAATTATTTAAATAAAGTAATTTAGTAATACTTTTAAGAAGCAAATCATCTTTGAAAGGTTTATCTAAGAATACATCAATGCCATATTCGATATTAGCACTATCATTTGCAAAATCGCTATAACCACTACATAAAATAACAGGAACCTTATAACCGAGTTGCAGAATATTTTTTGACAATTCTAACCCTGTTAATCCAGGCATAGTTTGATCTGTGATAATCAGCTCAATTGAATTATTATTTTCTTTATAAAAATTTAATGCTTCAACAGAATCATTGTAGGTAACAACCTTATAACCTTCATCAACTAACAAATCATTCAGGTAATGAGTGATAAGTGGTTCGTCATCAACAACAAGTAATCTGTGACCAATAAATTTATTTTTTATTTTTTCAACTTTGTATTCTTTAGTTTCTTCTTCAATATTTAAAGATTTAACTTCAGGCAAATAAACTTGAATAGTCGTACCTTTGACTGAATGTGGTTTTTTTGACTTAACAACAATATGCCCTCCACTTCCATGTACAATTCCATGTAACATTGAGAGCCCCATACCTGATCCCTTACCAACTTCTTTAGTAGTAAAAAAAGGATCAAATATACGTCCTAAAATGTTTTTATCTATTCCTGATCCTGTATCTGTTACAGATAGTCGAACAAATTTTCCAGAAAATGTACTGTGACAAGAATCACAAATTCCTTTTACATGCGGCAAATATTCTAAAACAATATTTATATCCCCAGTATTTTCATCAATGGCATCTTTTGCATTTATTACAAGATTCATTATGCTTTGATTAAATTGTACCGGATCAATTTCAACATACCGTTTTAAGTTGTTATTTTTAATTTTAAGATCAAGCTTAATACTACTTGGAATTACTGACATGAGCATTTTAACCGCTTCATTAGCTAAGGGCACAGGATCTAATACTTTTAACCCACCCACATCACCACGACTAAATGCTAATAATTGTTGCACGAGATCACGAGCACGCTCACCTGCTCGGGTAATTTGATTTAAATAACTTTCAATAGTTTCATCTTCGTATTGACTAATACGTCGTTTAGTTAAACTTGCATACCCCATTATTGATGCAAGCACATTATTAAAATCATGTGCGATGCCGCCCGTTAATTGACCAATAGCTTCCATTTTTTGAGTTTGCTGTAACTGTCTTTGGAGTTGATATTGCGTAGTAACATCTTCGACGACACCACAAATCGCATAAATAGTATTGTCATCATCAAACAAAGGGAATTTATCAATCGACAAACTAACATTAGATTTATCAATTTCGAAAGCGCTTTCATAATGCACTAAACATTTATCTGAGAGTATTTTTTCATTATCTCTCATAAAATATTCTGCAATCTCAGAATTAAATATATTTTCTGTTTTAAACCCAATGATTTCATTGTTTGGCAAACCAACAAATTGACAGAATTTTTTATTTGCTAAAATAAACTCATTTGCATTTGTTGTTAAAAAAACAAGAAAGGGTAAAGAATCAATTAGCTTTTGTAGCTGCTGCTGATTTTTTTTAAGTGTAGTTGAATGTTGTGCTCTTTCATCGATATCTCTAGCAACTAAAATAAATTCCTTATTATTATTTTTAAGTTGCGTGCATTTCAGATGGAAACGTTTATTTTTTTTAGCCGCAATAAAATAAGCTTCAACCTCTGAACAATCTTTATTAAAAACATCAGAAATGAAATTTGAAACTAAAACCGCATCACAAAGAATAAATAAATCTGCAAAAGTACTAGATAATAATTCCTCCTTAGAAAGCGATACAACATTTTCTAAGTTTTTATTCCACCAAATAATTTTTCCATTAGCAGAAAAACGAATAATGACATCAGGTATAGAATCCAGCGTTGATGCTAATTCTTCCTGAGATAAATGAGTGTGTGATATATTTTTATTATATTTTTCTGTCACGATAGGCGTTATCTTTTTAATTAGTACACCATTAGGATTAGAGCAACTGAACAATGTTTATCATACAGCAGCTTCAAGCATTTTTACTTCTTCTAGTAGTCTCGATAATTCAAAGGGTTTACTTAACACCGAGTTTGCACCCAATTTTTCAGCCATATGCAAATACTCCCCCGCATAACCTCGATTACCACCCGATATCGCGATCACATTAATATGGGGGTTTATTTTTCGTAAATCCATGAGTAGTTCGATCCCATCTGATTCAGGCATAACAATGTCAGTAATCACAATATCCGGAGCAAATTCTAAAAAATTATTTTTGGCTTCTTTACCATTGTCACAGCTAAATATCTCATAGCCCTTACTGGTAAGAAAGTTATCCAATAGTTTTAATAAATCAATATTGTCATCGACAACAAGTATTTTTGTTTTTTGCATTTGATTGTTTTACATTAATGTTTAACTTCTCGCACTTAACTTCTATGGGGGGAAGAAATTAAAACTATACTATCCAATCTCATTACTAAAATAAATTATAGCGCAGTTAGTATTAAAAAAACTATCAAAAGCCATCTAAAACCATATTTTAAATAGGTCTAAAAGCTGAATTTCAACCCTGTCATGTAACTAATATCGGTATTTTTAATTGTCTGTGAAGGGGCGCTATCATGCTCAACATCTAAACTTAATCTAATACTTAATTTATCATTAATTTTAAAATCAAACTTACTTTCTAATAATGCACGATAATCAAAAATTTTATTTATCTGTGGTTGATAATAAAATACGTTTGAGAAACTAATTGTAGGGCTTATTTTATATTTAGATAATATATATATGTTTGCACGCGTTAATTCTTCTATACCATTATCTGTTAGACCTGACGTCGCCGCAATTTCTTCTTTTGAATAAAAGGCACCTAAACCAAAAAAAGCAGAATGTTTTGCAGAGTGAAATACAGAAAAACGAAAACCTGAGCCTAATAACCCACGATATGATAAACGCCTAAATTCATTTTTTTCTAACTGGGTAAACAATTCAATATCAGAAAAGTCATTCAATTGGTATATATATCGATAGTGTGCAAAAGCTTTATTTACATTACGCAAATTATTGCTTTTACCGTATTGATAACCGAATATGGCAAGATTTATTGATTTCTCAGAGACCCAGCTTAATTGTGAGTTTAATGCGACTTTTTCTGTAT
>VAOX01052932.1_pt1 | contig 11262 bp, 5 predicted proteins | sample 3393891 | NCBI WGS metagenome assembly VAOX01 (sample SAMN08290429, study PRJNA428436) | hydrothermal vent metagenome | isolation source: Deep-sea hydrothermal vent chimney | place: Indian Ocean: Southwest Indian Ridge | depth 2822 m m | reverse complement strand
TTAAGACCACAACGCCGAGCGGTGGTAGGTCGAGTTCAATTGAATGTTGGTGGTGCATATGCGCCACGGTCTGTGACGATACGCCACCGTAATTACCAACATTACTACCGCCATAGAGTTCGGCATCCGAATTTAATACTTCATTATAATAACCCGGCTGTAACACACCAATGCGATCCGACCAACGTGGTACGGGCGTAAAGTTGCTGATTACCATGATGGTATTATTACCATCGTGTCGCGCATAAGCTAATACTGAATTTTCAGAATCATTGCAATCAATCCATTCGAATCCTTGTTCTTCAAAATCATATTGGTGTAGTGCTGATTCACTACGGTAAAATTTGTTTAAATCTGTTACAAGACGTTTTACTCCTTGGTGTAACGGGTAATCAAGCACGTACCAATCGAGGTCGGTGTCGTGACGCCATTCTTCACCTTGAGCAAATTCACAGCCCATGAACAGCAGTTTTTTACCGGGATAAGTATACATATAAGTGTACAATAGTCGGAGATTGGCAAACTTTTGCCACTCGTCCCCGGGCATTTTATTGAGCATGGACGATTTACCGTGAACCACCTCATCGTGTGAAAACGGTAAGATAAAGTTTTCAGTAAAAGCATACAGCAAACCAAATGTGAGTTCGTTGTGATGGTAGTGACGATGGATAGGATCCTTATTCATGTATTGCAAGGTGTCGTGCATCCAGCCCATATTCCATTTTAATGAAAATCCTAAACCGCCAATGTAAGTTGGACGAGTAACTTGTGGCCATGCAGTTGATTCCTCGGCCATGATTAAGGTACCCGGTAATTGGCCGTGAGTGGTAATATTTAAATCACGTAAAAAATCGATGGCTTCGAGGTTTTCATTACCGCCGTATTGATTGGGTATCCAGTCATCGGCTTCACGTGAATAATCCAGGTATAACATTGAAGCAACGGCATCAACCCGCAGGCCGTCGATATGAAATTCTTCAAGCCAATAAACCGCATTGGCGATTAAAAAGTTTTTCACTTCATGTCGACCATAATTGTATATTAGGGTTCCCCAATCACGGTGCTCGCCACGTCGTGGATCGGCATGTTCATACAAGGGGCTGCCATCAAAACAGGCTAGGCCATGGGCGTCCTTTGGGAAATGCCCGGGAGCCCAATCCATAAAAACACCGATATCGTGTTGATGACAGTAATCGACAAAATATCTAAAATCATCAGGTTCACCAAAGCGCCGTGCTGGCGCATAGTATCCAGTGGTCTGATAGCCCCATGAGGCATCCAGTGGGTGTTCGGTTACGGGTAATAATTCAATATGAGTGAATCCAAGTTCAAGTACGTAATCCACTAAGCGATGCGCAAGTTCACGGTAATTTAAAAATTCACCGTGTTCATCGCGTTGCCACGAACCAAGGTGCACTTCATATATCGAAAGGGGACTGTGCAACCAGTTGGTTGCTTCGCGTTTTGTTATCCAGCTACTGTCCTGCCATTGGTAGTTTGAATTTTCGCTGACCACGCTGGCGGTTTTAGGGCGTAATTCACTAAGTTGCCCGTACGGATCGGCTTTTGATAAAATTTCACCCGAAAAACGATTTCGTATTTCAAATTTATATAAAGTGTTGCTGCTTAATCCTGGAATAAACAATTCCCAAACACCACTGCTGCCACGAGAACGCATTGGATGACAGCGTCCATCCCAATCATTAAAATCACCAATGATACTCACGCGCTCGGCATTGGGTGCCCAGGTTGCAAATAAAACCCCCTCAATTTTCTGCTTATCATCAGTGTTAATGCAGGTGCAATGAGCACCGAGTATGCGATAAATATTCCAATGTCGGCCTTCCGAATACAAGTGTAAGTCGTAATCCGAAATTTGAACCGGAAAACAATACGGATCATAAGCATAATGAATGTCGCCACCAGAGTCAGTCCATAAAATTTGATAATACTGCGGCAAGTTTTGTGTGGATTTCCATTCATAAAAATCACTGTCACCCAAGCGTGTCATCGGCTGTTCGGTATTTTCAAAAAAAGCCTGTGATACTTTGGGTAAATACACCCGGACAACTTTTTGATTATCGCTTTCATGGCATCCCAGTACTGAAAATGGATCATGATGGCAGGCATTTTTAATTAATTGTAAGTTGTTGTTTAAAGCAATGGCATGGGTTTGAGACATAAGACCTCGTTTTTGCTCAATAAAATAATGTGACATTTTCCAATTGTTGGTTTTAAATAAATTGGATTGAATCTAAATTTCACAGTAGTCGCTATGATGATTGGCTTAATTTCAAATTCGTTCAATTGTTTTTTTATTATTTTAAAGCTGTTTTTAAAATATTTAATAACCAAAATCAACGGTTCTTAGTTTAAGTTAAAAAAAGATGCACAACTTTTAACATGATCTATAGTGTTATATACCTGTTGAACGAATAATAAAGATTAAATAGTCAAATCTATTTTAGTTTAATAATCAACATTTATATTCTCTAATATATATTTCACTGATTTATATAGAATAGACAGTTTTAGCATTCGTGCCAGGTTCTCAATATGTATTTTAATATTATTTTTGTGTGTTTAATAAGGGTTAACCATATAATTAACGCAAACGAAGGATACCGCATTTTATGATTTCTGCATTTTCCCCTAAGGATTCACCGCAACACATGAATGGACTGACGCGTAATACTCTGGCATTAATTATGGCCGGTGGCCGTGGTACACGGTTACAAGATTTAACCCAATGGCGAGCAAAACCAGCCGTGCCATTTGGTGGTAAGTTTCGAATTATCGATTTCCCTTTATCAAATTGTATTAATTCGGGCATCCGCCGAATTGGCGTGTTAACTCAATACAAATCTCATTCATTAATTTGTCACGTGCAGAAAGGCTGGGGACATTTACACGGCGAGTTTGGTGAGTTTGTCGAAGTCTTACCGGCACAACAACGCATTGAAGCATCATGGTATGCCGGAACAGCCGATGCCGTGTATCAAAATCTCGATATCATCCGTACTCATAATGCTAAACACGTATTAATTTTGGCCGGTGATCATATTTATAAAATGGATTACGGTCGAATGCTCGCACAACATGATGAGTCGGGTGCCGAAGTGACGATAGGCTGTATCGAAGTCCCGATAGAAAATGCGAGTTCATTTGGGGTTATCGACACTGATGTTAACATGAGAATTAAATCCTTCACTGAAAAACCAAAATTTCCAGCCCATATCCCGGGTAATCATAAAGAATCGTTATGCTCGATGGGGATATACATTTTTAATCGAGAGTTTTTATTTAAACAATTAATCAAAGACGCTGATAATTTAAACTCAAGCCATGATTTTGGAAAAGATATATTACCGGGGTTAATCGAAAATCACCGAGCATATGCTTATTCATTTCATGAACCCAATAGTAATGTTCGTTCTTATTGGCGTGATGTAGGTACTGTGGATGCCTATTGGAAAGCCAACCTTGAATTAATCGGCGTCACCCCCGAACTCAATTTATATGATGATGACTGGCCAATTTGGACTCATCAGGAACAACTCCCGCCTGCCAAATTTGTGTTTGATGAAGACACACGGCGAGGTATGGCAATTGACTCAATGGTTTCGGGTGGCTGTATCGTTTCAGGTTCGATTGTTAAGCATTCGGTATTATTTTCGAAAGTAATTATCGAGCCTTATTCTTCGGTTAAAAATTCCGTTATATTACCTAATGTCTCAATCGGACAACAGTGTCGTATTTTAAACGCCGTTATAGACAAGGGCTGTGAGATTCCGGATGGCACAGTTATTGGAGAAAACCCAACACAAGATGCATTAAATTATCAAATCAGTCCAGAAGGAGTAGTGTTGGTCACGCCCGATATGTTGAATCAAAAACTTCATCATGTCCGATAACCATAAACTGAATGTTGTATTGTGCTGGCATATGCATCAACCCGATTACCGGGATCGAAATACCGGTGAGTTTGTTTTACCGTGGACTTATCTGCACACTATAAAAGATTACATTGATATGGCTGCTCATCTGGAAGCAATTCCAGGTGCGCGTGCGGTTATTAATTTTGCACCAATATTATTAGAACAAATCGATGACTATTCGGTTCATATTCAAAATTATTTAAATCATGGTGTGACCATACCCGATAAACTACTCTACGCTCTGGTCAATCCAGACGTCGCGGGCAGTACTGCACAGCGACTGGATTTAATTGAACAGTGTTTAAAAGTAAATGAACAACGTTTAATTAAACGTTTTCCGGCTTATGATGCGTTAGCTAGTTTTGCCAGAACAGTGTTAGCCAGCAATACCATGATTGCTTATGTTAATGAATTATTTATCAGTGATTTGGTGGTCTGGCATCATCTCGCCTGGTTGGGGGAAACGTTACGCCGACGTGATATACGCATTAAACGCTTAATGGATAAAAAGCAAGACTTCACCGTACGCGATCGACGTGAATTGTTAATTGTCATCGGTGAACAATTAAAAACAGTTATCGAACGTTATCGGCGTTTGGTTGAAAGTGGCCAACTCGAAGTATCACTAACGCCTTATGCTCACCCAATTGTACCGTTAATGTTAGACATCAATTCCGCCCAGCAAGCCATGCCAGATATTACACTGCCCGAGATCGATCATTATCCTGGTGGTGAACAGCGCGTAAAATGGCATTTAGAAAAAGGCATTGATACCTTTAAAAAATATTTTGGTTTTCAACCCAATGGCTGCTGGCCATCTGAAGGCGGTGTTAGTGATGCAAGCTTAAAATTATTTTCGGATTACGGTTTTATCTGGACAGCGAGTGGTGAAACAGTGTTACACAATAGTCTGGCAAAATCTGAAAATCATAAACCTGAAAACAGCAATCACCGTGCGTATAAAATGAAATTTGATGCTAATGATAAAGACATTAATGTATTTTTTCGTAACGACGGCTTGTCGGATAATATTGGATTTAAATATTACGAATGGCATGCGGATGATGCTGTAGCAGACTTAGTTCACCATTTAAAAAATATCGCCAGTAGTATCCAAAATTCGTCAGAAAATGAGTTAAATGATCATGTCGTTGCCATTATTTTGGATGGCGAAAATGCCTGGGAACATTATCCAGAAAATGCTTATTACTTTATTTCAACATTGTATGCCTCGCTATCGAACCAACCAGAATTACGGCTCACAACATTCAGTGAATGTTTACATACCGGAATGTCAACCTCGCCAATAAAGACGATTACTGCGGGTAGCTGGGTCTATGGCAGCTTTTCTACCTGGATTGGCGACACCGATAAAAATCGCTGTTGGGAGGTGTTAACCGATGCCAAAATTGTTTTTGACCAGGTTATTGCCGAGGGACGGCTAAATGAAGAACAAGTATCTGCAGCCGAGTACCAGCTTGCCGTGTGTGAAGGTTCGGATTGGGCGTGGTGGTTTGGGGACTACAATTCTGAGGCAACCGTAAATGATTTTGATACCCTTTATCGTCTTCATCTAAAACGTCTTTACCATTTATTGCAACAAGACTGTCCCCAGTATCTGGATAAGCCATTTAGTCATGGTGGTGGCGAACCGGTTCTGGGTGGTGCTATGAGACCGGGTAAGGCTTAAATTATTGTAAAGGTATTCATGCATTCACAATCTAACTCACAACAATCTGCGTTGAGCGAATCTACTAAACTAAACACCGAAGTTGGTGCATTACAACAGAATCATGCTGTTAATGTTCTTAAGTCTCGCCGTGCTGGAATACTGTGTCATCCTACCTCACTTCCAGGATCATTACCGAGTGGTGATTTTAGTCATCAAGCATATCGATTTATCGAATTTTTACAGGCAAGTAAAATATCGGTCTGGCAGATGTTACCGCTTGGCCCGGTGCACCACGACCATTCGCCGTATCAATGTAAGTCGGTCCATGCTGGTAATCCGTATTTAATCAGTTTGGATTGGTTAGTTGATAAAAAATTACTGCCTAAAATTACGGATGAAAAAATTGCAACACTACATTCGGTTCAAGAGGGTGATCAATTTCGACTTGAGTGTCTACATAATGCTTATGGTAATTTTTTAACATTAAAGGATAAAAAATTAACGCATGAGTTTACGGTATTTTCTGAAAAAAATAAATTTTGGTTAGATGATTATGCATTATACAGTTGCATCCGCACTGAACGACACGAAACACCGTGGTATCAATGGCCAAAACAACTTAGGGATAGGGATGGAACGGCGCTAAATGAAATGGCACAGCAATTAAAGTATCAAATTCATCAGGAAAAATTTATCCAGTTTTTATTTTTTCAGCAGTGGTATGAACTAAAACAATTTGCCAATGACAGAGATGTGTATTTATTCGGAGATATTCCTATCTTTATTGCTCACGATAGCGCCGATGTGTGGGCACATCGTGACTATTTTTCGGTTTCGAGTAATGGTTCATTAAAAACAGTAACTGGAGTACCGCCTGATTATTTTTCTAAAACCGGACAACGGTGGGGAAACCCGCAATATAATTGGAAAAAATTAGTCAATGAACAATTTTCCTGGTGGCATGAGCGTATTGCAACGCAATTGGATTTATTTGATTTAATTCGAGTGGATCATTTTAGGGGGTTTGAGGCCTATTGGGAAATAGCTGCTGATGAAAAAACCGCGATAAACGGTAAATGGGTAACCGCACCCGGTAAAAAATTCTTAAAGAGTTTGAAGCAACGTTTTGATAATTTACCATTAGTCGCTGAAGATCTTGGTACCATAACCCCGGAAGTAATTGCGTTACGTCAACAATTTGATATCCCAGGAATGAAAGTTTTACAATTTGCATTTGATGGTGACGTTGAAAATAGTTACCTCCCGCATCAACACGAAAAAAATTCAGTGGTTTATACCGGCACACACGATAATGATACAAGTTTGTCGTGGTATCAACAGTTACCCAGTTCAATTAAACATCAAATGAATAATTACTATGGTTTTGATATCGGCCCATTAATGCCGTGGCCGTTGATTAGAAGCGCGCTCGCATCGCGTTCCACTTTAGCAATTATACCAATGCAAGATATCCTAAGTTTGGGTAAAGGTCATCGGATGAACTGTCCAGGAACAACAGATGATAACTGGTTATGGCGCTTTGATTGGAGTCAAGCACCTGAAAATTTGGCCAATACTTTGAATGAGTTAGTGACATTGTATGGCCGGGGAGTTTAAATTACATATACACTGTATAACTAGTGTTTATTACCAACAGGTAATTAGACCCACAATAAACAGCCTAATTCAAATGGATGACTTAATAAAACGTGATACGGGAAAACACGAATTTTGTAATGATTTAATCCTGGTATAGTCGGTTTTAAATCCAATGTGAAAATATCTTCTTGTTCTTCAGTGCCTTTATGAGTTAAAAAATACCGTGAGTGGGCTTTGAAATGATCATTAGTTTGCACTCTACCAACCACGCATTCCACAACGATATCATCATGTGATAAGCCGTTTAGAAATACGGCCACACTTAAGGGTAGTACTTCATTCTGCGTTAATATTTTTTTATGACAATCAATACAGCGTATCGTGACATCGTGCCAATGATTATGGACTTTATTTTTCCAAACACTGAGTTCTTTAGCTTTTCCAAGATTGTCTTTTAATAGCGACGTGTAATAATTTTTTGCGGTTCGATAAAACTTAAACACATAATCCCTAACCATGCGTTGGGCATTAAATTGCGGGATGCAGGTTTTCATAGAATTTTTGGCTAGCTCAACCCATTCGTGTGAATAGCCATTTTGACCGCGGTTAAAAAATATAGGAATTACTTCATTTTCGAGAATATCGAGTAAGTCCGATGCTTCTTGTTGATCGCGATAATGTTCATCAAAGGCTTCGCTGTGAGGTGCAATTCCCCAGCCGTTATTACCGGCAAAGCCTTCTCCCCACCAACCATCGAGCATGCTTAAATTCAGTACACCGTTTATCGCGGCCTTTTCACCCGAGGTGCCACTGGCTTCCATGGGGTGTTCTGGGGTGTTTAACCAGACATCCGAGCCGCGCACTAATTTTCGCGCAAGTGCTAAATCGTAGTTTTCTAATAACAGTATTTTTCCAATGAATTCTGGCTGTAAAGTATATTCGTGTATTTTGCGTATTAGATCCTGACCCGGCTCATCTTTAGGATGTGCCTTACCTGCAAAAATTAACATCACCGGCCGTTCAGGGTCATTTAAAAGTTTGCGTAAACGTTCTATATCAGAAAATATTAATGTTGCTCGTTTATAGGTGGCAAAACGTCGAGCAAAGCCAATAATTAATACATCGTTTTCTGGTTGAGCAGTATGTAATGTTAATTTTTTTAATAATGCATCACTGCAGCCATTACGTTTGTGTTGGGCAGACATTAAGGGATAAATATATTCTAATAACTGTGCTTTTAATTCGTTTCGTAAACTCCAAAAACGATGATCGGGAATTTCATCGATGCATTGCCAATAATCTTCATCGAGTAATTTATTTCGCCATAAGCGAAATCGATTGTCAAATAAACTTATCCATTCTCGTGCTAAAAAAGTTTGGGCATGGACACCATTGGTGATATACGATATCGGATTTTCACTGTAGGGTACTTGCTGCCAAATATAACCTTCGTTACGCGCTGCAACGGCACCATGGATTTTACTAACACCATTATGAAAGCGCGAACCGCGTAATGCTAATGCGGTCATATTAAAACCTTCAGTACTATTCGGGCTAGTTGCGACAGCCATAAAATCAGAAGCCGTTAATTTTAGTTCGGTAACATAGGATTTTAAGTATTTAGTAATGAGTTCTTCTGTAAAAATATCATGTCCAGCAGAAACAGGTGTATGGGTTGTGAATACCGTGGCACTGGCTACCAGCTCTAAGGCACTATTAAAATCCATATCGTGTTCGCGGATATATTCTCGGGTGCGTTCAATAATTTGAAAAGCCGCATGACCTTCATTAATGTGCCAGATATTGGGGCTGAGACCTAATGCGCGTATTGCTCGCACACCGCCAATTCCAAGTACCAATTCTTGCAAAATACGATTTTCTAAATCACCTCCGTATAATTGAAATGTAATGGTACGATCCTGGTCCTGATTTTGTTCCAGGTCACAGTCCAATAAATACAATTTAATATGGCCGGCTTTGGCTACCCATACTTTGATGAAAACAGTACGGTCTTCAAGTGTTAACTCAATAACTATTTCTTTATCGTTGGTATCTAACGCGGGTTTAATCGGTAGGTCGTCAAAATTGGTGGTATTGTATATCGCATTTTGATTACCAGAGGCGTCGATGGTTTGAGAAAAATAACCTTGGCGGTACAATAACCCAATACCTATAAAAGGCACGCCTAAATCACTAGCCGCTTTGCAATGGTCGCCAGCTAATATACCAAGACCGCCTGAATAGATGGGAAAACTTTCGTGTAAGCCGAATTCGGCACAAAAATACGCGACTAAATCTGTGTTGGGGTCTAATTCATTAGAAATATCGGTGTGTGGTTCTTTGGCTAAATAACTGCCATAGGATGACATCGCACGATTATAGTGTTCTAGATAAATATGTTCTTCAGCGGCTTCATCAAGAACTTGTTGTGCTACTCGTCGTAAAAATACTTTGGGATTATGGCCACAACGTTTCCACAATTTATAATCTAATCTAGCAAATAAGCCTCGAACGGTTGGATCCCAGCTGTAATATAAATCATTTGCTAGCATTTTTAAGCCTGAGAGCTTTTCAGGAATGATTGGTTGAAACTCAAAGTTGAATATTGAACCGGGCATTTTATCTCTTTTTTATTTTAGGTTTGTCTTTATAAAGGTAGCAGGCTTTGAATAAAACTCTTCTGGTTCAATCTAAAAATACTAGAAATATCCTGAGCTTAAACACAGTTAGATAATTAAGAATTAACACATGGTTAAATTTTATACACTAAGGTAGTAACTTACAATAATACAACTGTTAAATTTATCGTTAGGTTATTTACTCAATTTTGCATAATAGATAATCTTTATCAATTTGTGATTATTTAGTGAAACCACCGTGACATTTGTTGGTGATTATAGTTCTGCTGATTTTTAGCATTCATACGTTTTTATACTAATTCAGGAGGATTAAAATGATAAAGGCTAATCTAAAATTGTCGTTAGCAGCGGCTTTTCTAATACCCTTAAGTTATTCAAGTTTGTCAATTGCTGACTCAAAGAGTAACAAATCATCCGTTAAAAAATCATCGTTGATCTATGAAGTTAAAGCAACCATGCCACGCTTAAATAGACGTGTTATGGGCGATGTTGTTGCGACAGTGAATGGTGTTCCAGCAGAGCCAGTGGATTCATTTGTTTGGGATGGTGTTGGTTCAGTTCCGATAAAAGGTGAAGCACGTCTTAAGATTGATCCAGTAGCAAATACCGGTGAAATTTGGGTTGAGTGGGAAGATCGTAATGGTCACTGGACTTATCATCAAGAAAAATTTGCGCCACCAGCACATCCAACCGGTTTACGTCTTGGCTCGTCTGCTAGCACAACTGAAATAGAATTAACTGATCCGGTAACAACCAATGTTTATTTGCATGGGGATACTAATGCGGCTGGACCCGTGTTGCCAACCGTGTTTAATTTAATTACAACATGGGGACCTGCAACCATTACGCTTAATGGTCTTGCTTTTGATAATCCGTTTGATGGTCCTTCTCCGGATTGGGCTGGTCACACAATGACAACCGAAGGGGTCCGTGGTCCTGATGGTAGTGTGCGTACAACCACTGGTGATATTTTTAATTTTTCTGAAGCTGGTAATGGTGCGGTTGATCAAAATGATTTAGAATTTCATTTAGTTTTTCATGATGCTCCAGGTCCAAAGTTAACGGCTAACCTACCACCACCGTTATCGTTCTTTTATCATCTAACTTTTGAAAAAGTAGAAGTGAAAATTAAGCAACGTTAATACTACGGTACTGTTAAAGCCTTGCGGTGTAGTGCTACTAGGGTCTGTTGATTTTTCAGGTTTAGTTTGATTTGTAGTTTAAATCCGGCCACGAAACCGGGATAGCCCTATCAAGACACGCAAAACATTGCCATCCATGGCATGCTCGGGTGCCGCAAGGTGAATTGCGTAGCAAGAGAGGGCAACCTGGGTTGCGTCCTGCGGCACACGGTCTTGATAGGGCTATCCCAATTCCATGTAGCCCAGGCCACCTTCTCTTGCTTTGCAATTCA
>VAOX01065057.1_pt1 | contig 11264 bp, 11 predicted proteins | sample 3393891 | NCBI WGS metagenome assembly VAOX01 (sample SAMN08290429, study PRJNA428436) | hydrothermal vent metagenome | isolation source: Deep-sea hydrothermal vent chimney | place: Indian Ocean: Southwest Indian Ridge | depth 2822 m m | reverse complement strand
ATGGTTTGCGTAGAAAGCGGCAATGTCCTAGACAATGCCGTGACGGTCGCCCCTGGCGAAGAACACACCCTGACGGCGTGTTATCGTGTGGAACCCTTGGGATAGTTAATAGTCTGAAGAGGCGTCCTTTCTTTAAGATGTGATGGAGAAAGTATGGAGTACCGACGATTAGGCGGCAGCGATCTTAACGTTTCTGCCTTGTGCTTGGGCACAATGACTTTTGGCGAACAAAATACCGAAGCCGAAGCGCATGAACAACTGGACTACGCGATTTCTCACGGTGTGAATTTTATCGATACCGCCGAAATGTACCCGGTGCCGCCGCGGGCTGAGACCCAAGGACGGACCGAGCACTATGTCGGGACTTGGTTGCGGCGGCAGCCGCGAGACCAGTTGGTTATCGCGACGAAAATAACCGGGCCTGGTCGGGGATTTGAATGGGTGCGAGGAGGTCCAGTTATTAATCGCCATCATCTAATGGCGGCAGTCGACGCCAGCCTCCAGCGGTTGCAAACCGATTATATTGATATTTACCAAATCCACTGGCCAGACCGCTATGTACCGATGTTTGGCGAAACCGCTTTCGATGTCCAGCGATGTCGACCCACCGTGGCAATAGCAGAACAATTGGCCGTGCTGGGAGACCTGGTGCAATCTGGCAAGATACGCCATATCGGCCTGAGCAATGAAACCCCATGGGGAACGATGCAATTTATCCAAGCGGCGGCACACGCCGGATTACCCAGGATCATCTCGATACAAAACGCGTACAGCTTGATTAACCGGGCATTCGAGGCGGGGCTTGCCGGGGGATGTCATCACGAGAATATCGGCCTGCTAGCCTACAGCCCGCTGGGTTTTGGCGTGCTCAGTGGTAAATATCTACGGGATCGAAAACCGCAAGGACGACTGACGCGTTTTCCCAGCTTCGGCCAGCGCTATCAGAAACACCATGTGCCCACAGCAGTGGCCGCTTATGCTGAGATAGCGCGTAGTTATGGCGTGACGCCAGCGGTATTGGCGCTGGCGTTCGTACACAGTCGACCATTCACCACCAGCACGATTATCGGCGCCACCACACTGGCGCAACTCAAGGAGAACATAAAAAGTGCGGAGGTAACGCTCAATAACGCCGCATTCGCGGCGATCGAGGCGATTCATGCCCGCTTTCCAAATCCAGCGCCGTAAAGTACGCCAACTTCGGCGTTGGAGAATAATGCACCCAACACCCATTCGGAGCGGCGCTAGCGAATAATGCCACCACCTAGACAAACGTCGCTTTCGTAAATCACCACCGATTGACCCGGCGTAATGGCCCATTGGGGTTCGCCGAATTCAATCTCGGCACCTTGTGAATCCAGGTAGCTTAAGGCACAAGCGGCGTCCGCCTGGCGATAACGGATTTTAGCGCCATAAACCCACTGGGAATGGGGCGGCGTACCGCCGATCCAATGCAAGTCTTCGGCATGAAGACGGTCACGGTAGAGCAGCGGGTTATCGTGTCCCTGAACGACAGTCAAGACATTGCGCATTATATCCTTGCCAAGGACAAACCATGGGTCGCCTCGGCCGCCAATGCCCAGCCCATGACGCTGACCAATTGTATGATAGGCTAACCCTTGGTGACGGCCAACGATTTGGCCTTCTGGCGTTTCTAGATTGCCAGGTGTTTTAGGCAAATAGCGTTGGAGAAATTCTCGGAATGGCCGTTCGCCGATAAAACAAATCCCCGTACTGTCTTTCTTGGCGAAAACTGGAAGCCGAGCTTGTCGAGCGATCTCTCGAATTTCCCGCTTATAGCGGTTACCCAGGGGGAAATGTGCCTTGGATAACTGAGCTTGATTGAGCCGATAAAGAAAATAGCTTTGATCCTTAGTACCGTCCACGCCCTTGAGCAGCTCAAAGCGGCCATCGCGCTCGCGTACCTGGGCATAATGACCGGTGGCGACGGCATCGGCCCCGAGACTCAGCGCGTGATCTAAAAACGCCTTGAACTTAATCTCCGAGTTGCACAGCACATCTGGATTCGGCGTGCGGCCTGCCTGATATTCTTGGAGAAACAAAGCAAACACCCGCTCACGGTATTCACGACTGAAGTTAACAACGTCTATCTCGATGCCAATACTGTCAGCCACCGCCAACGCGTCCATAAAATCTTGTTTGGCAGGACAGTGCTCGTCGTCCTCGTCCTCCCAGTTTTTCATAAACAGGCCAATCACTTCATGGCCCTGCTGCTTAAGCAATAGCGCTGCCACTGCCGAATCCACTCCGCCGGATAGCCCGACGACGATTTTTTTACCCATTTACGGACCCGCTCCATCAGACCGACCCCACCGCCGTTGAAAATAACGGTGAAATAGCATTTGTCGAAAAACCATGAGTCTACAATAAACTCATAGCCGCTAGACCACCCGGTCGACACGCACGAATATTTGTTAGGTTGACCAGCGCCATTCTCCAGGTGCCAGACGGGCAAGCGTCCAACCACCAACACGCCAACGAACCAACCGTAGAGTAGGAAAACCGACGCAAGCGGTCATGCGCCGCACTTGACGATTTTTTCCCTCATGGATTACGAGTTCCAGCCAAGTGGTGGGAATTAGTTTACGAAAACGCACCGGCGGTGTCCGTGACCATAGTCCTATTGGTGCATCCATACGCCGCGCCTGAGCCGGCAACGTCACGCCGTCCTTTAACACTACGCCTTGACGTAACCGTTGCAACGCGTCGTCGTCAGGTGTGCCTTCTACTTGTACCCAGTAAATTTTGGCCTGCTTGTGGCGTGGATGGCTCAAACGGTGTTGTAATTTACCATCATCGGTTAAAATAACTAGTCCCTCGCTGTCCACGTCTAGCCGCCCAGCCGGATACACGCCGGTAACCTGGATGAAATCCTTGAGTGTCGGATATTTGTCGTGGGCGCTAAATTGGGTCATTACGCCGTAAGGCTTATTAAACAGCAGAATACGATTCATTTCGAGTGGGTATGGGACAGACTCACAGCATTTTACAGAATACCAACGAGTTTTCGGGAGTGATTTATGGCGCAACTTATTCAAGTGCCAGCTGATGGCGAACAAATACAGATCAATCATGATAATACGCTACAAGTAGCGGAACACCCGATTATTCCGTTTATTGAGGGTGACGGTACCGGCGTGGACATCACACCAGTTATGCGCCAAGTGGTGGACACCGCAGTAGCCAAGGCTTACAACGGCCAGAGCAAGATTGCGTGGATGGAGATTTACGCAGGAGAAAAAGCCACACGAATTTACGGTGAAAATATCTGGCTGCCCGACGAAACGCTGATGGCGATGCGTGATTACAAGGTATCGATCAAAGGACCGCTAACAACCCCAGTTGGTGGTGGCATCAGATCACTAAACGTGACCTTACGTCAGGAACTAGATCTCTATATTTGCCTGCGGCCAGTCCGTTATTTTCAGGGGGTGCCGAGTCCGGTTAAGCAGCCGGAAAAGGTCGACATGGTAATTTTCCGTGAAAATTCCGAAGATATCTACGCCGGGATCGAATGGGCGGCTGAGTCGGCGGCAGCGAAGAAAATCATTACCTTCCTTCAACAGGAAATGGGTGTCGGCAATATTCGCTTCCCGCTGACATCAGGCATCGGCATCAAACCGGTCTCGCGTGAGGGGACCGAGCGATTGGTACGTAAGGCAATCAGTTACGCCATTGACCACCAACGCCGCTCCGTTACCTTGGTGCATAAGGGTAACATCATGAAATTTACCGAAGGCGCATTTAAAAGCTGGGGATATGATCTCGCCCGGCGAGAGTTCGGTGCCGTGGCGTTGGATGGTGGACCATGGCTTAAACTACCTAACGGTATAGTTATCAAAGACGTAATCGCCGACGCGTTCCTACAACAGATTTTGTTACGCCCCGAAGATTACGACGTAATCGCCACTCTTAACTTAAACGGTGATTATATTTCCGACGCCTTAGCGGCCGAAGTAGGTGGAATCGGTATTGCGCCTGGTGCCAATTTAAACGACACCACCGCGGTATTCGAGGCCACGCATGGCACAGCGCCAAAGTATGCTGGCAAGGATTATGTCAACCCCGGCTCGATCATCTTATCGGCGGAGATGATGTTGCGTCATATAGGCTGGTTCGACGCAGCAGATTTGATTGTCCGGGGAATGACCGGTGCAATCGCCGCTAAAACCGTAACTTACGATTTCGCGCGGCTGATGGGCGATGCAACGCAACTGTCTTGCTCGGCGTTCGGTGAAGCAATCAGCGCGCAGATGTCGTCTGCCATGGCCAGGACATGAAATAAAGTGCCGACAAGCCTTCCTGAGCTGCCCACCGATAAGACAAATAACAGTGGATAGCGCAAGTGGACTTGAAAAAATCATTTCAAGCGTCAGAATGCTAATGGGCGCAGAAAGAATCATATGGCGGAAAAACATCACAACGGTACGCTCTTAGAGGCACAAAGAAGCAAGATCAGGCCACCGCGAATGTACCAAGTGATCTTACTTAATGATGATTTCACCCCCATGGATTTTGTCGTAGAAGTCTTGGAACAATTTTTTTCCAAGACCAATGAACAGGCCACACAGTTGATGCTCAAAGTACATACAGAAGGTCGGGCGGTGTGTGGCGTTTATCCCAGGGATATTGCCGAAACCAAAGTAGAGCAGGTAGTCGGTTTCGCCAGGACGCATCAGCATCCGCTACGATGCGTGATGGAGGGTACTTGAAATGATAGCGCAGGAACTGGAAGTTTCATTACATCTAGCCTTCATAGAGGCACGGCAAAAACGCCATGAATTTATCAGCGTAGAGCACCTATTGCTCGCGCTCCTAGACAATCCATCGGCGGTGCAAGTGTTACGCGCCTGCGGGGTCGATATCGACGTGTTGCGTGTCGCACTATCGGAGCATATTGCCAAAAACACTCCGGTTGTCGCAGGTGCCGACGACGTTGACACCCAGCCAACACTGGGCTTTCAGCGTGTCATTCAGCGCGCGATTTTGCACGTACAATCCACCGGCAGGAAAGAAGTCACCGGTGCCAACGTGCTGGTGGCCATGTTCGGCGAAAAAGATTCCCATGCGGTGTATTTTCTCCAACAGCAAAGCGTGACTCGTCTCGATGTGGTCAACTACCTCGCCCATGGCGTCAGCAAAGCGTCTCCCACCAACACCGAACACGCTGAAGCTGAACAAGAGGTAGAGGAAGAACCAGCACCTGCTACCGCGTTAGAAAACTTTACCCAGAATATCAATATACAAGCACTGGCGGGCAAAATTGACCCACTCATCGGCCGAGGACTGGAACTGGAACGCGTGATCCAGACCTTGTGCCGCCGCCGCAAGAATAATCCGTTACTCGTCGGTGAAGCCGGTGTCGGCAAAACGGCCATCGCCGAGGGGTTAGCACGGCTGATTGTTGAAGGAGACGTTCCCGAGATATTGCAAGAAAGCACTATCTACATGCTAGATATGGGCGGCCTACTTGCCGGCACGAAATACCGTGGTGACTTTGAGCAGCGCCTAAAAGCAGTACTCAAACAACTGACAGACGATCAACACGCGATATTGTTCATCGATGAAATTCATACATTGATTGGTGCTGGTGCAGCGTCCGGTGGAACGTTGGACGCGTCTAATTTACTCAAACCCGCACTTAGTTCTGGGCAACTTAAATGCATCGGCGCGACGACCTATCAGGAATTCCGAGGAATATTTGAAAAGGACCATGCGCTATCACGCCGCTTCCAGAAGATCGACGTACCTGAACCAAGTGTGCCGGAGACTGTGGAAATCCTTCGCGGTTTGAAGTCACGCTTCGAAAAACACCACAGCATCCGATATACCGCCGCTGCCTTGACCGCCGCAGCGGAGCTATCGGCCAAATACATTAACGACCGTTATCTTCCGGATAAAGCCATCGACGTAATCGATGAGGCTGGCGCGGCACAACGAATCCAACCAAAATCAAAGCAAAAAAAAGTGATTTCCAACCGGGAGATCGAAGCTATTGTCGCTAAAATTTCGCGCATTCCCCCGAAAAACATTTCCAGCGATGATCGGAGTACGCTGAAAAATTTAGCACGCGATCTCAAAACAGTGGTATTCGGCCAAGATCTGGCAATTCAAGCGTTATCTTCGGCCATCAAGATGGCGCGAAGCGGTCTGGGTGATCCACAAAAACCTATTGGTTCTTTTCTCTTTTCTGGCCCCACGGGTGTAGGCAAGACCGAAGTGGCGCGGCAATTAGCCTACACGTTGGGAGTGGAGCTAATTCGCTTTGATATGTCAGAATACATGGAGCGTCACGCAGTATCGCGCCTAATAGGTTCTCCCCCGGGTTATGTTGGTTTTGAGCAAGGTGGGCTATTGACCGAAGCCGTCACTAAACACCCTTACGCAGTGCTATTGTTAGACGAAATTGAAAAAGCACACGCTGATATTTTTAATATTATGTTGCAAGTCATGGATCATGGCACCCTGACTGATAACAATGGCCGCAAAGCTGATTTTCGTAATGTAATTATAATTATGACCACCAACGCCGGCGCGGAAACCCTAAACAAAACGGCTATCGGCTTCACCCAGACAGGAAAAGGCGGCGACGAACTAGCTGAAATCAAACGCCTGTTCGCACCTGAGTTCCGCAACCGCCTCGATGCAATCATTTCCTTTGCCTCATTAGGCCATGAGATCATTTTACGTGTTGTTGATAAGTTCCTAATGCAACTGGAAAATCAACTACATGAAAAAAAGGTAGACGTATATTTCACCGACGACCTCAAGGAATACTTGGCACGCCGTGGTTTCGACCCGCAAATGGGTGCGCGGCCGATGGTACGACTAATCCAAGACACCATCCGGCGTGCATTAGCCGACGAACTCTTGTTCGGTCGGTTGGCAACTGGCGGCCCAGTAACAATTGACATCGACAACCACGAGAAGGTCCAGCTCGTTTTCGAAACGGAAGCCGATAGCGTCGTTTAGTTATCGAGATGACCACCACCTGGCGGCATGAAATGGTTACTCTTCTGTCTTCGATTTGGTTTTGGCGGGGCAACTATTGATGCCAAACACCGTATAAAACGGGCACCATCGCATCACGACGGTTAGTAGCGGCACAAGCCCGATCAAACCGAACCATTTATCACGGCCATCCACCCATAGCAGCAAGCTCAGCAGCGCAATACCGACGATAATACGAACAATCTTGTCAATCCCCCCAACATTAGGCTTCATACCTATCCTCCTGATTGTTAAATTAACCGCAGTACAATTCTAGACTATAGTTGTAAATAGGTTGATGATTAGACCACCCGAATGAGTCGCGGTAAAAATCAGTATGCATTGAAATTATTACCAATTCACATGCGACCAACTGTTGAAAAGCAGGACAACTTAGGCGATGTCAGTATTTTTAAGCCAAATGTAGGTAAAGGAAACGAGCACACGGTAAATTGCGTGGGGAATTCGGAAAACGAATAGTGGTCAAACCGACGGGCTAAAGAAACCATTAAGGGAGACACATGGCACATGTTGTGATTTTAGGCGCAGGAATCGGTGGCATGCCCGCCGCCTACGATATGCGAGAAAACATCCATCCGGAGGATAAAGTTACCGTTATTTCGGATAATGATTGTTTTCATTTTGTTCCATCCAACCCATGGGTCGCGGTTAATTGGCGTACACGCGACGACATCCAATTTCCCGTTGCGCCTTACCTGGAGCGGAAGAATATTGGCTTTATTCCGAAGGCCGCCAAACGACTGTATCCCGAGCAAAATCAGATTGAATTAATCGATGGCGAGCGGGTTGACTATGACTTTCTACTGATTATTACCGGCCCTAAGTTATCATTCGAGGAATGCGAGGGGATCGGTCCCGGTAAATTCACTCATTCTATTTGCCATGTCGATCATGCTGTCGAGGCAGGCAAGGCATGGAGCACGTTCATCAAAGATCCGGGTCCAATCGTCGTCGGTGCCGCGCCGATGGCGTCTTGTTTTGGTCCAGCCTATGAGTTTGCTTTCATCATGGACACAGACCTACGTCGCCGTAAAATTCGTCATAAGGTACCCATCACCTTCGTCACTCCAGAACCGTATATCGGCCATTTGGGATTGGGCGGCGTGGGAGACTCAAAAGGTTTGCTGGAATCGGCGATGCGTGAACGTAATATCAAATGGATTACCAACGCCAAGATTTCCAGTGTGACAGAAGGCAAACTGCACGCCATCGAGTTGGATGACATGGGCAACGAAAAAAAACAACACGAGGTGGCGTTCCAATACGGGATGGTTTTACCTGCGTTTAAGGGGGTGGACGCCGTTATCGGCATCGAAGGGCTAACCAACCCACGTGGTTTTATTCTGATTGACGAGTTCCAGCGCAACCCAGCGTATCCGAACATTTATTCCGCAGGGGTCTGCGTCGCCATCCCGCCAGTGGAAGCGACACCGGTTCCGACCGGCGCGCCGAAAACCGGCTACATGATCGAGACGATGGTAAGCGCCGCCGTACACAATATCCGCGCGGCCATGGACGGCAAGGAACCAGACCAAAAAGCGACCTGGAATGCCATTTGTCTGGCGGATTTCGGTGACACCGGCGCCGCCTTCGTCGCTCTACCGCAAATGCCGCCGCGCAACGTCAACTGGTTCAAGGAAGGAAAATGGGTTCATCTGGCCAAGGTGGCGTTTGAGAAGTATTTCATCAGAAAAATGAAAAAAGGTACCACTGAACCGTTGTACGAAAAATACGTACTTGGTGCATTGGGAATCAAAAAAATCAAATAATGGCGAAAGCCGTAACCGGTGAGGGCGGATACAGCCCATGCAGCAGAGACGTCACTGCCGGTTACGTTTCCACGCAATACCAAAATACTTTCAACAAAGTGTCTCATGCTGAAGGTAAGAGACGTCGACTATTCAGTGCTGACCACGACCGACGTGCACGACCGCAACCTCCAAAACACTACGTTGCTAGCACAGAACCGCCAAACACGGCAATCACGCCGCCGAGTATAAAACGCAATATCCCATCGGACTGATCCAACCCTGTACCAACTGACAAGTCCCATCACGCATCATGCCGGGACCCATCGTCCCGCCCATCATGCCACTGCCAGCTTTTCCATTGGGAGGAATAAAGTACTTGCACGAACCGCACGCACGGCCATCACTCGGATAACCTTGGTAATGAACGGAAGCTTTAGTGGCTTTTTTCGCCGTTTCTGTGGCTGCTACAACAGACTCACTCACTGATGAATACACGGCTACCGCCGCCACAGTCTGTACCGTTCTTTTTAGCCAAGCACGCCGCGAGATCGACTTCGGTTTATCCATTACGATCACCTCCTGAATAAATATTCACCCATTCAAAACACACCGGCTCGCTTTTCAAGACAAACACGAACCATTACGATGCAGACCATCCATCATCGCTTTTTAAAGATGTGACAGACCGCACCAGTTATAGCGAACGTTCGTTGGACTGTCAACGCCCCATCTGGGCGGCAACAACGCAAAACAAACAGGCTGTAAAAACAAAGAGAAGTCGATGCGAGACAAGCGGTTAGATACATGAATTAACCGTGTCGTTTACACGAGAAAAAATCCTCCGGAAAGACAAAGCGAGCCACCAGGACAGTGAATGTCCTGGAGAAAACGGGGGTGCTTACCCTACTCCACTGCGGCCCAATCACTAGCGAGGTCAAAATTCTCGAACACTTCAATTTCGCTATCAACAAACCAGCGGGACAACCAAGCGACCCAAGACACCCACTTGCGGTCGGTCACGACGGCAATTTTGCCAAAATCGCTCCCATGTTGCTTGCTGAACTTCAAGTCTTCCCAGGCAACATCCAGAGTAAAACTAGTCATATCAGAAAGGTCAAACATGAGATTAGGCTTGCCGTGGAACTTTACCTTATACAGCAACGCCTCTTCCAACTCTTTATAGTCAGATAGTGAAAACTCGCCAAAAACGGAAGCGATAACAAGGTCGCCCTTATGCTCAATGGTAATCATAGTTTTACACTCTCAAAAACTCGCCTCCTGATCACTATAGGCGAGATTTCGGTGCGCGGCAAATCGCCGAAAGTTTCGATTATTTAATGGGAATCCGTTTCCACCCACTGCACGGCAAAGCGCACTAACTGCGTTGCATTGTCTAACTTCAGCTTAGTTTTCAGGCGAGCGCGATGCGTTTCGACGGTCTTTATGCTGCGATGAAGCGTTGCCGCGATATCACGAGTACTGAGACCCAAACCGATAAAACGTAATATCTCTAGCTCCCGATCGCTCAGCCCATCAATAGGTAATGAGGCCGTAGTGTAATGCGAATCGATCCGCTGTTGCACGATTTTTTCCTGTACCGCCGCGCTGAGATATATTCCTCCACGCAGCACTTGGCGAATCGCCGCGAGAACTTGGTCAGTATGAGCTTGCTTCGTAATATATCCTTGAGCGCCAGCGCGCAGCGCGCGCTCGGCATATAACAATTCGTCATGCATGGACATCACGAGCACGGGCAAGGCCGCATGGTGTACTCGCATGGCTTTGATGAGATCAAGACCGGAAATACTGCCGAGAGAAATGTCAATAATAGCTAGATCGTGCGAATGATCACAATGATTCAACGCACCCAGCGCTTCCAGCGCGTCGCCGGCCTCGCAACAATTGAGCAAATCCGGCTGGTCGTTGATCATTTGCGCAATACCCTGCCGAACGATGGGATGATCATCGACAATCAGGACGTTCGCTTTACAGGACGGGGTCCCGGTCATGGCCGCTTATCCTAGATGATTTCAAAATATATAGGGCACCCCGAACAATGCTCATTTTCGTAGAGATCATGTTAATTTTGACCTGATATGAAGCCATATTGTCATGGCTTCACGGTTATGTCGTGCTCCGCCGGGGCAATAGCTTTGTAAGCCGTCGTTTTAGGCGGATTTCACCTCTGATACGGTTATGGAGGCCCAGCGTGGGCGGCGGACACGACCGCCAATCGCTGCAACTGAACCAGACGACGCATGTTGTAGGTCAGGTTTTTAAGGCCGATGCGCGCCTTGGCGCGAACAATGCCGATGCTGCGTACCAGTGTTCCGCCCATGTCGTTGCTTTGAGAACCAAAAACATGCTCCACGCGCACCCGAACTTTTGAGCGGGTTTTGTTGCCTTGTTGTTCGCGCTTATTCAAAGGTGTGTTGCGACGGCCCTTGCGGTGGATCCAGCTCGTCAGGCCTTTGTTGTCTT
>VAOX01047688.1_pt1 | contig 11264 bp, 12 predicted proteins | sample 3393891 | NCBI WGS metagenome assembly VAOX01 (sample SAMN08290429, study PRJNA428436) | hydrothermal vent metagenome | isolation source: Deep-sea hydrothermal vent chimney | place: Indian Ocean: Southwest Indian Ridge | depth 2822 m m | reverse complement strand
GTCGTGTGCGGGGTTATCTCTCGAGTTGTCGAAAGCATGGCCTGAGTTCAAGTCAGGCTATGACGCTATTATTTGATGGAAAGTTACCCGATTTTGTTTGAGGGTTTATATTTATCTGCAAAATACGCTGAATAGTTACATATTTTGTTACATTAAACTCACAAGCTTGTGAGTTTAACTCTCTTAAACCCGCAAACCTCCCAGCCGTTTCATGGTCTGCTGACGATACCAGATCATGCCACTGGTAAAAGCGGCTGCCACCAATAAAAGTCCCGCCAAACTAATCCACCACCAGAAGCGGCCATTTACAGCCTTCTGCTGCATATAATCACTACGTGCTTTTTCAAGTTGCCAACGGCTGCGATCCTTTTTCAGGTTGTCAATCTGTTCAGTCAACGCCAAATTTGCTGTTTCCATGATTGCAATGGATTTATTTTCCTTCTGGATCTGTTGTTTCAACGCCTGATTGCGGATTTTGAGTGGTTTAATACGCATCATTGCAGGGGGTTTATCGCTAACGTAAATATCCTTAATCCAGCCGACCTCTCCCTTACTGGTGCGGATTTTCAGATAATCTGGTAGTCGATCCAGGACTTCAAGTTTCATTCCTGTCACAACGACACTAAAGGGTGCCACCCGGCTGCTGGGTTCGGAGCGGACGCCCACACGCAAATTATCATTGACGTAAATCATTTTGGCCTGTGCGACTGAACCCAGCACAAGCTGAGCCAAGCACAAAATAGCGCATAAAATTCGGGCTAACATTATCATATATAAACCACCGTACACTGGAGGAATTCTCTATTAGGGAATTCAGTAATACTTATCGGCCATTTGTTTGCCTATCTTTAATTATCTTGTGCTGCGCAGCAAAAATACAAAGTGGCACAATAACCTGCATAATGCATAAGAATTATGCATCAATGAGTGCCAAACCAGACACCATTCTCACTCCACTTTATTTTCTTGAAACAACAAAAATTTGACCTTTATCTCGGCAAAAGGGCTGGATACTCCTATAAAAATAGATATATACTCGCCTACAGTTAACGGGGAATATGCTAATTTAGCAACCGAATCTGATAAACCTATCAACTTTCAGGAGCCATCAATGGCGATCAAGAAAAAAGCCAAAAAGAAAACCTCAAAGAAAAAAGCTGTGGCAATAAAAAAGCCAACAGTCAAAGCTATCAAAGAACCTTTCACTAAAACCATGCTCTTTACCACGATAGCCGAACGTACCGAACTGAAGAAAAAAGATATTGCAGCTGTTTTTGATGAGCTGTCAAAAATAATAAATGGTCATATCAAGCGCAATGCGGCTGGCGTGTTTACTGTGCCCGGTCTGATGAAGGTCAAAGTCATACGGAAACCTGCCACCCGCGCCCGTAAAGGAACCAATCCTTTCACTGGTGAGCCTGCTATATTCAAGGCCAAACCAGCCCGTAATGTTGTCAAGGTTCAGCCGCTCAAGGCACTTAAGGATATGGCTATTTAATAGTGATTCGGCCCGGCCAGAAGCCGTTTTCTGGCCAGTTACCCAATCGTCTAGACTTGGCTTTTTTAGCTGTCTCAGGTGACAGGCTCAAAAAACCCCGGCTTTCCCCGACCGGGCTGTTTTGAATGCTATCTATCTGGAACGAGAATGAGGCTACCCCGCCGCAAGCGGCGGGGTTAAACCCAAAGAGAGATTAAAAGAAGGTACTGAAACCTAGAATTTGATGCTTACAGAAAAGAAACCACCATTATCAATATTGATCGTGCCCGCATTGTTTTTACTAATATCTACATCAATTTTCTGATAGCCCAACTGCACGGTTGCCTGCGGTGAAACATCAAAATTCAAGGTCGCACCATATTCAACCAGCCCATTTGAATCACCAAATGCCACTACACTCGGGGCAAGCATAATATAGGCTCCCAGACCAAAACCACCCCAGGACTCAGGTGCTAACGTAGCATCACCCCCTAGCCCTACCGCGTAAACCGTATAGTTTTTTACCTTACCCGCATATACGCGCCCACCGATAGAGACAATAATCGGTGCTTCGACACTTTCCCCTCGTACAAAAGCACCGACATCCATTAAATAGCTGTTTTTACCCGTCGTATTATTCGTATAAAGAAAACCCGCACTACTCTCAAGATTTCCAAACGACTGCCCTGTCCCGCTCATACTATAGCGGAAACGAGCGAGGTTATTACTCAGCTCTGCTTTCATGGAATCAGCAAATGCGGGGACGCTGAGCAGTACCGCCAATAGAAAAGAAAACAGCCTTAAATATATATTTCCTGAACGCATCTTTTTCCATGCCCCCGAAACAAAATTAGAGAAAACAAGCGGGTCTCACACAGATGAAACCTGCTTCTTGCAAAGTCTGCCCGGATGAACCGGACTTTTTTCAGTATCCCCAACAAAGGGGCTACACGTATCCCGAAAATAATCTCTCTGTAAAAGGCAGAGAAGATCATTCTCAAGCACTAATATTAGCTTTAATTCAGATAAAATCATAGCTTGATCTTTAATCTTCCAGGCCGGAAATTTCTTCAGAAAGGCGATTCCCTGTCGATGATATTTTCGATTTCCTCGACCATCTCATCCATCTCATCCTGGGGAGCTGCGTACCCATCCGACAACATCGCTTGTGCATGGCGATTGTACGCCACGAGATCAAGACGGTCTCTCACCTGTGGATTATCCTGAATAAAACGCAAAAAAGGCTGGCAATCCACCTCCAGAACCTCAACCTGTGATAATGCTGTTACGGTTGCGGCACGCTGTGCACCAGTCAGCACTGACCACTCGCCAAAATACTCAGCTTGCCGTAACAGGGCAAGATTAAGCACCTCACCATTTATCCGTCGGCTTACCCTGGCCGTGCCCACGATAATAAAATACAGCGAATCACCGCGATCGTCCTCCCTGACAATCTCGGTATTTCTGGAGAAGCTGCTCAATACTGCATTATCTGTCAAAATTTTTAGATTGCTTACAGGTAAATGCCGAAACAGGGATACTGAACGCAATGCCGTCTCAATGATACGTTGCCGATAACGCCGCAATACGGCATCTCGCAGTAACGGCCGATTATTGATAATCGTTTCCAGAACCTCACCTGACAATTCCAGCATCACCGAGGGCCGTGTCACCGTCACCGCTGAGATCCGGGGCAATTTGAAGAGCGCGGAAATTTCACCAAAAATCTCTCCCCGGCGCAGGTTTGCCAGCACCACTTTCTCACTATCCTCGCCTTCACTGACCTCAACAGCGCCAATCACAAGAATATAAACCCGCGCATCAAGTTGATTCTGCTCACAAATAATTTCGCCTGCTTTGGCGCTTCGCACCACGCCATGGTCCAGTAAATAGCGTTTTTCATCTGCATTCAGCAATTCACCAAAGGCCATTTGCGAGGCTATCGCATCTTCGGCAATATCCCGCAATGGCTGCGGTGTCGATGCTATAACGATTTTTTGTTCTCTTGTCACGATATAATCCTTGCCCGAGTGGTCTCTAAAAAAGCATATTGGCTGAATCCAGCCTGATTCCGGCAATCTAGTCCCGTTCATGCCCAGGCAACAGGAAGCTATTCACAGTTTTATCATCTGCTCTCGACTATATTCCTGGAATAACGCTTTATAAGATTTAAAATTCCCGCTAAGCTTGGCTAAAGTCACAGCCATAATCAGCCCGAGATGTTTATTCCCCTGGATAGGAAGCCAGACTGGCGCAGTCCTCCTGTTGCCACTCTGTTATTGATATGTATCAATATCCTGATTTTTACGTTCCTGCAGGGACAGGATTCGTTGAGAGAAGTGGATACTTTTCGCTACTATTTCTCATCCGGCCTCGCCGAACTTGAGATACCACACTATGTTCAATACCTGAATAAACACAACCACCACCAAATCAACATTAAACCTGTGATAGGCCTGCCTGGCAACGAGCGGAAAATCATCTATAAGCACCTGATGAGCAATGGTCGTTTTTTGCGGGCATTAAATAAATCACAGATTATTTCTCCACATGATTCTGACTATGTCATCTGGCAAAGTCTGCACCAGAACTTCAATAAACGCCTGCAAGATATTTTCAGTTATCGCTATGCCCTCAAGCCTTATTCAGCCAATCCGCTAACAATCTTTAGTTCTCTATTTCTCCATGCTGATCTCGGCCACCTGCTGGGAAATATGATTTTTCTATTGCTGTTTGGCTTCATTCTGGAACTGTCACTCGGCAGCACCGTGCTGTTACTGGTGTATCTTGCCTGCGGCATTATTGCCAACCTGGTTACTGTTGCCATAACTCCGGATAGTGCTCAGTGGGTAAGCGGTGCTTCTGGTGCCATCACCGGCCTTGCCGGCCTCTATGCCATTCTTTTCTGGATGCGAAAGATTCGTTTTTTCTATTCTCTTATATTTTACTTTGACTATGTCCGTGCACCGGCAATTATCATGCTGCCCGCCTGGCTGCTTTATGAATTAACCTATAGTCTCATCGCACCTGACAGTGTTAATACCGTCACCCATGTAGGTGGTCTGCTGGGTGGTATCTTTATCGGGGTTATCATCCGCTACAGTCCATTACAAATTCATACCGACGAAGAGAAAAAAGATGCGCAAATAGATTTTGAGAACGAATTTAAAACCGCCATGACGGCACTGACAAATACTGAATTGGATAAGGCCTGCGATATATTCAAGCGTTTGCTGGAAGCACAACCGGCAGATATGCGTATTGTTTTAAAATTATTTCATATCGCCAGGGCGCGCAAGGATCAGGAATCAGCTCGGCATTATATCCAGCTATTGCTGGCACAGTCTGGCAAAGATCCGCAACTTCTTAATGAGCAACAACGCAGTTTTCTGGAATACCTGGAACTGACAAAGGAACAGCTAACCCTGCCTGCCGGGCTGCTTGCTGAAACTGGCATTCGATTCTGTGCCGCAAGTTTTGTTGATAGCAGTGAAAAGATACTGGCCTTGTTAATCAAACAGGACCCTGAACATGAAAAAATTCCTTCCCTGCTGTTTTTTCTGGCCACCCGTTACCACAAATCAGATAACCCTGAAAAAAGCAGCTACTATAAACAACTGCTAATCCGACATTTCAAGGATAGTCCTGAAACACAAACGATACAGAAAACCCTGCCTGGCATATAAAAGCTTTCAGATATCATACTCGATGCGTATTTAGCACCGCGCCTAATGAGAGGAGATACTATTCAATGTATCCAGATAAGACTGGGTTTTCCCCCGTGAGGGGTGGTTGGGATATTTGTGCATCAGATATTCCAGTATTTTCCTGGCCTTGTCCTCATGACTAAAGTATTCAAACATAATTCTCGCCACCAGCATATAGGCGTTGGGAATCCCGTCATAACTGGGGTAATCACGATGCAGATTATTTAGCAGGGAAAGTGCTGCCCTGGACTGGCCACTGCCAACAAGAAGGCGCGCCATTTCATGCCGATGTTTTGCACCTTTGAGTTTAAAGCCAGGGATCAGGTTATGACACTCCATATAAATCCGAATCGCCTCGCTGGGTTTTCCCAGCAATAGCAGCCTGACAATGTAATTCGCGCTGTGAATTTGCAGATTCTTTTCATCTTTTATCGAATACAAAATCCGGTGCAATCGCTCACGCAAGGCAAAATCATTCGGTTGCAGATCAATCTCCTCAACCAGCTGACTCACTGCTTCCTGATACTTTCCTTCCTGTAGTAAAATATCAATACCCTGCTCATTTCCATCTATCGACTCTTCTGCATATTGAACAAGAGTATCGATATAACCCAGCTGCTGATGGAATTGATACAATACATAACCCATCATACTGAACATCACCAGTACAAAATACATTACCACCAATACCATTACTGAAAAAAACAGATGCGCAGGAATGCTGGCAGATAATAATTTCCAGGCCGACAACAAACCTGTTAGCAAAAGACCTAAAAATATAAATAATATAATATAGGAAAGCCCCGTAGTCTTTATTAGCCCGGCAATAGTCAGTGGGTTAATTGCTCTGAGAAAACGCTGGCTGCTTACCAATAACATGATACTGGCCGGAAACAAAAAACTCGACAATAACAGGCTCAAACCAAGTGCCGCATGATCGGTGTGGTTCTGCACCAATGTATTGAACAGGCCATAACAGAAAATAATAAATAGCAGTTTGAAGGGAATTTCAAGATCTCGGCTAAACATAGACCAGCGCAATCTCTCCGGCTCCATTCTATTTTTGGCGATTGAACTCATGACTACATGAGCATATTTCGTAAATACGACAAATAGTAACATTTGCACCAAAAAACCCGGCATGCTGCCTGAAACTATAACGTTAACCGCTACCAGCGTCAGCATCAGAAGCAAGGGAGGCAAATGAAGAGGGTAGAGAAAAAAACAAGAGATCCTGTTCCATAATGGCGTTATCGATCTCATGTTGCACACCTGCATCAGCCTGCCACAAACCGGACAATCGGCATCCTCGTCGGTGGGAGCATCAACACATTGATGACAAAAATCAATATTACAACTGGCGCAATGCCAATTTGCTTTCATATTTGAATGGTATTTACAAGGAGGTGTGTTCATAGATAAATAGTTCAGTTTGCACTGACCATTAGGCTCTTCGCCCAACTGCATAACGCTTCAATTTTATTATTCATAAGTACATAAACATGTATTGTTTTTATCATCCTTGCAGTGACATTGCGAATTTTAACGTAATATTCCGGATCAGAGGCTGGAACCATCCTGTATTATGATGTCTGCAAATTCAGTCCCGTAAATTATTGAATTGCAAAGGCATATCGATACTTGCATCTTTCAGCATGGCAATGACGGATTGAAGATCATCGCGCTTTTTGCCAGTAACACGCACTTTGTCACCCTGAATTGCTACCTGCACCTTGAGCTTTTTGTCCTTGATCGTTTTCACGATTTTCCTCGCCAAATCGCTATCCAGACCCTCGCGCAAGGTTACGCTTTGCTTCACCTGTTTACCTAATTTATCGATATCGCCCAATTGCAGGCACGCAATGTCGATACCACGCCGGTTCAGTTTGGTCTGTAAAATATCGTACATCTGCTGTAACTGAAATTCCGCATCTGCGGTCATCGTGATAACATCCTTGCTTTGTTCAAACGCTGCTTGGCTACCCTTGAAATCAAAACGTGTGCTGATTTCACGCTTAGCTTGATCGACGGCATTAACCGCTTCATGCATTTCAAATTCAGAGACGATATCGAAACTCGGCATATTTTTTTCTTCCCATCCTAAATTATTAAATTAATCCGATCTTGATTGATTTACTCTACCACTATTCACCTTGTCGGCTCCCAGATGATAATGTGCTCAGGTAACTGATCCGGATGAATGTATTCTTCGGAAACAACCTTGCCACGCACCGAAATATTTGCCTCATGCACTGAAACCGGATTTCCTGTCAATAAAGGATGCCAATCAGGCAAGGGTTTCCCATCGGCAAGGCACCGGTAAGCACAGCTATGAGGCAATTCTCTGATTTGTGCTGCTGTCTGAGTCCCGATCTTGATACAGGCAGGAACTCGTTGCAGGCGTCCGGGATAATCTTTGCAGGAACAACGTTGCAAATCCAGCAGGTGGCACGCTACATTAGTGTAATAAATTTCACCCGTGTCTTCATCTTCCAGTTTATTCAGGCAACAACGACCGCAACCATCACACAGGCTTTCCCACTCTGTGCGCGTCATTTGCGCAAGTGATTTATCTTCCCAGAATCTGTCGTTCAGCATTCAACGTGGAACATTATTCTGCCAATGTTGCTTGAGTTCATTAATATTAAAACGTTCACCTTCAAGTTCATAATCTACAAATTTAAGTGCCACACCCTGGCGATCGGTACGCAGGACTTTCATATTAAATGCAACATCCGGCCGCGCAGAATCCAGCATCTGCATGCGAATATGGGCACCAACCGGAAGTTGCGGCTGATCCTGTAACTCCAGATAAACGCCATGTGCCGAAATATTGCGCGTCAACGCTCGCCGACAGCCAAAGGTACTGTGGCTGATTTTCACCCTTGAAACGGTCTTCATCCTGCCTTGTGAGCGTTTTTCACCCATACCCTTCTCCTTATTTTGATTTAGTCTGCCGGATCTCCATATCTATATGAAATTTCAGCACGTCATTAAAGCGCATCCGCATTAATCGTCCCCTCCTGACGGTCTTCAAATTGCAGGATCACACCATCCTCCAATTTGCGTATGCAGCTCATCCTGAATACCACATCCATGTTGACTGGTTTCAGGGTTATAAATTCGTCTTCACTAGCCTGCACTTGCGCGAACAGATCATCCTCTGTATCGGGCATATTATCCAGCACCACACAACACCCGCCTTCAGATATATCACGGATACGTCCATCAAGCGTTCCGAATAAAGAGTGGTAAATTCTGACTCTCGCATCAATTAACTTACGCGCATGGAGACGACGTTCAGGCATAGTATTATCCCCCTGTCTTGCCGACTGATTCAGGATAAAACAGCACTGGCAACTAAACAGTATTAGTTTTAATTATAGTATAGCACCGCCGCCGCCATTAACATGGCCTTAATGTTTTATAAGTTCATGATTTTATGAATATTTTATTGATCGAAATCATTAAAGACATGGAATTGCAACTCACTGAAATCAGAACCAAGCCTTCTCCCGCAGGGGAAGAAGACAAGATCAGGACGTAAAATCAGAGGCCAAATGAAACTACGCTTTATTCCCCTCCAGGCCTATCGTTGATGGGAAAAGAAGGTTGATCGGAACAATGCTGATTACAGACAACACTCAGCCTGCCGGAATCATCCCTGATTTTTGCCCACAACAACCTCAGGAATTCAAGGCATCCCGCACACGTTCTAATTTAGCCTTCACTTCACCCGCCAATTCAGCAATGCCCTCTTTTTGCACCAGCGTCAGCACAGCGGCAGGATCCATAAACGCAACAATAATAGACCCATCCTCTTCTTCTCTGACGACGACATTACAGGGCAGCAGCAAACCGATATCCGGTTCAGCCGTCAGAGCCTGATTAGCCAGCACAGGATTACAGGCACCCAGAATTTTGTAGGGTCGTTTATCCAGATCCAGCTTTTTCTTCAGCACCGCCTTTACATCGATCTCTGTCAGCACGCCAAAACCTTCCTTTTGCAGCTCCTCGACGACCCGGTTAACTGCGTCATCAAAACCACCACTAAGCTGCGTAGTAAATCCGTACATAAATTTTCTCCTGATAGATTTAATTCTGGAATACACATTATAACCTGATTTAATTCTGAAATACGCACTATCAGCTGCGCCAAAACGGATACAAAAAAGGATCTTAATCAGAAAAATTTACACGTTAAATTCAACCTGATTAATAATTAACTCTATGATTATAGTTAAATTATATATCCCGAAAACTGGCATGGCCTGAATTAATCTGCTGTCTCGATAGGAGGGCAGTCCAACCCCCTCGATTCCTTGTTACGTAAAACACAACATTGATGACGAAAAAGTTTACAGTTTGGATATTCCTCTGGCTTAGCGCCTACCAGTTATTTAAGCAACTGATTAGTAATAATAATATTTTTATAATGGGATTTTTGTCTCGCATAAACACATCCAGAAGGACTATATATCACTATTTTTGTCGATTTTTTTAACAAAACAGTGCACCTTATTCAGAATTTTACTTAAGCTAACCATCTAACCATCTGATATTAATGGTTAATTTTTTTATGGTACGTATTATGCTTGTCTACTAGGACGTTAAGGAAAACTTAGTGTCTTTTCAAAAATTATAATATATAAGGGGAACATATTAAAGATGTACAAATTTAGAACCTGCCTAACACTTATTGTTGCTATCCCTGTTATGGGTATCCTGTCGCAATCCGCTATGGCCGTCTCCTTAAGTGGGACCTTAATGATATCTCCCGTTGTTAGAACACCCATTCAGATCACAAAACCTAATGGCAAGGTAATCACCAGAAAGCAATATGTATCCGGTTCCTATTTTGCAATGGGCGCTAATAACCCAAACGGTGGTAACGTAGCATTCCTGGCAGCAGGAACTGCGGGCGGTGTTCAACTGGGCAACTACCAAAATTTTGTAACTAATCCTGATATACCACATCCTAAAGGCTGGAATGGTAACCCTAAGAATAAAGCTGGAGCCGGATATAAGGCACTGGTTTCAGAAGGTTCGGCCTTTTCACCCTTCAGCTTTTTTAGTGCCAAAACTTATATTGGCCTGAATCCGATCAGTTATCAATCGGCTGATCCGGCACCCGCACCCACTGCTAATATTGACATGAGCACCTGTGTCAATAATGCTTGTTCTATGACAGCTGATTTGAGCGCATGGGAAGTATACTGGAATGGTTCTGTTTTTCAGCAGGGCCCCCGTCCGGTTAACAGCGGGCCTTTCGGTGTTGCTACCGGAGTCTATAATCTGGCGAGCAAAAGCTATTCTCTGGACTGGGTTTCCCAAATCAAGGGCGGGCCTTTTGGCGGTGTAACAGGCTACTGGCATATTGAAGGTAAAGTATCACCTGTGCCTGTACCCGCAGCACTCTGGCTGTTTGGTTCTGGTCTGCTAGGCCTGGCAGCGGCTGCCCGCAGAAAGAAGAATGCTTGATTAAGCGTTTTGGTTGCAGCATTCCTACCAGGAATGTTGCAACTAAATCAAGCATTTATACTCCATCTTTAGAGCGCGGATAGCAACTGGCAGTGTAACTATTCAGCTCGCCGGGGCAGGGTCTGCCAATGACTGTCTAGCTTAACGTTATTCTATGCAATAGGTAACATGTGTAGGTTGCGCTGAGCCATGATCTTTATGGCGAAGCCCAACAATTAACTCGATGATAGGCCAGGCTGATGAATTTCACCGTTCGTGGTGAGCTTGTCGAACTATGAACGGTGAAATTGATCGTATAATGGCTTGCGGCAATAGTGCTGAATAGTTACCTGGTTTTTAACGACTTCGCTTCTATCAGACGATACATTACTAAAAACCCGCCAAAATATTTTACGCCACTCCCGGCGCGGCGTAATGATTCGTTATAGCAAAAAATAACCCCCCTGCACTTCGACCGATTAAACGTAAGCGCCAAATTAACCACACCCTATCCCACTGTTTGATCTTGATATAGCGTGAGCCTTTTTTCTTGAAGGAGAAAGGCAATGCAAAGGCGAACAGAGTTACAGTGGCGTGAATTATTTGCTGAGCATGAATCG
>VAOX01026895.1_pt1 | contig 11296 bp, 12 predicted proteins | sample 3393891 | NCBI WGS metagenome assembly VAOX01 (sample SAMN08290429, study PRJNA428436) | hydrothermal vent metagenome | isolation source: Deep-sea hydrothermal vent chimney | place: Indian Ocean: Southwest Indian Ridge | depth 2822 m m | reverse complement strand
GTACTTTAGTTTGTGTATTTTCGCGTACTGACCCGTCGTTAACAGTAACTTTGTACTTTAGTTTGTGTATTTTTCGCGTACCGTCCCGTCATTAAAGCAATTTTGTGGTTTGAAGTGTTTTGTGACTGCTGAGTGTATGTTTATGATGAGTGCATATGAATACTGAAGCATATGAATGTTACGATAAGTACAATCGTGGCCTTAACGACGGGTCCGACCCCTTGGGGTCTGACCCTAGTCTCTGTCGCAGGGCCTGGTCTTAATCTAGGGTGTAGTGAGGTACGATGGATCTAATCAATTATTCCGCACTCAAGACTGGCGATATTTTCAGCAGTACAAGCGAGTATCGTTAGTATGTATAATTAAGGGATATTTACTTACGGAATCATTAAACAAGTGTCAGATCTTCGTCATTATAACCCCCCTCGTTGGTGCAATGTTTCGCCAACATGCAAAAGAAAAGTGCCTTCCAGAATATCGTCCTGGTTGTTTGACACAGGTTCGTTAACTAGACGTTTAACCTTAATGTGTCCGGGTTCATTCAGAGTTCAACTTATAGATCAGTTTTATGTGCGTCCTTGCGTGAGTGAAAGTCGTGCCCTGAATATACCGCCGCAGCAACGTGCTCTAATGCGACAAGTGCTGCTGTTCAGTGGCGATGTCCCTGTGGTATTTGCACGTACCGTTATACCGGTCAGTACACTGACGGGCGCTCAACGTCGTTTAGCGTACCTCGGTGAAAAACCTCTTGGGGCATTCCTGTTTGCAGATCCTCAAATGACGCGAGCGCCTATGGAAGTGGCAAGTTTAATTCATGGGCAGGCCCTGTATAATTCAGCGGTAGAACATATGGACGTGGTACCTGAATATGTCTGGGGTCGACGCTCAGTCTTCTGCCTTGGGCGCAAACCTTTATTGGTTAATGAGATATTTTTACCTGCAATAGATTGCTGTCAATAGGAATAAATATGGTTAACTTATTCAAAACGTTTTCAATAAGCCGATTATCGCTAAAAATTAATTATGCTTTATCCTCTTTTTATAAACGTTATGAAAATTTTTTTCTGCTCACGCGTCTGGACAAGCCTATTGGTATTTTGCTTTTGCTGTGGCCAACATTATGGGCTATTTGGATTTCCAGTGAAGGCTATCCCGACCCGGTTTATACGGCAGTATTCATTGCGGGTGTGATTTTGACGCGTTCAGCAGGCTGTGCAATAAATGATTTTGCAGATCGAAAATATGATGGGCGCGTGAATCGTACCAAGACGCGTGTACTCGCTTCAGGTAAAATGAAGCCTGCAACCGCGGTCATTATATTCGTAATACTTTCTCTTATAGCCTTTGCGCTTGTTGTTTTGTTCTTGCCTCGCTTATGTTGGTATCTGGCGATTGCTGGAGCGGCTCTTATGTTTATCTATCCTTTCATGAAGCGCTTTACTCATCTCCCCCAGGTCATTCTCGGCATGGCTTTCGCGATGTCAGTGCCTATGGCTTATGCGGCACATACTGGCGAAATTCCTCAAGTCGCCTGGATTATGTATACCGGAGTGGTTTTATGGACAACCGCATACGATACTATGTATGCTTTGGTTGATAAAAAGGATGATGTCACTATTGGAGTCAAATCAACCGCTATTCTATTTGGTCAACATTATCTTTTGATTTTAGCGGTGATTCAATTATTGGTATTACTGTCACTCTTGTTCGTCGGAGATATTGCCAAGCTTAACTGGCCGTTTCATGCGGGCTTAGCTGTTGCGTCTGTATTAGCGGCTTATCAATTGTATCTTGTTTATGATCGTGTTCCTGAACGATGTTTTCGTGCATTTACTAACAACAATTGGTTTGGACTGGTTATATTTCTGGGAGTCCTTTATCACTACTTATTGCAAAATTTGAAAGGCAGTGTTTGGTTGTATATTATTACTGCTTATATAGTCTCAATTTTATTAGTCTATCTGGTGGCAGTCTGGAAGCGAATAGGGCGGACCCGTTGGGTCTTGGCGGCGACTTTGTTTGGACCTTTTACGTTACTATTTTCTATGTTTGAGCGTCGGCGCTAATGAACCTTTGGTGACTTTAGGTCTCTAAATGAATAAATATATGAACAATAGAAGAGTTAAACTTAATTTTAATTCGCAGGTCTGTTATTAGTAGACAATTAATTTTAGTTTATCTGCAAATGATAATATTATCGTGTAGGTTGTAGTAAAGGATTCTCAAGGGGATTAAATATGAAGAGCGCCAAACTCATTTTTATTTACGCAGCAGATAGCGGTTTGTTTAACACGGTCACCGATATGGCGCATAAAATATTTTCGCCTAAAACCTATGAGTGCCAGTTGTGTAAAATAAGCCATGGTTGGTTCGGGATGCATGAACAATGGCGGGAAGGAATAGAAGAAATGAACGTTGAGCCGGAATATCATCACCGCGACAGGCTTCCCGTAGCATTGGCAGATGAGTGTAAAAATTTGAAGTTTCCTTGCATCTTGTTGCAAGATGACAAAGACGAAATTCAGATACTAATGACTCAAAAAGAAATTAGTCAGCTGGATGATATCGAAAGTTTATTAGAAATGCTGACAAAAAAAATCAAGGACGAATAGAACATGCTGGATCGAATTTCGTTAAGGGATATCCCCACAGTAACATTGGTGTTAGTCGCGACGAGTATATTGACCTTTCTGGCGATGCAATCAGGTTTTGATACCAGTATTTTCTTTATTTCAAAATACCGTAATAGCGGCCTTACTGCTGTTATGAATGGTGAAGTTTGGCGTCTGGTCACACCAATTTTTCTCCATTTTGGGATATTGCACATTGTCTTTAATATGTTGGTGATGCTGGTATTTGCAGGGGCTATCGAGAAAAAATACGGAAAAGTGTACTTCATTATAATGGTGCTTGTATTTGCGATCGCCTCCAATGTCGGTCAGTTGCTTTATGCAGGAGCCAATTTTGGTGGAATGTCTGGAGTCGTCTATGGTATTTTTGGCTATTTGTGGATGCAGACTAAATTTAATCCCTGGTCTGGATTGTTAATTCATGACCAGGAAATTATTTTTATTATGATATGGTTTGTTGCTGCCTGGTTTGGTTTATTGGGAAATATTGCCAATATGGCGCATACGATCGGGTTGGTCGGCGGTCTGGCGTGGGGTTATGGTCATGCAATGCTAGTCAATAAGCGACCTGGAAGATAATAAGGGAAGTGAGTGACAGAGAGTAATGCGTATTATTCTCTCTTTATTCTATTTAGGTAGGCCCCATTAATAATTCAGATCATCCTGTCTGAAGTTTAATTTAGTATCTCTTCAGTTTTGTTCAGTACTCATTTTAATTGCTAATTTTAAATTAAACCATATACTAAAGTTATTGTGTTAATAGGGAATTAGTAAATACCGAGGCTGAGTTAAATGAAATTAAGATACGATGCAATATGTTTTGATTTATTTCATACTCTGGTTGATGTCGCGACTGTGCCTTCGACCATTGGGGCTGCCACGGCTGAAGTGCTAGAGATTGAGCAAAAGCAATGGGATAAAGCCTGTTTTGGTCCTTTGCATGATATATGTGAAAAAACAGAACATCAGCATGTCGTGCAAAAACTTGCGCATAGTATTGATCAAAGTATCTCTTTGAGTAAAATTGAAGAAGCGACTCGTAGTCGCCAGGCTCGCTTCGATTACGCTTTGTCTGAAGTTGAAGCAGACATTATTGAGCAAATTCAATCTTTGCGAGATAACGGTGTTAAGACAGTTCTTGTGTCGAACGCTTCAAGTGGTGAAGTAACTGCCTGGAAAGACTCGCCTCTGGCCAATTGTTTCGACGAAGTCATTTTTAGTTGTGAATGCGGTATGGCAAAACCGGATCCTGGAATTTATCAGTTAGCGTTGAACAAGTTAGGGGTTCGTGCAGATAAAACGCTATTTGTTGGGGATGGTGGGAGTCAAGAGCATGAAGGTGCCAGAGCGGCAGGTCTATCGCCGGTGCTTATGAAAAAATTTACTTATGATAGTTTGTCTGAAGAGGAATTACGTTTAAGAGCAATGTTTGCTGATTATGAAATTCATCAGATTGGTGATTTACAGTCGATTGTTCGTGTTATGTAGTTTGCTATATTTGATGGGCGCTAAAAACAAAACCGCCATAAAGGCGGTTTTGTTTTTAGCGCGTACACAACTGAAGTGATCAGGCGCGTGATCCCACTTCTGCGTGAGCCATTTCTATTACTTTACTTGCAAGTTCTTGATACTCTTCTTTGTATCCCGCTAATTCATGTCCTGCAGCAGGAGTGTAAAAATCAAATGGGTCTAATCCATTTTTTTGTTCATATTCTGTGAACTTCTTTTGCAGTTCATTCATACGATTAATCATATCTTGTTTTTCGCTCATAGCGTATCTCCAAATCTAGATTTCTGGTCTTGGTTATCAGGCATTCTGTTTTAGACATTTGGAGTCTATTCAGTAAGCCGGAATAGAAGTAACCGGGTTCAAACGTTGCCGTATTATATACGTCCTTGACGATGAGTTATATTAGTTTTTAATAATACTTTTTAATATATCTATAAATGGATAAGTTGGTAATGTCGAGTGTTAAATAAGTCTTTGAATATACTTGATATAATTCGTCTTTTCAATTGGCCCTGGTTTTTATAGTGCTTCTCGTTATCAACTATGAGGCAGGCACCGAACAAGGTACCATACGGCGACCGTAATAAGGCTGAGATGACTATTTTCGGTAATTGACTGAAAATTTGGGTCCAAGCCATCGTTTTCTTTAAGTGTGAGGATATCAAATAGTGATAGATCCAATACTATTATCAATTGTAGAGCTTGGGGGGTATCCAGACTTTTCGCCCGTCTATAAATCCGCCGGTTACAATGTCATATCAGTGTCTTCAATGCGTAAAGCGATGTCCACTATCAAGAAAACACCGCCGGAAGTAATCGTTGCCGAGTTTAACTTTCAATCAGATTTCAGGGACCGTACCAGTAGCCTCGAATCTTTAATGGCCACATTGCAAGGGATTGAAGGTAACCCAAAGTTGTTAGTACTATTTGAGAAGGAATTTGCTTCTCATTTTAAGCGAGTTCAAGATCGTTTTACTATTCATCATTCTTTGCCGTTCCCGGTGACTGCAGAACAAATTAATGCGTGCATAATGCGATAATGATAGACGACATGCTGTGTGAGCACTATTGTTTTTAACTTTAGTTAAAGTAATAGAGGGTTGTGGTTATCTCGTTATGTTCTATTGGTGGCGACAGAATTTATGTTGATCAAGTAGACAGTTTAACTTTTGAGGGGTTTCGTCTATCGCATGTACAAAAAGCCAGCGAGTTTTCAGGTAAAAAGAGTGTTTGGGTCGGTGCAAGTCTATTAATCTCTTGAGGTTACAAAGTCGCTGCTTAATGTTCACAAGATTTAGTCGTGAAATATCAGAATTCTGCCCACCTTATGTGAGTCGGACTTGATTTTTAGTGAAGGTGCTAGATAATAGGGATCTCTTGCGGCAATTAAAAACAGATGGCAAAGTGCAAAATAGTAAACTAACGATCATATTGGCATCCATGTTCGGCATTTTCTTTGGTTTTATGGTTCCGGCAACCAAGGTTGTCATGGATAATGCTAGTTTAGGGATGTCTTCATTACACGAGTATGTAACGGTATTTGAATTTTTGCGTGGTTATTTGTTCGCTGGCGGACAACACTTGAGTGTTGTGTTTAAGCTATTAGTGGGGACAGTAGGGGGCATGGCAGTATTTGGTGCTCTTGCAATTATATTCGTCAGTCGCCGTAATAGAGAGCGTTTGTCTAAAATATCTTCCAGTTTTGATACTGATTCACATTATCTAGTACAGCAGCGTGGGCGTGAAACCATGACTATTGCTATCGTGTTGTTCGTGGTAGCGGTTATTGTATTGTATGTCTTTAATGTTTTGCATACCATCGGCAGTAGTTCGAGTTTGTTATCGACCGGTCGAAAATACTCGAGTATCGGTTATCCCGCAGTAGCGTTATTCGCCACATTAACCTTGTGTATTTTTATCGTAGCAGGTGCTTTGATTACCTTGTATGGCGCGCTAAATTATGGCCGCTATGACAAAATTCCAATCGGTTTAGAGAGTGACGTATTAAGTTTTTATAAGTGTTTTTTCGGCTTGCCAGTTATTGCGATAGATAAGCCTGTTAGCGTCAACTTGAATCATGCTGAAGTCGATTTTAAAACTCAGGGAGGCAAGGGGTATTTGCATGTCTATAATGCTAATGCGCATTTGATGGTGTCACCCAAATTGGAGTTTTATAATGGCTCATTCGACGAATTAGCCGACTATGTGGAGCGCTTTGCCGTTCAAGAAGATGAGTAAAGTATTATTAGTAATGCTTTGTAGCGACAAAATAGAGAGTGTGTAGTAAGAATAGAGCCAGGCAATTGTGATAATTTTTTTAGTTGATTTGGCATTAACTTTCACGAAGAGTTTACCCAACAGAAACAAGTCAGAAATCCACATTTCACCTTTACTCGTTCCTTTGATAATGCATCCAGGATGTCATGTCCAAAAAAGTAATATTTAAATCGATATTAAAATTCTTACTGCCAAACAGATATAAGTTTGTCATATGGCTGGTTCTGTCTAGCCTAATGCTAGGCCAGTATCAAGAAGAGTTTATGTCTGTAAAAGGAAAGCGGCATCGACAGGTATTGATTAAGGTTGAATGGTATGGAAAGCCCGTCGTTTACTACAAAAAAGAAAACCGCCCCGGTGTGTTGTATGCTGATCGGCTAGCGTTAGTGTTGGGATTTGCCTGGGCACTCACACTGAGTATGTTGGCGATTTTTTTATTGCTCGATAGAATTGTGTCGGGCTCGGGTTTTCGGCAACGTGGTAAGGCGTTAATGGTCTTGGTGTTGTTGATGATTCTGCCTTATTTTGCGTTCTATATAGTGGGAAGTAATTTATTGATTCGTGCTGTTGTGAAGCGTTATAGCTGGCAAGTTAAATTGATCTCGCAGTTAGGTATTAGTCCAAACAGGCTCAGTCTGGACGATATAGATTTTCCGCTAAAAGAAGCGGCCTGGAATAAAGATCAAAAAATGGTTAAGCGACTTGTGCGGCTTGGTGCCGATATAAAAATGGCTAATAAGTTTGGTAATACAGCATTACACAGCGCAGCCCATCAAAATGCTATTAATGTGGCTCGCTATTTAATAAAAACCGGCGCTGATGTCAATGCGGTTGGAAAAGATGGCAATACTCCTTTGCACAGAGCTAAAGATGTATCGATGGTCAAGCTTCTTTTGAAAAGTGGGGCTCGCGTTAATCAACGTAATTTTAATATGCGCACAGCGGTTTTTACGGATAAGCAGCCTGCGAGTATTGCGTTACTTATTGCAAAAGGAGCCAGTGTAAAATTAGCGGATAAGCAGGGCAATACTGTTTTACATTATGTGCGTAAACCAGAAGATGTGGCGCCTCTGGTGAAGGCTGGTGCAGATGTTAATTTTCGAAATAAGCTGGGTCAAACTCCATTGCATATGTTGGTGCCGACGGATAAGTCGAGTTTGTTATTTGCTCCCTTGATTGCTGAAAAGCTTATTCGATATGGAGCAAAGCCGGACATTCCTGATAATCATGGAATGTCACCATTACATTACGCGGTTCGGTTTTGTAATCCTCGATCTCGAAGTAAGTCAACTATCACTACGGGGAAAATTTTATTTAAGGCGTCCGCCGAGGTGAAATTGCAAATTAAAAATAGAAGATTATTTGGACAGCTCGCGTTGATGGTTAAGGAAAATAAAACAAGTTGTTGGAAAGCGATAGCAGGGAATAAAGCGAGATTGATCAAAGAAATAGAATAATTTTAATAGATACGTTCGTATCTATCTATTAGTAAATCCTAATTTAATTGGTGTGCGGTTGTTGTTTAACAACCCTAAACTATAACCTATGAGTTACTTAGACATATTGTGTTAGGTAGTTTAGACTATATGGGTAAATTAAAATCAATAATATAGTTGGGGATTTATATGAAAAAAGTTGTCGCGCTATTTGTCATTTTTTTAATTCCAGCAGTTTCTCAGGCACGTAATTATTGGGGAGCAATTGCCTATGATAAGAGTACAGGTCGGTCTGCTTATGCAATTAATCACTATACTTCGCACCGCGCAAGAGATGCTGCACTTCACCGCTGTGGACACCACTGCAGAGTAGTCAAAACTTTTGTTAATACCTGTGCAGCACTTGCCCGAGGAAGTCATGGTGCCTATGCAGTGACCGCTACCCATAATCGCTATAATGCAAGACGTTACGCAAGGCGTCGTTGTCATCGCAACAGCGGCCATAGTTGTCGAGTAGTTGTTTCAGCGTGTAATGCCAAGCCGCACCATAGAAGTCATTTACGTCATTATTGATCGTATTAAGTAATAGAACCTGTCTAATGGCTGCTTTTTGTAGCCATTTTCTATGAAATCACTTCTTTATGGTTGGGTATTAGCCCAAAATACTTGTATATATGTGTTGCAGCTCACGTCATTCATTGGAGTTGTTGTCGCTTTCAGGTACAATGCCCCGATTTGTCTTTTTTGAAACCACTTGTGACCTATTATGATTAAGAATCTGCGAAATATCGCCATTATTGCCCACGTTGACCACGGTAAGACTACTCTGGTTGATAAATTGTTACAGCAATCCGGTACTTTGGATAGCCGTGCGCCTGTTCAGGAGCGCATGATGGATTCCAACGACTTGGAAAAAGAGCGTGGAATTACCATTTTATCCAAGAATACTGCAATTAAATGGAATGATTACCGAATTAATATCGTAGATACTCCTGGGCACGCAGATTTTGGTGGTGAGGTTGAACGAGTACTTTCAATGGTTGATAGTGTGCTTTTACTGGTCGATGCCGTAGAAGGCCCTATGCCGCAAACACGATTTGTGACTCAAAAAGCATTTGCTTTGGGCCTCAGCCCAATCGTCGTGATCAACAAGGTTGATAGGGACGGAGCGCGGGTTGACTGGGTTCTGAATCAAACCTTCGACTTGTTTGATCGCTTGGGTGCAACTGATGAGCAGCTCGATTTTCCAGTAGTGTATGCCTCAGCATTAGATGGTTTTGCCAGCCTTGATTCTGAAAATCTTAAGGGCGACGGCGATATGGTCCCTTTATTTCAAACCATAGTCGACAAAGTAAAAGCGCCGGACCTGGATGAGAAAGGGCCTTTTCAAATGCAAATCACCAGTCTTGATTATAATAGCTATGTAGGTGTTATTGGTGTTGGTCGAATTCAGCGAGGCATCGTCAAGAAAAATTCTGCGTTGACACTGGTTGATACAGAAGGTAAGACTCGCAATGTTAGAATGTTGCAGATATTTGGATTTTTAGGTCTTGAGCGAGTAGAGGTAGAAGAAGCTCAGGCTGGCGATATAATTGCCTTTACTGGTATTGATAAGCTCCATATTTCGGATACTTTATGTGATCCTGATCACTTGGATGCACTTCCACCTTTATCTGTAGATGAACCGACTGTTAGCATGACCTTTCAGGTGAATAAATCTCCATTAGCAGGTAAAGATGGTAAATATTTAACTTCGCGCCAAATCAGAGAGCGCCTGGATCAAGAATTGATTCATAACGTTGCTTTACGAGTTGATCCTACGGAAGATCCAGATAAATTCAAAGTGTCTGGTCGAGGCGAGTTACATTTGTCAATATTGATAGAAACCATGCGTCGTGAAGGTTATGAGCTAGGAGTATCGCGGCCGGAAGTAATTATTCATATGGTTGATGACGTGAAGCATGAGCCGATGGAGATGGTCACAGTGGATGTTGAAGCTATTCATCAAGGATCAGTGATGGAGAAACTAGGCGAACGGGGTGGTGAGCTAAAAGATATGCAGCCCGACGGAGCAGGTCGTGTTCGTCTTGATTATATTATGCCAGCACGTGGGTTAATTGGATTTAGAACCGAATTTTTAACTGCGACTCAGGGCACAGGCCTTATTTATAGTGTATTTGATCATTATGGCCCAGTGAAGGTAGGGGGTTTAGGTCAACGTACTAATGGAGTGTTGATTTCTAATTCCAGCGGCAAGGCTGTTGGTTTTGGTATTGCAAACTTACAAGAACGTGGCCGTATGTTTGTAGGCCATAATGATGCTGTGTATGAAGGCATGATTGTTGGTATCCATGTTCGTTCGAATGATCTGGTCGTGAATCCACTTAAGTCAAAGCAGCTAACCAACGTTCGTGCCTCGGGTACTGATGATGCAATTAACTTAACGCCACCGGTCAAGCATACGCTGGAACAAGCGCTGGAGTTTATTGATGATGATGAGTTAGTAGAAGTGACTCCAAACTTTATTCGTTTGCGTAAGAAATTCTTGTTGGAACATGAGCGTAAGCGTGCTGCACGTGAGTCCGCATAGTTTCTAAAGGCAGTTTTGTAATTTGGCCGTTTGGTTTCGAGAGGCTAGGGTCAGACCCTGTAGCCACCTTTCAGGTGACTTCGCGTGCTGACCCGTCGTTAGTAACACGACGGGTCTGACCCCCTTGGATTTTTTTTGTAGCTTGAAATGCAATTTGAATGTTCACGACGGGTCCGACCCCCTTGGATTTTTTTGTAGCTTGAAATGCAATTTGAATGTTCACGACGGGTCCGACCCCCTTGGATTTTTTTTGTAGCTTGAAATGCAATTTGAATGTTCACGACGGGTCTGACCCTAGTCTCTGATACAGCTCTGACCCTGGTTTCTGATATTATTGAATAGTTAGGCGTACAGCCGTGGCCATAGCAAGCAAGTCTTTCGCTTGGGCGATTTAAACCTGGTATCTAATCTTTGGCAATAATTTTAGAATGTGGTGAATTTCAGGCGAAAAAAAACCCGGTAAAATTACACCGGGTCCCAATAAATAGCCAAAAATGATTAATCCATGATAACTAGATTTGGCTGGAGGTGATTGATTGCACCTTCGGATATCCGATCCTGCGGCACTTCCCGATCCATAGGAAATCAGCATTCCCTTAAGCGTTCCATGCTTGTCACATATACATATAAAATGTCATATGCCGACGGGTGTTATATTGCCATTATTAACAATAATTTACAGTCGGTGAAAGGCGCTTTATTTTGTAGGAATATTCTGACACGACTAGTTCATGTTTTTTATCGAGGTCTATTTTGCGAGTGATCTTAACTTTCTAGTGAATTACGTGTCTGTAGTGATCTTAGGTTTTTAGTGAATTGTAGTGATCTTAGGTTTTTAGTGAATTGTAGTGAT
>VAOX01039743.1_pt1 | contig 11303 bp, 11 predicted proteins | sample 3393891 | NCBI WGS metagenome assembly VAOX01 (sample SAMN08290429, study PRJNA428436) | hydrothermal vent metagenome | isolation source: Deep-sea hydrothermal vent chimney | place: Indian Ocean: Southwest Indian Ridge | depth 2822 m m | reverse complement strand
TTTTGTGCGCCAGCGCTACACGTACACGCCATGCTCTGAGTTTATCATTGGTATATAGTTCTGGAACTTTACTTAACCATTTTAGTGAGGCGTATTTTCCACGGTACGCATAGGTCATTCCAATCTGATGATTGATTTGTGAGGCCTGGTACGCGCTAAAAGTATTTTTCTTTATGTTACGCCGCCAAAATAAAGCCGCGTCTTGTGGTTGAGAGCGAGCAAGTCGTTTAATACCGTAAGCTAAGATACGGCGGGCAATAGGACGTTTTGATAATAATAGATTTTTTCCGGCAATTTTTACGGGTTTACGATGAACGTTATACCAAATGCTTAGCCAATGCCGTTGGGATGATGGCAGGTATTTTTTAAGCGCCAAGGTGCTTCGGGCCCTTTTTTTGGCAAACATAAGCGCGACACGCTTCCATACCAGTTGTGTTGTGAGTTTGCCTGCAGCATGCCAGCGAGCAACAATAAAGTTACAATCACTTGGGAGGCGACGATGTGTTAACCACACTTTGCTCATGTTATTAAGGGCTTGATGTTTCTTATTTATCTTATAGAGCGCTTTTCTATTTAAGCATTGTTGCTGACGACTGCTCGTTGGGCGATAAACTTTCGTCAGTTGTTTCCAGCGTTGTTGTCTAGCCAACAATCGAGCCCAGCTAAACCTTAATCGTACGCCTGGAATTGTAGTGCCATGCTTTTTCAAAAAATTCTGGATTTTTTTGTGACTTAATGTCTTTAAGCGCGCTGAATAATCTTTGTTAACAAGATAAGGATATAAAGGATAGTCTTTTAGCCGGGATATTAACAGGCCGTATTCAATACGCTTGCCTAATATCAACGCCTTTTCGGCGGCGCGATATTGACTTCGTTGGCGAGCAATTCTTTTGAGACGGTTCCGAATGTTAGTAGTATCTCTACTAAGCGCTTGAAGTTCTGTCTTCTCAGGCTCTAATTTGACTACCCTAATTTGTTTAGAGGCTAATTTTTTCTCTGACGCAAGAGCCGTTACTTTGGCCGATTTTCTTGCATCTTTTGATAGAGGTAATTTGCTCTTATTTGTTTTGCCTGTGTTCATTGGCATGAGGGTAGGTTGAGCCGTTTCCACAGGTATATGTTTTTGGATAGCGGGTGTGGAACGCGTATCTTTAGAATCAAATCGGCTTAGACCTGATTGTGAGGGTATAATTGACCTATCTGCAGAACCGGATGACATACTTGTTGAGTATGTAGATTCTACAAAGAAAAAAGCCAACACCAAGATTACTAATTTGTTTTTGTTGTGCATAGCGCCTAATCAATCCTTTTTGCCTCTTTAACGGGAATAGAAACGAGCTACATGCAAGCTTCGTGCTGCTGTAGTTCAATGGTACTAAACCGGGTATGGACAAATCGCCAGAGTTATTATTGTTATTGTTTTATCTAAAGCACTAGTATGGACGTTAGCTAAATAGTGCGCAAGTAATTTTTCCGAATTATCATATAATTAACGCGTGATATAAAGCTTAATAGTTGTCTGGAATTTCCATTTTCGGGCAGACAGGAGGGCTGAATCAGGGTATTATCTATGTTTAGTTCGATAAGAAAATATATGGAATTTTGAAGTCTGTTTATCAATCATTTAGTGGCCTCATTTCTGAGATATTCAGGGGTGTATTATTTTGGTTCACTATTGAAATTGCAGGAGTGTTTGTTGCTGTTATGTTTTTTTTTAATAAGTCTTCGTCTATGTCAAGAGCCTCTAAAGCGATTGCAAAAAAGTTAGTGAACTCGGTTTCTGATACTATTTCAGCAGTATCGTTACACGATGAAGCTGAAGGTGAGTTTCATTACGATCATATTTGTTTAACAACGACCGGCATAGTGGTTGTCGATGTTAAAGACTTTAAAGGTTTGTTGTTTGGTGGTGCAAATACTGATCAATGGACTCAGGTCATTGGCAGCAGGAGCTATAAGTTTGAAAATCCTCTTTACCATAATCGTGAGAAGGTTCAGACAATTAGAAGTTTGATTGATGATGAAATTCCAGTATTCGGCTGTGTTGTTTTTACTGAAGCGGGTTCGTTTCCCAAAGATCAGCCAGAAGGTGTTTATACACATGAAAAATTTGAGCAGGATTTCGAATATGCGGATCAAGCCAAAAGTGTCCCGTCTAAATTTGAAGAAGTTTGGCAGCTAGTGAAGTCGGGTGTCAGTCCAATCACTGAGGCGTGAGTGACTTATAAGTTGTTTTGTATAGCATAGAAATTTCGTACCAGTAGTGATAGTAGAATATTTCCTTAAAACCCTCATATCTTATTGATTATAAATCATTTCACCGTACTGGTGTAAGCCAACCTTAAGATTCTTGTATTGTCTAATTAAAATCATGCTGCTGAGAATAGCGGCGTGATTTATCTCTTTTAGGTTCAGTCCCAATATCAAGGATGCTTTGCGGGAGTTTATGTCAATAATATCGAGAGAAACGTCGATAAATTGCTGCATAGGAGTTGCTGATATATTGAGCAGTCTGCAGTGATGAGCAAGTGTTCTTATTTCGGCACGCCATAAAAGCCTATGTTCCATAAAAATCCCATCAAATTCGATTATTGCAAAATCTCGACAAACTGAAACGGGCGTATATTCTTTAGGGTTGGTAATAGGTTTAATTCGGTCAGAAGTAGAGTGTTTTTTCATCAGCTTTCTATCAATAGTGGATATTAAGGACAGTTTAAAATTCTAGCCTTTTTAGTAGTTTAAGACAATGGTATGATAATTAGTAAGTCACGCTAAACAGTTGTTAAGGCGCAGTGATTTATTGAGTCAATACCCTGTAGGCTAGAAATTAAGGGTTGGCAGCATGATTGCATCAAATACAATGCGGATATTGCTAAATATCTCAGCGGAACAATACCGCCGCTACTATCAGGGCGGGGTAAGTTCTGTTGTGGCGCGCAGTCATGATGGTCGTACAATTCAGTTTCCAGCTAATATATTAAAACCATTTGTGACCCATAGCGGAATCAATGGCGAATTTGAAATTTTTTTTGATAGTGATAATCGCTTTCAAAAAATAGAAAAATTGTAATCCCATTGCCCGCATTTGAGGAGGCGATGCGGAGCAGTCTTATTATGAGGATGATTGATGGCACAAAATGAAATAAACCTGGCTTTGCATCAGGCGAAGATCTTGTTTGTTAGGCAGACGCAACAATATATGTTGGCAGTGGCCGCAATCGATATGCTGTGTATTTTTGCATTAAGCTGGATTAACTTCCCTGAAACCAAAGTACCCGTATTTTCCTCCGAATTTTCGATTTTGTATGTGACGATAGTTTTATTACTTTTGTCTTATGTCGTATTCCGTATAGGTTCTCGTATTACGGTTAACTTTGCATTAATCGCCAGTACTTTATTGGTGATGGTTTTGCCCTTCAGTTTCTTAGCCCTGTTTCCGTTAAACCAGTTCCAGCAAGATCGAGAGTATATCGATTACAAAAGGCGACTAGCCTTATTGCCTAATTTGAAGCATGCGAACGTACGTAACTTGTCACTCAAAGGGCGTATTCCGATATTAGCGTGGGTTGGTATCGTGCTCGGGCCTGTATTTATTCTTGGTGGTTTACTTAAAGTTGAAAATAATCTTCCCGTAATTTTAGGTGTTATTGTTTTTAGTGCAGGCCTGTATATGTTTAATCGTACTAACATTACGATTCGAGGTGAGAGAATAATCATTCGTCGCTCAGGTCTTGGCGGTGGATTACGCCGTAGCAATTTTACTGTGATTCATCGAATTGAAGTGACTAATGTGGAGCAACGTGGTGGCAGACTTTGGATAAAATATGCGTTTGTAGGGACGGGTTATGAACGTGTAGTGTTATTCATTGGGAGTGTTAAGGCTTGTGACTATATTAGTAATGCGTTGACGGCGCAAAGTGAAGATAATTTGTATGACCTTAATTCAATGGTGTTGGAGCCGGCTCCTGGAAAGAAGGGCCGCATAGAGCCTCACATGCCTCAAATGACCGATACTGAAAAAGGTTCTCAAGGGGCTGATCTGGTGGTTACGTCCCAAGATGCTCCGCAGAGCGGAAAACCCGCAGTGGCATCTATCGGCGTACGAACGTTGATAGCAGCGATTCGTAGTAATCAGTTAGGGTTGGTTAACCAACTACTTGAAGTGGGGGTCGATGTGAATGCAGTTGATCCTACCGGAAAAACGCCATTGCAGATTGCTCAGCTTGCGGGTAACGATCAAATAATTAAGTTGCTCACACATGCTGGCGCGCAGGTATAATAAGGCGATTATTGTATTGAATTATATGCGAAATTCGCTGTCTAAAAGAGTAGGACGATTACTTATTGATTTAGCATAAAGAGAAAAAAATGATTACTATAAAACGTTATTCAAAAACAGCGGTCACTTATGCCGGGATAGTTTTTTTATTTTTTATCCTGTTATCAGGCATTGCTAACAATGTTGACGCTGCCAAACTCAACGCCTCGACTTTTAGCGATAAGCCTACGGCTAAGCCGATTGTTAATCCTAAATGGTTTAAGGTGAGTTTTTTGGAGATTAATGAAGATATCGCCGACGCCAGAACAGCCGGCAAAAAAGGTATCTTGCTCTATTTTGGACAAAAACGTTGTCCCTATTGTAAATTGTTTTTGGATAATAATTATAGTCAAAAAGATATAGTGTCCTATACACAAAAATATTTTGATGTCGTGGCGATTAATGTACGTGGCACAAAGTCAGTCGTTAATATGGCAGGGAAGAGCATGACAGAAAAACAATTTGCTATTTCTGAGAAGGCTAATTTAACACCCACGCTATTATTTATAGACGTGACTGGTAAGCGAGTTTTAAAATTGATAGGTTACCAGGCACCTAAACGATATCGCGCCGCAATGACATTTGTTGTTGAGGGGCATTTTAAAACGACTACTTTCAGGAAGTATTATAAGGCTTTAAAAACTAGTTCAAAAAAGGGTTTAGGCAGTGCTGCTAGTTTATTAAGTAGTCAGTAAGCTGTTGCCAGGCGTTCGCCTGGCTAACCCGGCAGATATCAGAGTAATGAGAATTCTACTAACATATCACGTGAGCTCCCATGGTTAGAGTAAGCGAATATCAAAAAAACTACGAACACTTCGATAAAGAACAATGGCTGGCAAGAGTTTGTTTAGGTCGTTCTCAGCCTGAAGTGGATGCGATAAGCCGTGCATGTGAGCTTGCGCTTAAAGCGCATGCAGGGCAAAGCAGAGTGTCGGGCGAGCCGTATGTAGAACATGTATTTGCAGTGACAGATATTTTGTATGAGTTAGGAATGGACTCAGAAACCTTGTGCGCAGCTATATTGCATGATGTGGTTGAAGACACCAATGTGAGTCTTCAGCAACTTAAAGACGAATTTGGTGAATCAGTCTCAATGTTGGTTGACGGTGTTACCAAAATGGCGTTGATCCATGATTATCCAAGTGAAGAGCAGCGCGGGCGCAAGAAAAAAAGTAACCAGGCAGAGAATCTTCGTAAGCTTTTGTTGGCAATGGTTGATGACGTACGAGTGGTGCTTATCAAGTTGGCAGATCGTTTGCATAATATGCGTACTCTGTCCTGTCTGGCTACTGACCGGCAACAACGTATTGCGCGAGAAACGATGGATATATTTGCGCCCTTGGCAAATCGTCTCGGTATCTGGCAAATAAAATGGGAGCTTGAAGATCTATCCTTGCGTTATCTTGAGCCTGAGCAATACAAGCAGATCGCTAAACTGTTAAACGAAAAACGTCTTGATCGCGAACATTATATTGAGGTCGCTATTGAGCAACTCCTGCATGAAACTCATTCGGTAGGAATTGATGCAGAGATAGAGGGCCGCCCCAAGCATATTTACAGTATCTGGAAAAAGATGAAGCGTAAGCATATCGATTTCGATGAAGTTTATGATGTGCGGGCGGTGAGAATATTGGTGGCTAACCTCAGGGATTGTTATGCTGCACTCGGAATTGTGCATGGTTTATGGCGGCATTTCCCCAAAGAATTTGATGACTATATTGCCACTCCTAAAGAGAATAATTATCAGTCTTTACATACTGCGGTGATAGGGCCTGATGACAAAACACTGGAAATTCAAATTCGTACACGAGAAATGCATGAACATTCTGAGTTAGGGGTTGCAGCGCATTGGCGTTATAAAGAAGGCAGCAAGCATGATGCCCGCTATGAGGAAAAAATAAACTGGTTACGCCAGGTTCTTGAATGGAAAGAGGAAGAGGTTGATGCTGACGATTTTATTGATCGATTTAAGGCTGAAGTTTTTCAAGATAGAGTTTACGTGTTAACCCCTAAAGGTAAGGTGGTTGATTTAGCGGCGAAAGCGACTCCGTTAGATTTTGCGTATGTGATACATACGGATGTTGGCCACCGTTGTCGCGGCGCGAAAGTAGATGGTCATATAGTCCCGTTAAGTTATGAGTTAAAAAGCGGGGAGCAAGTGGATATATTGACTACTAAAAATGGAAGTCCGAGTCGAGACTGGCTTAACCCGCACTTAGGTTATTTGAAAACTTCGCGTGCCAAAGCGAAAGTACGAACCTGGTTTAAACAACTGGATCAAGATAAAAATATTGCTGACGGCAAGCATATTGTTGATAAAGAGTTGTCTCGTATTGGTGTCGATAAAGTTAGCGTAGAAAAGCTGGCGAAATTATTTAAATGTCAAACCGTTAATGAATTTCTCGTGCAAGTGGGAAGAGGCGATATAGGAGTCTCGCCATTAATTAGTGCGGTGCACGAAGAAATTAGCCCAGAGAAAAATGACGCCAGGATTCTGCGTGACACGCACTATAAGCCTGAGCTCGAGTCACACGGTGATGTCAAAATTTATGGTGTAGGAAATCTCTTAACCAGTGTAGCCAAATGCTGTCAGCCTGTGCCGAATGATCCTATCGTGGGGTTTATTACACGGGGACGAGGCGTGACCATTCATCGCCAGGATTGTTCTAATATTTTGAGTGTGAATGAAAGTGATCAAGAAAGACTAATAGAAGTCACTTGGGAAGATAAAAATGATACCTGCTATCCGGTAGACATAAGAATAGTGGCTTATGATCGACGTGGTTTATTAGGTGATATAACAACAGTGTTAACGTCTGAAAAAATCAATGTATTGGCAGTTAATACCATGACTGACGTAAAAGATCATATGGCGCATATGGAAATTACGCTGGAAATTAATGATATTACACAATTGAGCCGACTACTTGTCAAGATAAACCAATTACCAAATATAGTTGAAGTTAAGCGTAAATAGCCATTAATCTACGACAATCTTTTATTGTTGCGGGTCTATTTAGGGTCTATATAATTACTGCATTAAACTTATATTTCGGCCATTTATCCTGTTTGTTATTCATTTGAGTCATGATTGACTTCTGTTCTTGAGGGCTTAATGCCAATAAAATTTTGTCTTTATCGTTGTGCCTTTGATCTGAAAAATAAATTTGTGTGGTTAAGAGTTTGTGGTTGGGGTGTGATATCTTGAAATGAATATGGGGTGGTCTTATCCAGTCAGGAGTTGCCGGGTAGGCGCCAGGCATAATGGTTTTAAATTGAAATTGCCCTTTCTCATCAGTTGTTGTAAGCCCCCAGCCTTGAAAATCCGGGTCCAGAGGGGCCTTGTTCGGATCATTTTTATGTTGATAACGTCCCCATTTATTGGCCTGCCAAATTTCAATTTTGGCATTGCCTACGGGGGTGCATTGTTTGTCTTGTAGCTGACCCTCGATAATAATGATTTCGCCACTTGCCTGTTTAACATGTCCAATGATTTGAGTCAGGTCGAGGTCTTTATCTATTTGCTGGTGAACAGGATAAAAGGGTCCTTCTGTTTGGGGAGGGGTTGCTATGCACGGGGACGCGTATGCCTTTATACTCGAGCCAGCAATGAAGCTTGCCACTGCAGCTTTTAATAATTTTCGACGATTCATTGTTAGCCTAGATTTTGTTTGTCTCTTCAGGATACTACTACAGATATGAACTTTGTAATAGCGTTGATATTTTGAATCAGGGGGAGATGATTCGATTCTTCTAGAGTGGTAATTGAGTCTACGTTAGGCGGGTATCTTTTGAAATGAGATGCCCGCTAGTGGACTTAAGTGCCTATAGTTTAAGGGTGTTCAATGAAAGTTAGGCGAATTACTTCGCCTCTTTTTGTCCTTTCCATTTTATTCTGTCTAGTAAGTAGAGTTGGTCCGATATAGTCACTACATTATCAAGCTTGATTGTATAGTTTAACTTGCCAGAATTTAACGTAAAATATATATCGTACTTAATACGGTTAAGGTATTTTTCGGTACGAATATCGATCACTTTACCAAATGTCGCTTTCGAAAGATCTACGCCTGCTTGTTTTGCCCGTTTGCTTATATCGTCAAATGAATTTTTGACTTTGGTTCGTACTCGCGCCAGGGTAACATTAGAGCTGGATTTTAAACTTGATAGTTCTTTTTGTAGTTTGGGAAGGTAGCGTGTAAATTTTTTATCTGTCTTTGCCGTGGCAATGAGCTGCTGAAACATGTCGATCGCCACGTCCTCATTAATAATAAGCTTCTCAAACGAGAGCTTATCGCTTTTAATGATTGCGTCAGCAATATTTTTTGCAATTTTTTCGGGTGTATTGATTACAGGCTTTGAGCATGCGCCTAACGCAAGAATGATAGTAACAAGGGCTAATAGTCTTGAATATGTCCTGATGTTCATTTTAACCTCTGGATTCACTTATGAAATTCACATAGTGTTTAGTCAAATAAATGCCGAATAACTGTAATACACAATATTTATGCCAATATTATGCATGTTTACCCTTACATTGATCTAGTAATTGATAGGGGTCAGAAAATTAATCATAATTTTTATGAATAGAAAAAAGGATAGGGGGAATGTTGTTGATATGAGTGACAGATTGAGTGTCAATTCGAAAGACACTCTTGTCTAATGTTGCGCAGTAATGTGCAATAGTATCCGCTTCTTCTATTCCCCCTGGATGTCCTCGATACGCCAAAATAGTGATGCAACATTTATTTGCCAACAGAGGGATCAATGAATTCATTGCTTCCACTGTGGTATTTCCTTTGGTAATAATCGTTTTATTACCTCCGGGTAAGTACCCAAGGTTAAACATAGCGGCTGATACAGATCGGTCTGCTACTTCTGATTGTAGTAATTCGCTAAGGTTAGAGTGGCAGGACTGGTTGAGATAAGTATTGCCGAGACAGTCATGTTGCCCGAGTAAGGCTCGAGTCTTTGCAATCGCATTCAGTTGAATATCAAACCCGTAAACCTTACCTTGAGGTCCCACTGCATTCGATAAAAATAGAGTGTCTAAACCATTTCCGATTGTCGCGTCGACCACAATATCGCCTTTCTTGATGACGTCAGCGATGAGTTGTTGTGCTCGCCTGACAAGTGAAATTGGTTTAGTAGGCATTGCTAAATTGCGCTATGTCGCAGGCTTTAAGCAGTGGGGTTGGAGCTTCAGATGGGTAGCATAATTGTCTCGCAAATTCTCTGGCGTAATAGGGGATCAACAGACTCCCTTTTGATCCGAAGCCATTAAATATTTTTACTGATTGGGTTGCCGGGTGAGAACCTATCAATGGCTGCCTTTGTTTGGTACAGGGTCGAACACCCGCTTGTTGGTCGATTACCTCAAATTCTAAATTTGGTATTTTATAGATAGAATCCAACTTTTTCATAAGTTGGATTCTGGCTTTTGGAGTGATCTCGGAATCAATTATATCGCGCTCCCAACTGGCGCCTGTCTTTATAGTAAATTCATCGATTGGGACGACCCATTGTCCACTATTGATGAGTGTAGGCGGTAGTGCTTTATTGGCGCGCAGAGTTAAAATCTCGCCTTTTGCAACTTGAAAGGGTAGCCAATCAAAATAGTGGCTGTCTTTTTCTTTGTAGCCTCGACAAAGAATAAGGTTTTTTGTTGAAATACATTGCTGTTTGTTTTTCATGTCTAACTGTAAGGTGGTAATGCCTGAATGTGTGACGTTAATTTGAGTGTCGGTAATGGTAGATTCTACATATCTTTGACTAAATGATTTTTTTTCCAGGTCTTGCGTGTTTTGTAGAGAATTGAGGAAATTTCTTATTCCTGTGAGTAATGTTGGCGCATCAAGCCATGCTGTTTGTAACTGTTCAAAGCTTCCGAGTGTATCGTTTAAGCTTTTTTGGCTTAAAGGGCCGAAGTATTCGCCTAGCCATTCTGTATACAAAGGGTCTTGCAGGCGCTTGTTCAATTGGGTGAGTTCTTTATCGTTTTGTAATACACGAATCATTTTTGATTGGTGTAGCAGTGGCAAGTTGAGTATTTTTTCTAAATTTTGATATAAGTCGAGAGCGATTGGCAGTAATATTTCGACATTATTGGTTTTAACCAGTCGCATGCCCGTCACTGGATTAATGAGTCCGGCAGCCATGGTTGATGATGAGCTTTTATGATCATCGTCAATCACCAGAATATTGTCAGTATAGGTTAATAGTTCATAGGCCAGTAAGCTGCCAGCAAGGCCTTGACCGACAATAATACAATCATATTGCCTACCTTCTCTGATATTTGTCATAGTACTCACAAAAATTGATATATCTCATCTATAATAGTGCGGTTTGGCGTTTAGCGGCAAGGCCTTAATGGTTTTTAAATAAAATAAGAGTGTAGAGTGAATGGGAAGACTAATATATGAGGTGTGTTTTCTAAATTTGAGCTTGTTTATTCCTTGTACTGATATTTTTGATGAGTGTCGTTGCAATAAATAGGCGTTTGTAAAAGTAATACTAACGCTATAGGCTATTGTGATGGATGTTTTAAATAGACCCGTTATTCATATTATTTTGCATATTCTGGTTCCTTTGATTGTGGCATTGTTGTTTTTTCGCTCTCAATGGAAAAAAGCATTTATATTAATGATGTTAACGATGTTAGTTGATATCGATCATTTATGGGCTAATCCAATATATTCACCAGGGCGTTGCAGTATTGGTTTCCATTATTTACATACCTGGGTACCTATTATTTTTTATTTTGCAATGCTGTTTAATTCAAAATTGCGACTATTAGGTTTAGGGTTGGTGATACATATGATTCTTGATGCGACCGATTGTGGGTGGATGTATTTTGAGCAGGTTCTATGATTAAACTGCTAGGGAGCCTCTGATTAATTCTGGTTAATGAGATTGCTGTTCAGAAATATCAGTGGCAAGACAAAGATTGCAGCTAATAGCACGGCTATTGGCAAGATTTTCAACGTAG
>VAOX01038069.1_pt1 | contig 11307 bp, 10 predicted proteins | sample 3393891 | NCBI WGS metagenome assembly VAOX01 (sample SAMN08290429, study PRJNA428436) | hydrothermal vent metagenome | isolation source: Deep-sea hydrothermal vent chimney | place: Indian Ocean: Southwest Indian Ridge | depth 2822 m m | reverse complement strand
AAAGTATTCATCACCAATGAGGTGATTTCACATTTTTTCATTACGCTATCCAAATCAATAACTTGCACATCTTTTTCGCGCCCAACTGATTAATCTAGGTTAAAAGAGTGGTTAATCAAAAAGCTGTCAGGTGATGATAATGCAAAGCTGATATTGAGTGCCGAAGAAGAAGAGCTTTCGGGGCTGAATTTGCAGGAAGTTCTGGGAGCCCATATGGCGTGGAAAGAAAAACTCAATAGCACACTGGATGGAAGCAGTACAGAGCGTTACGAAGTATCTACTGTTTCACAGGATAATTTATGTGTCCTGGGTAAATGGCTACATGGGCCAGGCAAAAAATATTATTCCAGATTACCGGAGTATGATGCGTTAAAGAGAGTTCACCGTGAATTTCATCTTTGTGCCGCAGATGTTCTCAGAGAGCATGAAAAGGGTAATCTGAAAGGAGCGACTCAGATACTGAATGGTAAATTCAGAGATGCCAGCAACCTTATACAGCTGGATCTGGTGGGGTTGTTTAGCTCGGCAAAAAAATCTTAACCAGACAGCCATGCCGAATGGGCGTATGCACAAAACCGGAGAAGAGTCAGTTCGAATCGGGTAAAGTCAATGTTTTCAATTACTTATCGTGTTATTCAGCAGTCGGCTGATTAATTTGGATTATATGTAAGGCGAAGTGGTTGAGCTTTAGGTACAATACGGCCCTCATTAATTGTTGAGCCATATCGACTTATGCTGTCTATCTCCCAACGTATTGCCGAAGAATTATCCGTAAATGAAAAACAGGTTATTGCCGCTGTTGAATTACTGGACGAAGGTGCAACCGTACCGTTTGTAGCCCGATACCGTAAAGAAGTTACCGGGGGGCTGGACGATGTGCAATTGCGGATGCTGGAAGATCGCCTGCGCTACCTGCGAGAGCTGGAAGAACGCCGAGGCGCAATACTTAAAAGCATTGAAGAGCAGGGAAAACTCACCCCGCAGTTAAAGCTTGGCATTATGCAGGCGGAGACTAAAAATCGTCTCGAAGATTTATACCTTCCCTATAAGCAAAAGCGCCGCACCAAAGCACAGATAGCGCGTGAAGCAGGGCTTGAGCTACTGGCAGGTAGCCTGATTGAAAACCCGGCGTTAAACCCGCAGAGCGAAGCGAAAGCATACATCAATGTGGATAAGGGTGTTGCCGATATAAAAGCAGCGCTTGATGGTGCGCGACAGATTTTAATGGAAAACTTTGCAGAAGAAGCCGACTTACTACAGAGTTTACGCGAGTATCTGTGGCAAGAGGGGGTTATTGAGTCGCGGGTGATAGAAGGCAAAGAAAACGAGGGTGCCAAATTTAGCGATTATTTTGACTACGAGGAAGCGGTTGACAGAATACCATCGCACCGTGCGTTAGCACTATTTCGTGGGCGAAATGAGAATATTATTCAGATGAATCTGAAAATCGAGAATGAAGATGAGCGCGTTGCTCAGTCAGGTGCGCACCCCTGTGAAACCATGATTGCAAATTATTTTAATATTACAGATGAAAACAGGGATGCGGATAAATGGTTAAAAGACACGGTTCGCTGGGCGTGGAAAATTAAGATTTTTAGTCACCTTGATATTGAACTAAAAATGAAATTAAAAGAAGCCGCAGAAGAAGAGGCCATAAAAGTATTTTCATCCAATCTGAATGATCTGCTGCTGGCCGCACCCGCTGGCCCAAAGGCGACAATGGGACTGGATCCCGGGATACGCACAGGTGTTAAAGTTGGCGTAGTTAATGAAACTGGCAAGCTCGTAGATTTTGCAACAATATATCCACACGCACCCAGACACCAGTGGGACCAATCTATTGCCGTGCTTGCTGCGCTGGCTAAAAAGCATAATGTAAATTTGGTCAGTATAGGTAATGGCACGGCTTCACGGGAAACAGACAAGCTGGCAAAAGAAGTTATAAAAAAATATCCGCAATTAAAACTGACCTCCATCGTTGTTTCAGAAGCGGGTGCATCGGTATACTCTGCCTCTGAGCTGGCATCAAAAGAGTTTCCGGATCTGGATGTGTCTATTCGTGGTGCAGTATCCATTGCCAGACGCTTGCAGGATCCGCTGGCCGAACTGGTAAAAATTGAACCCAAAGCGATTGGTGTTGGGCAATATCAGCACGATGTAAGTCAGGTGAAACTGGCACGACAGTTAGATGCTGTTGTAGAGGATTGTGTAAATGCTGTTGGGGTTGATGTGAATATGGCCTCAGTCCCCCTGTTGTCTCAGGTCTCTGGACTCACACAGACAATGGCCGAAAATATTGTGCGGTACCGGGACGAGAACGGTGCCTTTAAAAATCGTCAGCAATTATTAAAGGTGGCCAGGCTTGGACCAAAAGCCTTTGAACAATCGGCGGGTTTTTTGCGTATTTCAGGTGGAGAAAATCCACTGGATGCTTCTTCAGTTCACCCTGAAACCTATTCTGTTGTAGAAAAAATTATTCAGCAATCAGGTAAATCCATAAAATTGATTATGGGGGATACACAGTTTTTGAAAAGCCTGAGCGCCAATGACTATGTAGATGATAAATTTGGTTTGCCTACGGTGCAGGATATTCTGGCGGAAATGCAAAAACCAGGGCGCGATCCTCGACCCGAATTTAAAACCGCAGAATTTAAAGAAGGTGTAGAGCAGATAAAAGATCTAAGTCCTGATATGATACTCGAAGGTGTGGTGACCAATGTCACCAACTTCGGTGCATTTATAGACATTGGTGTTCATCAGGATGGGCTGGTTCATATATCCGCACTCTCAAACAGCTTTGTAAAAGACCCCCGTGAGGTTGTAAAAGCTGGAGATGTGGTAAAGGTTAAAGTAATGGAAATAGATGTACAGCGAAAACGCATTGCTTTAACTATGAGGCTGGATGATGAGAGTAAAGACCTCGTGAAAGATATTAAGCGCGAGCAAAAACGACCTGCCAGAAACAGCCAAACCAGAAATAATCAGAAAGGCAAATCTGCGGGCAACAGCCCGAGTAACAGCCCGAGTAACAGTCTGGGCAATTCGGCTATGGCGGATGCACTTGCGCAGGCTTTTAAGTCCTGATAGCTGAATTAAAATGCTAACCTTAACAGATCTGGCCATACGCCGTGGCACAAAACTCCTGTTCGAACATGCCAGCCTTAAAATCCATCGTGGCAATAGAGTGGGTATTACCGGTGCAAATGGCTGTGGTAAGTCCAGCCTGTTCGCGTTGATTTTAAATACGATACACAGCGATGCAGGTGAGCTTCACATTCCCCCCGGTAGCGTAATTGCGCAGGTTGCTCAGGAAACCCCTGCGGTAGAAAAAGCCGCTATGGATTATGTGCTGGATGGTGATTCTGAGCTGCGTAAAATTCAGCAGCAACTACACCTGGCAGAGCAATCTGATGATGGAGAAAAACAGGCGCAGTGTCATGGCCGACTTGATGAGATTGATGCTTATACCGCAGATTCAAGAGCTGGCAAGCTCATGCTTGGCCTGGGTTTTAAAACTGAGCAGCTGCAAAATCCGGTGAGTCGTTTTTCGGGTGGCTGGCGCATGCGCTTAAACCTTGCGCAGGCGCTTATGTGTCGCTCCGATTTATTGTTGCTCGATGAGCCGACCAATCATCTCGATCTGGATGCAGTTATCTGGCTTGAGCAATGGCTAATGGGGTATAGTGGAACCCTGTTGTTAATTTCCCATGATCGAGATTTTCTCGATCAGGTTACAGGTCATATCGTTCACATAGAACAACAGGCGGTTACGCTTTATACGGGTAACTACAGTGTGTTTGAAAAGCTGCGTGCAGAACGCCTGGCGTTGCAGCAATCACAGTTTGAAAAACAACAGCGTGAAATAGAGCACATTGAAAGTTTTATCTGCCGATTTAAGGCGAAGGCCAGTAAGGCAAAGCAGGCGCAGGGGCGGGTGAAAGCATTAGAGCGCATGGAGCTGATATCCGCAGCCCATATTGACTCGCCGTTTCACTTTGCGTTTTTCAAACCGGAAAAATTACCCCATCCACTCATCACCCTGGAGGGTGTTGATGCCGGCTACGGTGAGGTCAAAATTCTCAACAGAGCGAATCTGAGCCTGCTACCCGGGGACAGGGTGGCCCTGCTAGGACACAACGGTGCAGGCAAATCGACATTAATCAAATTACTCGCCGGTGAGCTACAGCCACTGTCCGGTGATTTTGAGTTGTCATCGGAGCTAAATATCGGCTACTTTGCCCAGCACCAGCTAGAACAGCTTGATCCACAGGCCAGTGCGATGTTGCATTTACAACGTCTGGATGGCAAATTAACTGAACAGCAAATTCGTAACTACCTTGGCGGTTATGATTTTCATGGTGATCGTGTGCTGGAGCCGATCGCACCTTTTTCAGGGGGTGAAAAAGCGCGACTGGTACTGGCCCTGCTCATATACCAGAAACCTAACCTGCTACTGCTCGATGAGCCAACCAACCACCTCGATCTTGAAATGCGTCATGCCCTGTCAATGGCATTGCAGGATTACGAAGGGGCGATGGTGCTGGTATCCCATGATCGGCATTTGTTGAATGCTGTAACCGATCAGTTTTTGCTTGTAGATCAGGGCAAGGTGGTGCCCTTTAACGATGACCTTGAGGCTTACCGAAACTGGTTGATGCAACCAAAGCTTATCCCGCAGACCAGTGAGGTAGAGACGGAAACAGGCTCTGCAACACCTGGCAATAAAAAAGCCCAGCGTCAGCAGCAGGCAGAACAGCGCAAGCAATTGAATCCATTAAAAAAAGAAGTTAAAAAGCTTGAGCAAACCATGCAGCAACTGGAACAGGATATACAGCTTCTGGAGCATGAACTATCACAGCCTGAAACATACCAGGAAGAAAACCGGCAGCGTATGGAAACGATTACAAAACAACGAGCCCGGGCCAGTAGTCTGTTGAGTGAGACAGAAGAAAGCTGGTTGCTAAAGTCCGAAGAACTGGAGATTTTGAGTGTTCAGGTTGAGTGTTCAGGCTAAGTACCTGGCCTGAGTACTAATGGTGTTATATGGTAACTGTTTTTTCTGATTAAGTTTGCAGGCTCAGCTTAACCAGAAAAATAGTCCGTTAGTCAGATTTGGAGCGAGGACAAAGTAAAATTGCCTATACTCAGGGTCTATCCTTTTAATGCTGAAATGTCAGAACTAGGAGGTTCCTACCCTTAATATGTAGTGGTTTATAAGGATGCAACCCCAGTCAGGGAGATAAAATGTCAAAACAAGATTTCGCCCATCAGTTTGAAATAATCAGTGCGCCGGCGCTAGCAGGTTTTTTTCTCGGTTTTAACACATCTCAACAACAAATAGAGCAGGCCTTACTCATGCTGGAGCTGTCTCCAGATGATGATATTTTATTACATGAGTTACAGGAAAATATTGTTTCTATTCAGAAATCATTACAGAGCATTGGCTTTGAGCAAATTAGCCCACTCACTATTAGTCTGAATAAACTGTTACAGGCCGTGCGCCTCAATTATATTCCCTTTGAGTCTCTGCTCAGTGATCTGGTACTGCTCGCCGTTGATGATCTAAAAATGGTTGTAGAAAAGTTTATTGATGGTGCAGATCGATGTGTACTTATGAATCGTTTGCCGAGAATATGTGAAAGTATCGGAGCAATTCCAGAAGCGGATGAAATGCACATAGAATCTGCGATAAGAGATGCATTGCTTTTGCTGGATCCAGGAATGGAGATTATAGAAACCAGTATTACGCAGAGCGACACGTTAATTAACCTGTTTTCCAAAGACGTACCCGATGAAGAAGAGCTATCGGCGTATGGCGTTGAAGAGGGGGATGATTTTATATTTTTCCGTGCCCTGTCAGCGCCTCTTGAGAGCCGTGCCAATTACTGGCGAGGCAGGGTTGATCGAATGCTGCGCCTGGCCCTGAAAATGAATGATCAGGCGGGGCGGCCCGTTGATCCAAATCAGCTCGCGGCGGCGGTATACATTCATGATGCTGGAATGGCACTCCTGCCGCTGGAGTTAATTAACAGCGTTGAGGAGCTTAATGCAGAGCAGCGAGATCTGGTGAGGCAACACCCCGTTACAGGTTATGAGCTTATGCGCTATATGAAAAACTGGCGGGAGGCGGCACTCATTGTAATACAGCATCACGAACAGGTTGATGGAAAAGGCTACCCGTATGGGCTGACCGAAAGAGAGATGTGTGAAGGTGCAAAAATTCTGGCGATAGTCGATGCGGTAGATGCCAGAACGCACGAACGTGCGCATGCAATGCTATTAAAGCGGCCCCTGCTTCGCGCCGCCATAGAGCTTGGAAAATATGCGGGTGTGCAATTTAGCGAAAAATGGGTAGATGTGTTTAAAGAGGTTTTTCAGGATATGAGAAAAATAAAAGAAGTAAACTGACTTTTCCTGAATTGCCCCGAAACTACTCTGGAGCTACATCAGGCTCAATATAATTTAAAGAGTGAGTGGCAGGCATACAGGCATTGAGATAAACAGAAGGAGAAGCAGTGAAGGCACTTGAGGTTAATCAGCTAAATCATCTGAGCCCTGAGCAGGCACATGAAATCCTGTTGCATTTTCCCAGTGCGCTGTTGATTGATATCCGCTCAAATATGGAATTTTTATTTGTAGGGCACCCCAAAGGCGCGCTGCACGTTGCCTGGATAGATGAGCCAGACTGGTGCGTTAATCCTGATTTTGAGAAAGAGGTTCGCCAGTTAATGTTAGGGGGCATCTGTGATCAGGGGGAGCACACACCGCCTGTCATACTCATCTGTCGAAGTGGTAAGCGTTCTGTTGATGCGGGAAATTTGCTGATAAAAGCAGGGTTTCATAATGTGTGCCATATTACAGAAGGCTTTGAAGGTGAGAGAGATGAGGAGTATCATAGAAGCAGTATTGGGGGCTGGCGTTATAGAGGGTTTCCCTGGGAACAGTGCTAGAAAAATAATTTCAGGTCTGAAATTAACTCATCAGCACATATAAACGTATAAGACAGTGATAATATCGTGAAAATTACAAAAACAGACGATGAATGGAAACAGCAGTTAGGCGAAGATGTGTGGCAGGTAACCCGCAGGCACGGCACAGAGCAGGCATTTAGCGGTGCTTACTACCAGAATAAAGAGACAGGGGCTTATCGTTGTATATGCTGTGATGCACCCCTGTTTGCATCCACAGAAAAATACGACTCAGGCAGTGGCTGGCCGAGCTTTCGGGAGTCTGTATCTGAGCAAAGTATTATAGAAATAAGAGATAAGTCGCATGGTATGGTGCGCGTTGAAGTGCGTTGTGCGAAATGTGATGCTCACCTGGGCCATGTATTTGAAGATGGCCCACGACCCGGGGGGCTGCGCTATTGTATAAATTCCGTTTGCCTGAATTTTAAAAAGGCGTAGTATTGTCTTCTTACTGCATAGATTGTCCTGTCCTGAATAGAGGGGCAGGCCTGGCGCATTTACCAGTTACTTTCAACCTGAAAAGATCAGTTGAGTGTTCAACTGATCTTTTCAGGTTCAATGAGCTATTACTGTTTCATGCATTTAACTGATTTTTTCAGAATTAAAACAGACTGGTTAGCAAATGGCTGATATAGATCAGGAAATACTAAGAGAAAAGCTGCATGATCTCAGACTTGAGCATCGTGATCTTGATGATGTGATTCACAGAATGCAGATGACCGGTGGCATAGAGCAAATGCAGTTGCAACGATTGAAAAAACGCAAGCTAAAGCTAAAAGAAATAATAGTGAGGATCGAAGACAGGCTCATCCCCGATATTCTGGCCTAGTGATGTCCCTGGCAGATATGTGCCTTTCAGGTGGTGTGTTGCATCGGGTATAGTCATTTTGGCAATAGCGGCATCGGGAATTGCCAGTTCTTTATAGGAAAGTAAGCGAGCGAATAAACTTCTCGCCCTCAAGCAATGTTTCCCTGCGGACATAGTTAAATTGTGAATGGCTAGAGTACTCAATCGTAATTATTAAATCAGCCCTCTTCGGGTGCAGACAGGAAAACCCTCGCCGTTCAATTAACTGACGATCCACGCCATTGCTCCTTTCGCGCTCTCTTCTATTTACCTTAACAGTATATTTAGTGCAAAATTTTGCGAGAGTAGAGTCAATTTTTTCATCATGTTTGAGCAAATTAAAATTTTCGGGTACAACATTTTTAGCTCGTGAAGATTTAATTGCGTTCAGAAACTGTTTTTCAGAGGAGAACGAGTGTTCAATTTTTTTAACATAGGCAGTAGCGGTAAAAGTACTGTCCTTTGCCTCAACGGCTTTACTAAAGCTCATTGATGTCGGACTGGATTTCAGATCATACCAGTTGTCACCTGCTGGTAGTTTAAATGTGAACAGCCCCATTAAAGTTCTGGAGTCTGAGGCTCGATCTACCATTTTAAGGTTAAACTGAGGAGAGCATGAGCTGACCAGGAATATAGCCGTTAATGCAAGAGTAAGCCGAGAGATAAAAAAATGAGAGTACATCAATGCGCTTCCTTATAAATAGAACAACCGAGCTATTAGAAAGCTATCCTAACATGATATAAGTAAGAAGTCGTTAGTTTGCCAGTAGTGCCTGGCGGGTAGTCGTCAAAATAAATTCCCTCGAATGTTTTGCTTATAAAGCAGATATCTGAAAACACACATTTCCGGGTGTGTTATGTAGCAGGCACAATTTAAAACCATTACGTGCGGCCAGTTGAAAAGACTGGTAGAGCCCAATGCCATAGCCATCATCAGATGGAAGAATCTGTTTAAACAGTGCATCTGTTTTGGAGTGAGGTACAGGTTCCCCCGTATCACATACCCGAATAACGACCTGAGTGTTTACAAAGCTAATTGATGCGGTAATTTGTGTGTCCGGGTTACTGCGTCTTTTATTACGAGCATTTTCCAGTAAATTTTCAAGAATCGAGTCAAACACATCAACATCAATAGAAGTGTCCAGGTCAGTATCGCCAATAAATAAAATATCCCGGCCATGATACCGGCTCTGAAGCTCTTCCCACCAGATGTTAACGGGCAAAAAGCTGCGCCCGGTATCAGTTTTTGTCTGTAGCTTATCCAACGTGTTCTGCAAACGTTGCGTTAACAGCGGTAGCTGTTTTTCCATTAACTGATGGCTGCTCAGTGGGTTATCAGAAGTTTGTACAACGCTTGTTAATGCCTGCAAAGATTGAAGAATATTTTTAATGTCATGCGTTAATTTAGAGCCTGTTTCGTAAACCGCCTTCATGTGGGCCTGGTTTTTTAATGCAATTTCACGTACTTTTGAAGTATAGAAATAAATTAACAGGTGGAGTAGTAAATTGGCATGAATTTTTAATGCAGACCCCATAGGAATATGACTATAAAGCGTCATTGTTATATCGCTGCCGGGAAAAGTAGTATGGTATTTTGTCTTTTCGCCATAAAGTGTCTCTGAGTCATTATCAGACCACTGGATACCACTTATCCAGGAAAGCATGATTAAATGATCAATGCTGTTCTGTAAAAAAAGATCGGGTGTAATTTTCTGGTTCTGATCAAGCAAGGATGTATTTTTAACCCATGTTTCAAAAGGGTTTCCAATATTGAGAATGTGTTGTTCCCATATCTGCCCGAGCCCCGTTATACCATGTCTGGGTAACCAGATAATACTAATTAAAATAAAAAAAATACCAATAGATAAAGCGGTTACCAGAAATGATTTTAAATAATTAATGTCAGAGGTAAAACTAATCAGAACACTCGTAATATAAAAATTAAATGAGCCAAAGCTAATTAATAAGCTATGAAGATAATCGATTTTAACCAGCCGTTTTTTTCTGCTGGGCCAGAAAATAATCATCGCACAGGCACCAATCAGGCCATAAAATATAAACTGCTCAAGTTGCGCATCAAGTACCGGTAGATGAAATAGCCTGGGCGTAAGCGTTAAGCTCAGTTGCAGAAACAGAATAACAGCTGCCAGTGCATACAATGAGCGCTGTACGGCGTTAACCAGCGCGCTGCCACTGGTTAGACCAATAAGCAGGATAATCCAGATCGCAATAAACCAGTCACCTAATAAATAGTACAAAATGAAATTAATGAGCAGAATAGAAAGCAGTGGTTTAAAGCGTACTGTTTTCTCAGCATTGAGGGCCGGTTGCCATAGAAGAAAAAAACCAAAGTGAGCGATTAAAAAGGCCACAACAGGAGAGTTGCTACCCTGTTGCTGGCTTATGGCCAGATGAAGCAGTAATAGCATCAGGCCCAGATTAACAAATTCAAATCTGGTTATCGCTTTAAGCATAAGTTCATGGGCTTAATAGTTGTGGGCTTAATAATTGTTGACATATCAACAGAAGCTAGTTGTAAAATGATGAAATATCAACAAAAAACAGGATAATAATAAATGTAAAATAAGTTATATTGTTGATAAATAAAGAATAATTAGTTTTGGCATAGCATGTGCTTATTCTTAGTTCAAAGGCGTCAGGAGCTTATATGAATGTGCTTGCAGGAATACGGAAAGCGCCACCAGATTTAACATACCTAAGACAAATTACTGGAGATTGAATTATGAAGAAACAGGCTGGATTTACATTAATAGAGATAGCGATAGTACTGGTTATTATAGGGCTATTGCTGGGTGGTGTACTCAAGGGTCAGGAGATGATGACCAATGCAAAAATAAAACGTACCTCGAATGATTATAACGGTGTCGCTGCCGCTATATATTCTTATCTTGATCGTTACAGTGCGTTCCCGGGCGATGATCCAAATGCGGCCGCTCGTTGGGGTGGTGCGGTACAGTCTGGAGACGGTAATGGGCTGATAGGGGGTGCGGCATTTTCTGGTAACGCAAACACAGAAAGCAGGCAGTTATGGGCACATTTGCGTCAGTCTGGTCTGGTGGCAGGAAACGGCAGCAACTTGCCCAATCATGCATTTGGTGGTCGGATAGGCGTAGAAGATACGATTTACGGTATCAATGGTAATGTTATCTGCATGCAGGACATACAGGGTAAAATAGGCGACATACTGGATCGCCAGCTGGATGATGGTGATGGTAATGGTGGCGAGTTCCAGAACAGCTCCAACACTACAACCTATAATCAGGACGCAAATTACACGGTGTGTAAAAAACTCTAAGTTTAAGGTTCTGGTATTAAAGCAAAAGAAGCCCGCTTGAGCGGGCTTCTTTTGCTATATTGCCCTGAATGTTTTATCCTGGATTAATCAGTTGGCGCGAAAAAGATGTGCAAGTTATTGATTTGGATAGCGTAATGAAAAAATGTGAAGTCACCTTACTGGTGATAAGCACTTTT
>VAOX01016684.1_pt1 | contig 11312 bp, 9 predicted proteins | sample 3393891 | NCBI WGS metagenome assembly VAOX01 (sample SAMN08290429, study PRJNA428436) | hydrothermal vent metagenome | isolation source: Deep-sea hydrothermal vent chimney | place: Indian Ocean: Southwest Indian Ridge | depth 2822 m m | reverse complement strand
TGGGTATGAGGCGAATTCTTCCATGGATAGCCACTCCGTAACCATGGCACTTCTGCCGTGGATTCTCACCTGTGCGGAAATGCCGAATGAGTGCCTTCGACACCCGTCCCTCAGTAAAAAAAATAGCTAACACGGCCTTGGACTGAGACCACGCGTTAAGTGCTTGACATCTGATCCACATCGCACTACAAGTATTGGTGTTATACAACACTATTACACTATATAGGATAGTTGGAGAATCGCCCATGAACCACCGCAACCTCACACCACGCATCGTTCTTCTCGCTCTGCTCACCTTCAGTCTCGGCGCCTGTGTCAGCGGATATTCCACGGGTTCTATTGCCAATCGAGTCACTGTACGCGATGGCTATGTGTCGATCCACGGCAGCAATGCAAGCTCGGCAGTCATTACCGCCTCGGGGGATTTACGCATCGCTGGCGTGACCACGCCCCTGACAGCACCACAACGAGTACTGACCCGGCGTTACTACCATCAGGTCCAGGATATCGTGCATCAAGGCATGGCAACCGGCAAGGCTGGGGCCGCCATGGCTGGCAAGATTATCGGCGCAGTGATCACCGGCCTGGCCAGCGGCGATACCGATCGTATCGATCGCACGGCCAACCTGCAGACCACGAAGATCGAGGTCTCGGTTGCGAAAATCTGTGACGACCTGCAGGCGATCCAAAACAGCCAGATGCAGATCACGGCACAAATCCCGGCCTTTGCACCGTACGCCGTGATGGATAAGCAGCGAGTTATTGACTGTCGATCGGGCACGCACCATCCATAGCCACTTTTCTGAAAACTGTTTCGGTCAGACTCTTAACCGCATCAATCCGGGCGCTGTGGAGGTCCTGGCCCGACTCGCGTTCCATCGTAGCCAGAAAGCTCATTGTGGACACTTGCGGGTCGAATACTTGGAAAGACCGCTGGCCACTTGCATGAGTCAACGCCACGGTACAATCTAGTATTCGAGCCTAAAGTACTGATCGCGGGTGCGCCATGCCGAGGGGAGAAACACCATGATACGTCACAGCCTGTGGATTTTGTTGCTGCTAGCGCTAGCTGCTTGCACCAGCTCGTCACCACCGAGTTCTGGCACCGCCCATACCGGAACCAGCGCGACCGCTGCAGCCACTCATGTGCCCTGGAGCAGCGCACTGAAGGCCGAGCAACGGGCCCGCAATGTGCAAAAGATTATCAACCAACACGCCAACAAACAGCGTGCCCAGATCGACAAAGAAACCCACTGACCACGACCCAGCGGATAACGGCCGCTGATTGCGGCTCAGTAAGGCTCGGGGTATCCGCCGGGCCGCCAGACGGGCGATGCATGACCCATACACCACCCGACTCGCCGCTGCTTATTGTCCGCAGAAGCAATAGGCAAAAGCGTTGACCTGGCCGGGCCGGGCCTGTTGCAGCAGCAGCAGATCATTACTTACCCGAGGCGCCAGATCGGCCAGCCACGATGGCAGACGGATGCCATAGGCACCGGCGAACCCCACCATGGCATTCTTGCTGAAGCCGACAATAAAGCGCTGCATACGACTAAGTGGCTCGGAGCGGTACACCACCCGATAGTTCTTACCCAGCTTAGCGTCAGTAGCGGCCAAGCGAATGGCCGTATTGATACCCCCCAATTTATCCACCAAGCCAAGCTTGAGCGCCTGCCGTCCGGTCCAGACATGGCCCTGGGCAATGGCATCGATCTGCGCAAAGCTCTTATGGCGGGCTTTGGCCACCCCCCCGACAAAGTTCCGGTAACCTTTGTTAATGACCAATTGAATGGCTGCAGAAAACTTAGGATTCATCGGCCGGGTTACATCCATCGCCCCAGCCCAGGGGGTGGTACCCAGGCCTCCGGAATGCACGCCAATCTTGGCAAGCATGTTCGGTACGTTGAAAAACAGGCCGAAGATACCAATCGAACCGGTAATCGTATTGGGCTCGGCAACAATCTGGTTAGCATCCATCGAAATCCAGTAGCCGCCGCTGGCCGCGACATTGCCCATGGAAACCACCACCGGTTTGCCAGCAGCCCGGGTTAATTGCACTTCACGACGAATCAGCTCAGCCGGGAACACCGAGCCACCGGGTGAGTTCACCCGCAACACGATCGCTTTTACCTGCCGGGCTTCACGGGCCTTGCGAATCAGACGGGCGGTCTCCACACCTCCGATCGTACCGGGTTTCTGTGGACCTGAAATAATTTCACCCTCGGCAACGATGATCGCAACTTCCGATTTCTGGCTACGGTGCCGACGCTGAGCCTGTTTCACTTTGGCCAGGTAACTACGAAACCCGATCGCCCGGAAGCCATGTCCCCGTCGCCCCGGAACCCCCAGTTTCTGCAATTGGGCGATCAGCTGGGCGCGCGTCAACAAACCATCGAGTAGATGTTCGTTAAGCAGCATCTTGGCCAGATCGCCGTTAGCCGCAGCCACCTGCTGTGGCAATTGCACGATGTCAGCGGTGAGTTGGCCCGGATCCAGCTTGCGGGCCTTGGCCACCGAATCCAGCCACTGCGTCCAGACATCACCCATCCACGATTGATTCTCTTGCTGGGCGGCCGGAGAAGGACCGTTGAGAATGAACGGCTCGGCGTAGGATTTGAACTTACCCACCCGGATCAAGTGCACCTTGACGCCCAGCTTATCGAGTAGATCCTTGAAGTACAGCTGATAACTTGACAGGCCGGTGAACAGCGCGCTGCCCTCGGGATCCATCAGCACCCGATTGGCATGCACCGCCAGGTAATACTGGCTCTGGGTATAACTGGGTGACCAGGCGATAACCTGCTTGCCAGTCTTGCGAAATTGATCCAGGGCATGGCCCACCTGACGCAATGCCGCAAAAGTGAGTGGCCCGGTCTGCAAGTCACCCGGATCAAGCAGGATCGCCCGGATATGCGAATCATCAGCGGCCGCATCAATGCTGGTCAACAGATCACGTAATTGCACCTGATGTGCGGGTTCACCCGCCAGTGCTGCAATAGCGCGCTGGGTTGGATTGATGCTGTACTGCTCAACCAGGCGACCCTCGGGATGCAACACCAGAATGGTGCCGGACTTGAGCTCGGCAGACGGGTGGGAGGTTTTCATCGCCACCCCGATAAGCAGCAGTAACAAGCCGAAAAAAATGACATTCAAAAGTGCCTGGCGGACGAAATTGATACCCCACCAGATCGCCCCCAGAAACCCGAGAAAACCGTTGTGCCTTCCTGCTGCCATAACCTCGACCTTGTGATCCGATCTGAAGCTGCCAAGCCTACCCGAGCTGGCTGTTGGCGTCATCTGCCAAAAGGCCTACCGGCAAAGGTTGCCGGGCATACAGGTAAAACCGTGTAAACAAAAGCAGTGCTGCCATGCTAAGCCCGGAGATCAACCCCATCCACATCCCTCTGGCGCCCAGGCCACGAGCAAAGGCGAACCACAAACCGAGTGGAAAACCCACCACCCAATAAGCAAACATGGTGATGAACATGGGCACGCGGGTATCTTTAAGACCGCGTAAGGCGCCTGCCGAAGCCACCTGGATACCATCGGAAAATTGAAACAGGCCGGCCAGCACCAACAACTGCGAAGCCAGCGCCACGACCTGCATATTGTCGGTATACAAGCTGGCAATCCCTTGCGGAATACTTAGCATCAATGCCGTAGACAGACTTTGCGTAAGCAAGGTTAGGCCAATGCCAGTGAAACCCGCATAGCGTATGGCGGATTCATCGCCACGACCCACGGCAAAACCAATCCGTACGGTAATCGCCATCGACATACCCAGGGGCACCATGAAAGTCAGTGAAGCTACATTGAGGGCAATCTGGTGGCTGGCCTCCGGGTCAACGCCCAGCCGGCCGATCGCCAAAGCCGCCGCCACGAACAGACCCATTTCCATCATCAAGCTTACCGCCATGGGTAGCCCTAAGCGCAGCAGTGCGGCAAGCTTCACCCAATTGGGTCGCTGCGGGCGCCGGAACAAATGCAAGTCTTGGTAGACCTTGGCCCGACGCGCATAGGCCACGAAAGCCAGCAGCTCGATCCATAATATTATGGCCGTTGCCATACCGCTGCCCCGGGCTCCTTGCGGCGGCAAGCCAAGCTTGCCAAACATCAACACATAGCCAAAAGGGGCCAGCAAAGCGAGGCCGAGGAATCCGAAATACATGGTGGGTCGAGTATGTCCCAAACCTTCCGAAACCCCTCGCAGAGTGAAATAGAAAGCCAGTGCCGGCATTCCCCAGGCCACCGCATGTAAAAAAGCCGTAATCTGCGGCCACAAGGATGGGTCAACGCCGACCCCCCGTATCAGCAACGGTGCACCTTCGCGCACGAACAGTAAGAGTCCCACCCCCAATACCGCCGCCAACCACCAGGATTGCCGGAACAACGGCCCCACCTGATCACGCTTCCCCGCCCCCACCAACTGCGCTATCGAAGGTTGCAAGGCCATCATCACCCCAATAGTGGTGACCACAGCCAGCGACCACAGGCTTGAGCCAATCGCCACCGCAGCCAGCACTTGCGCTGAATAGTGGCCAGCCAATAGTGCATCGACCGTACTCATACCTACCGCTGCCAACTGGCCGGTAATCAAGGGTAAAGCCAGACGGATCATCGCCCCGGCCTCACTGAGTACGCGCGCGGGATCAGGACGTGTCATGATGGCTACAGCACTTCGGGAACGCGTAGTCTAACGGGATGAAACACGCTTTCGTTACCGGCGCAGGGGGATTTCTTGGTCGTCACGTCGTGGCCGAACTGCAGGCGCATGGTCTACGGGTCAGCGCCCTGGCCCACAGTGCCGACAGCGCAGCATGGCTACATGCACAATGGGTGGAAACACTACAGGGCGAATTGACCGATCACGCCCTGCTTAGCCGGGCTCTTGCTACCCGGCCGGACATAATATTCCACCTCGCTGCCAGTACCTCGCTATGGCGGGCTGAACGCCATCAGCAACAGCACATCAATGTTGAAGGTACCCGGGTCCTGCTCAATGCCGCAGTGCAGGCCGGTATACCTCGTCTGGTCTACACCTCGAGTATCAGTGTCTATGGTCGGGTCGAGCAGCTACCGATCAACGAGTCCATGCCCAGACTTGGGCGACACGGATCCATCCATTACGCCCAAACCAAAGCCGCAGCTGAAGCCCGCGTCCTGGCCGCCGCTGAAGCTGGCCGGATCCAGGCGGCGGTATTGCAACCGGTGCACTTACTGGGCCCGGGTGACCGCCACAACTGGTCCAGACTGGCGCAGATGATTGCCGCCGGTCGCCTGCCTGGGGCCCCACCGGGCCGCGGCTGTTTTGCCGATGTACGTGAAGTTGCCCGTGCCCACCTGCGCGCTGCGCTGCACCCCGCTGCAGCTCGCTGCTGGGTATTGGGTGGGGTGGAAGCAGATTTTATGGAGCTGTGCGTCGAGTTTGCCAAGGCCATCGGCGTAGCACCACCACGCTGGCGTCTACCGCGCGGCATACTGAACTTGCATGCCTGGCTGGGAGAAACCCTTGCCACGCTACGCAATCGCGAGCCTGCAATCACTCGTGATGGAGTGGCGCTGAGCTGTCAGCGGATGCGTGTGGATGATCGCCGGGCCCGTGAAGAGCTCGGCTATCAACACACTCCGCTGCAAGATCTCGCCGCGGCCACGATCAGCTGGCTGCGCGCCAACAACGCTTTATCCTAAGCCTGCTGGATTTGCCGTGTCCCACTCCATCCGGCGACATCCCGTTCACCCCCAATTGGCAAACTTTTTGCTGGAAACTATTTATTCGGGGAATGGTTGTACACAAGCCGAAGTGATAGATACTCATTCACCTGGCACTCGGGCAAGTTCTCTGGAAGACTTCGATTGGAATTTCCAATACATTGATATACAAGGAATATTACAGATTGTTCAAAGTTTATGCAGATTAGGTGACAGCCCCATACGACGGCCTTTGGGAGGCCTGCACCCACCTTCATCCACAGACTTATGCACCGATAATGTGGATAAGTCATATTTCCCTTGGAAATCATACTTTTGACTAATCCACCGAGGCCCACGAAAGCGACCGACAGAGTCAACCTTGCTGGGGATTCCGAGGCCCGCATTGCTCGCGTGGCTCTTCCTGTACCTCTAAACCGCCTGTTTGATTATCTCGCTGCACCTGGTAGCCGCGTTCCTGCACCCGGCACCCGGGTGATCGTACCCTTCGGGCACAGCCAGCGCGTCGGTATCGTGGTTGAACGAACCTGCCGTAGCCTGCTGCCAACGGCACGCCTGAAACCCATTCTACGAGTTCTTGATTCCGCACCGATACTGAATACCGAATTGCTGTCGAGCACACTCTGGGCCGCCCAATACTGGCTGGCACCCCCGGGTGAAGCACTGGCGACCGCCCTGCCCCAGGCCCTGCGCCAAGCCCGTCCACTACCGCTGCGCGGCCAGGCAAGCTATCGTTTGAGCGAATCTGGACGTAATGCTCTGGCTACGGGACAACGCCGTGGCCATACCCGTGCTTTGCTTGAACGTTTGGCGGCAGCAGCCGTGCCCGCAGCACAACTGTATCGTGAACAACCGGCATGGCGGGATGCAGCCCGGCGCCTGCGCAGCGCCGGCTTGCTCGAACGCTGCTTTGAGGAGAGTCCCGAACCGCAACGCCATCCCCAAGCCGGCCCAGTGCTGCACCCAGCCCAACAGCAAGCCATTGCCACGGTGACCGCAAGCCTGGGAACTTTCCAGAGCTTTTTGCTGGAGGGCGTAACCGGCAGCGGTAAGACCGAAGTTTACCTGCAACTGGCTGCCGAGGCCTTGCGACAAGGCCTGCAGGTTTTGGTACTGGTTCCTGAAATCGGCCTCAGTGCCCAAACCGTTGCCCGCTTCGAGCAGCGTTTGGGTATCCGCGTGCCAATCCTGCACTCCGGCTTGGCCGACGGGGCCCGCGCCCGCGCCTGGCTGCACGCCGCAAGCGGCGCTGCTACGGTGCTGCTCGGTACCCGCTCGGCGGTGTTTGCACCCCTGCCCAAGGCGGGGCTGATCATCATTGATGAAGAACACGATACTTCCTACAAACAGCAGGAAGGCTTTCGCTACCACGCCCGTGATCTGGCCCTGGTTCGAGCCCAGGCACTGCAGGTGCCCATCGTGCTGGGCTCAGCCACGCCTTCGCTGGAAAGTCTGGCCAATGTACAGCGCGGCCGCTATCAACTGCTAACTCTACGCGAGCGGGTCAATGCTCGCCCCCCACCCAAGGTGGAGATTATCGATCTGCGCCGCTATTTTGCCCGCGATGGTCTCAGCGCACCCTTGCTTGCAGCCCTGCAACAGACTTTCAGCCGCGGTGAGCAGGCCCTGGTATTTCGCAACCGCAGAGGTTATGCGCCGGTTTTGCTGTGCCGCCAATGCGGCTGGCATGCCGAGTGCCAACAGTGCTCCCGGCCCTTGACCCTGCATGAACAGCCTCACCACCTGCAATGTCATCATTGTGGGGCGCGACAGCCCGTTCCTACGCAATGTCCGACCTGCGCCTCACCCAATTTACTCGCTCAAGGACACGGTACCGAAAGACTGGAGGCGGCCCTGGCTGAGCACTTTCCGAGCATTCCACTATTACGCGTGGACCGTGCCAGCACCCCCAGCCGCATGGCCATGCAAGCCCTGGAAATACGTCTCCCGGCAGAGGGCCCGGTGCTACTGATAGGTACCCAGATGCTGGCCAAGGGCCATGATCTGCCCCGCCTTACCCTGGTCGCCATCAGCAGCCTCGACGAAGGTCTTTACAGTATCGATTTTCGCGCTCAGGAACGCATGGCGCAATTGATAGTACAGGTTGCTGGCCGTTCGGGCCGTGCCAGTTATCCGGGACGGGTCCTGCTGCAAACCCATCATCCGGATCATCCGCTACTGTCCAGATTATTGCAGGGAGGCTACTCGGCCACGGCCGCCGAACTGCTGGAGGAGCGCCGCATAACGCACCTGCCCCCCTACGGACAACAGGCATTATTGCGAGCACGGGCCGGTACCGAAAGTCGCCTGCAGGCCTTTCTCGACGCCGCTCTGGCGGCACTACCCGCTCATCCGGGGATTGAGGTGGCTGGGCCGATGCCTGCACCCATCCCCCGGCTGCGTGGCATGCAACGCGGGCAACTGCTGTTGGAAGCGACGAGTCGGGCGCGACTCCACCAGGTGCTAGCAGCTTGGGTTCCTATTGTGGAAACCCTGGCACCCAAGCACCACACCCGTTGGTCACTGGATGTGGACCCCGTGGATTTGTATTGAAACCTGGCCGTCTGCAGAACTCAGTTAGGCCAGCGGCGCAAGGCCAACACGGCATTGAGTCCGCCAAATGCGAAGGAATGACTAAGGGCAGCATGTACCGGCATATCGCGCGCTACGTTCGGCACGTAGTCGAGATCGCACTGCGGGTCGGGGTCGATGAAATTGACCGTGGGCGGAACCACGCCTTCGCGCAGAGCTCCGAGCACGGCAACCAACTCGATGGCACCGGCCGCGCCCAGGGCGTGCCCGTGCATGGATTTGGTAGAACTCACCGCGACCCGTTGTGCATGGCTGCCCAGCGCCAGATGGATGGCACCGGTCTCGGTGCAGTCGTTGGCCTGAGTACCCGTACCATGCGCATTGATGTAATCAACCTGATCGACATTCAGACCACCATCAGCGAGCGCCCCCCGGATAGCAGAAGCGGCACCCTCTGCCGAAGGATAAACAATATCACCGGCATCGGCGGACTGCCCGATTCCCGCCAGCTCAGCCAGAATTGTGGCGCCACGGGCCTGGGCATGTGGCAATGCTTCGAGTACGAAGATTCCCGCACCCTCACCCAGTACCAGACCATGGCGCTGCTTACTAAAAGGACGGCAAGTGTCGTCAGCCAGCACCCGCATAGCCTCCCAGGCCCGCATCCCTCCCAAAGAGATGCAGGCCTCACTGCCTCCGCTGATCGCCACATCGGCCCGACCGTTGCGGATCAGATCGAAGGCCTGAGCGATCGCGTGATTCGACGAAGCACAAGCACTACTGACGGCATAGGCTGGGCCACGAACGCCGAAGGCCATACTGATCTGGCTGGATGGCGCATTGGCCATCAGGCGGACGATCGTCAAAGGGTGCAAACGCGGCTTACCCTCAGCATACATGCGCCGTGCCGACTCATCGTGGGTCAATTCGCCACCGATGCCTGTACCGATCACGCAAGCCGTGCGGGGACTAAGTTCCGGAGTATCCAGGGCCAGCCCGGATTGGGCAATGGCCTCCGCTGCGGCCACCAAGGCAAACTGGCTGAAGCGATCCAGCAAAATCAGCCGTTTAGGGTCAAAGTGCGCCTGCGGGTCGAAATCATGCACTTCAGCGGCGATACCACAACGCAGAGAGTCGCGAGGTACCGATTCGATTGGCGCAATGGCGCAGATTCCTTCACACATCGCCTTCCAGGTATCACGGGCATTCAGCCCCAGCGGACTGATGCAGCCCATCCCGGTGACGACGACCCGACGCACGCAATTACTCCCCGGCGGACGGCTCGGCTTGCTGCTGAGCCAAGAGCTTTTGTACGGTTTCTACCAGCCCCTTTACCGACTCGGTATCGAAATCAGGGTCTCTATCAGGCATGGTAATGTTGAAGTGGTCTTCGAGTTCAAACAGGATTTGAACAGCATCCAGCGACTGGATTCCCAGTTCTTTCAAGGTAGAATCCATGCTGATATTGGATCGCTCGATACCAGATTCTTTAGCAATGATGTCGAAAATGGTGTCCGCCACGCTCTGCGTCATGATTGAACAACTCCTGAGGTAGGACAGGGCACGGTGCCTTGGCCGCAATGGCGTAGCATAACCGAGAGTGGGCTCTACTCAACAGCCAACGCATCAAGGCCAAATTGTTCCTCGTCCCCAGCTTCCGGGCTGGGTGATCGTGCCAGGCGTTGGAAAAAACTCACGGAACGATCGATAACCTGTTGTCGCTCACCATCCAGAGTGACCATGTGATAGCTGTCTTCAAGGGCCAGTAATTCGGTCGGTGCGTGCACGCCCTGCAAGACTACTTCGGCGTTACCGCGAAAACTGGCGATGTCGTCCTGGCGCGCGTGGACCACCAGAGTCGGAGCGTAGACCCTTCCCAGATGTGCCCGAACCCGGCGTGACAACCGAAACAACTCAGCCAGTGCCGGCCACGGATGACCGGGCAATCCTGCGGTACTGGAATCCTCACCGGACATTGCCTCGACCACCCGTTTGCGCATGCGCTCATCCTTCAATCCGTAAGGATGGCTTTCGATGAATACCCGGTGACGACCGATTCCCAACGGGATCACCCAGGGTAAAAGAAAAGAGAATCTGCCAATGGCCGGTACTGACCAGCCGTCATGCCGGAAGGTCACACCATACAAAGCCAAGCCATCTACGTTATCAGGATACTCAATGGCATAATTCAGCGCCAACAAGGCACCCATCGACAACCCACCGACAAACATCCGATCCACTCGTGCAGAAAGTTTTTCCGCCGCTGCGGCCACACTGTCCGCCCAGTCGTGCCAGCCCGTTGCCAGTAAGTCGGCAACGCTACCGCAATGTCCGGCCAACTGCGCCGCATACACCGTAAAGCCCTGCTTCTGCAGCCCCTTGGCGATAAAACGCATCTCCGTGGGCGTGCCCGTCAGCCCATGGATGAGCAAAACGCCCTGCGAACCACCTTCGAGCCAATAGTCAACTTGTTTGATCATGCGTTGCCTGAATAATCGATTAGAAGCATCCGTGCCAAAAGGGTATTGTCACTATATTCAATCTTGATTGCCATATCTGTGACGGTAAGCTTACAAAATTGCAAGCTTCTCCTGCCTCCCCGCTGGCAACCGAGTGAACCGGTCGTCAATCAGACCCAGCCATCCACAGCCAAAAATATCACTTCAGCCGCCGCCTGCGAATGGGTTAAGCGTTGCATCATAGCAAGCCATACGGTATGAGTCGGTGGCAAGGCTCACAAAACCAGCCTGCCATGTATCGTTTCAAAACGCGGACCAGTACCAGCCCGTCGCTAATTTTTGGCACCATCCTCAGCCGCTGACAGCTGTTTCGTAATCACTTGCAACACCTTGCTGAATCCGGCCTCATCCAGCCATAGGCTGTTGGACACGGTAAGCGTGGTGGCCGCCAGCGCCCGAGCGTTCGGTACATGTGCGGAACAAATCAGCTGCTGCAGAGCAGGATAATCCGGTATCGCGTGGATAAACATCCGGGTCACGCCCAGGCGCTCACCCCACAATTGCCGAAGAACCGCATCACGCTTTGCCTCACTAGGTAAGCGCAACATA
>VAOX01000584.1_pt1 | contig 11328 bp, 12 predicted proteins | sample 3393891 | NCBI WGS metagenome assembly VAOX01 (sample SAMN08290429, study PRJNA428436) | hydrothermal vent metagenome | isolation source: Deep-sea hydrothermal vent chimney | place: Indian Ocean: Southwest Indian Ridge | depth 2822 m m | reverse complement strand
GAGAAGGTTATGAACTTATTCCTTTACCTGAAGGCAACAGTTATTTAGGTTTTATTTTTGCTGAAGCAGCAACAACCAAAGAGGTTGAACAGGCATTAAGAGATGCTCATGCATGTTTAAAGTTTGTGATTGCACCTTTATGGAAAATTAGCGGACAAGTGTCTGCGTTCAATTAGGTTATAAAAATATGAATACTCAAATTAATGTGACAGTAAATAAAAAGTCTCAGAAATATCAACTTCAGGAAACACGCCTACAAGAAAAAATGAAAGACGGCACAACACGCTGTCATTTATGTCTATGGCGTTGCAAGTTAAAGCATGGGCAACGCGGTTTTTGTCAGGCACATGTCAATCGTAATGGTACTTTATACAATTTATCTTATGGGATTATTTCAGCCATTGATGTTGGTGCTATAGAAGATAAGCCGGTTAAACATTTTCAGCCCGGAACAAAAGTGATGTCGGTGGGAAGTTACGGCTGTAGCTTTCGTTGCGACGGTTGTCATAATTTAGATATTTCTTGGGGAGTAAGTGCATTAGATGATTTAGCAAAAGGAGAATCAACTTCTGCTTATGTTTCACCTCAAGGATTGGTGGATGCTGCAAAACGTTTAGGTGTGCAAGGTATTGCTTTTACCTATTCAGAACCTGCGGTCTGGCTAGAATATGTGATTGATGTGTCTATACTTGCAAGAGAGCAGGGATTGTATACTGTTTATGTTTCGAATAGTTTTGTTACCGATGAAGCATTAGAGTTGATGGCTCCGCATGTTGATGTTTTATGCTCCGATATAAAAAGTATGGATGATGCTTTCTATTCAGATATATGTAAACTTGCAAAGGTTGATGATATTTTAGCCTCAGTTGAAAAAGCCTTTAAACTTGGGATGCATGTTGAAACACGTACTAATATTATCCCCGGAAAGAATGACGACGTTGAAGGTTATCGAAAAATTGCACAATGGATTTATGATCATCTTGGTGAAGACAGCCCTTGGCATATTACTCGATTTTTCCCTGCGTACAAGTTAAGCCATATTCCTATGACGCCTACAGAATCACTTTGGCAAGCTTATGAAATAGCAAAAGAAGTGGGTTTAAAAAATGTTTATGTCTATGATGATAAGGGGTGTGATTGTGCTGAAGATAATATGCCTGTAAGTCAGTACTTAAATAGTACTGAAGAAGAATTACATCAAATAAAAAAATGCGCTGCAGAATGCTGTGGCGATGAAGGGGTATTATTAAAAAAATACGAAAAATAATCTTCATGGGGTCGGAGTTGTAATTTGACTCCGACCCCATTGCATGAATTAGTGGAATCGCAATTATGGCATTTAATATTTTTTCATTATTAAAACGTCTTCCCTTTATACCAGAGAAAAAATTTCTCGAATGGTATCCACCTTTTTTGTTGATGCGGGTTAAGGTGCTTGAAATAAAAGATAATGGTCGTTTATTGCGATTAAAACTGCCTTTAACTATGTTTTCAAAAAATATGGGGCAAAGTATGTTTGGAGGCTATCAGGCGGCGGTAGCAGATCCCATTGCGGCGATTGTTTGTGCAAAAATTTTTCCAGGGCATGAAGTTTGGACGCGTTCTCAATTTATCGACTTTGTTCAGGAAGGTAACTCTGATCTTGAGCTTCGTTTCGTGTTTAGCGCGGAGGTTGAGCAGCAAATTAAAGACGATTTGGCAAAAAAAGGACGCAGCACGCCGACCTTTGAATACAGTTTTTATCGTAAAGATGGTGTACGTTGTAGTAAAATTACCAATACTGTTGCGATACGACCACGAGGGTACCAATTGAAGCGTGAAAAGATGAAAAATAAAGGAGAAAATAGTGACTAATTTCATCCATCCTACTGCAATTATTTCTGAAAAAGCCCAACTAGGTAAAGGAAATAATGTTGCTGCTTTTGTCATTATTGAGGATGACGTTATTGTTGGAGATAACAATATATTGCATAGCGGTGTGGTTCTGAAATCGGGAACACGCATCGAAAATGGGAATAAAATCCATGAACATGCTGTTATTGGTGGGCTTCCTCAGGATTTAGGTTTTGTAGCCTCTACACCTTCTTTTGTAAAAATAGGCAATAACAATATATTGCGTGAATACGTCACCATTCATCGTGCTAGCCAGAAAAATGGTGCGACGATACTGGGGAATGAAAATTATTTAATGACACAAGTGCATGTTGCGCACGATTGTCTGCTAGAAAACAATGTGGTTATTGCACCGAGTACGGGCTTAGGGGGCTTTGTTACTGTTGAAGATAAAGCCTTTATTTCAGGTGGCGTGATGATCCATCAATTTGTTCATATCGGCAGTTTAGCGATGTTGGGTGGAAATGCAAAAATCACTCAAGATGTGCTGCCTTTTATGATGGCAGACGGCAATCCAGCGCAAATTAGTGGGTTAAATAAAGTTGGTTTACGTCGAGCGGGCTATAAGTCTGAAGATATTAAGGTGCTTAAAAAGGCATACCAGCTGGTATTCAATAATGAATCAAAACTTGAACAGCGTCTAAATGCGCTTTCTCAATTAGATCACGATGCTGCACAGCATCTGCTTTCCTTTATTGAGGCCTCTAAGCGTGGTTTTCATCGAGATAAGGCTTGATCCTCTAATTCCACTTTGTTTTATGGTGCTTTAAAAGGTAAAATACCACTTTTATTGGTACTAGATTTTAAATTTTTGAGATAAATTATGTCAGATAAGCAAAACAGTTTTAGTCGTGAAGAAATTTTAGAGTGCGGGCGTGGAAATTTATTCGGTGAAGGTAATGCACAGCTTCCTTTGCCTCCTATGTTAATGATGGATCGTATTGTCAGTATTACTGAAGACGGTGGTGAGTATGGCAAAGGACAGATTATTGCTGAGCTCGATATTAACCCTGATTTATGGTTTTTTGAATGTCACTTTGAAGGTGACCCAGTGATGCCGGGTTGTCTAGGTTTAGATGCGATGTGGCAGTTAGTTGGATTTTATTTAGGCTGGATGGGTGGCCCAGGTAAAGGTCGTGCATTGGGTGCTGGAGACGTTAAATTTTCAGGCCAGGTGACACCAAAGAATAAAAAGGTCACGTATTATATTGACCTTAAGCGCGTTATTATGCGCAAATTGTTTATGGGAATTGCAGATGCACGCATGGAAGTGGATGGGCGCGTAATTTATGAAGCAAAAAATTTACGCGTAGGTTTATTTACATCGACTGAGGATTTTTAGAACATGGCCGAGCGGCGTGTAGTAGTGACCGGACTGGGTATTGTATCGAGTATCGGCAATAACAAAGAAGAAGTTGAAGCCTCTTTGCGAGAAGGGCGTTCAGGTATTGTGGCGAGTGAAGTGTATGCTGAGATGGGTTTTCGTTCTCAAGTACATGGCGCGCTCAACATAGATCTTAAAGAACTTATTGATCGTAAAGTGAAACGCTTTATGGGTGATGGCGCGGCATATAACTATATTGCCATGCAACAGGCGATTGAAGATGCAGGGCTTGATGAAAGTCAGGTTTCAAATGTTCGCACAGGTTTGATTGTTGGATCGGGTGGCCCATCAACAGAAAATATTGTGCTTGCAGCCGATACCATGCGTGAAAAAGGCGTGAAACGTGTTGGTCCGTATATGGTGACACGCGGCATGTCGAGCACCAACTCCGCTTGCCTTGCGACACCTTTCAAGATTAAAGGCGTAAATTATTCAATCACATCAGCTTGTTCGACCAGCGCGCATTGTATTGGTAATGCGATGGAACAAATTCAACTCGGCAAGCAGGACATTGTCTTTGCCGGTGGTGGTGAAGAGTTGCATTGGACGCTGTCTGTTTTATTTGATGGCATGGGCGCAATGTCATCTAAGTATAATGAAACACCTGAAAAAGCCTCACGTGCTTTTGATGCAAACCGTGATGGTTTTGTTATCTCGGGTGGCGGTGGTGTTTTAGTGATGGAAGAATACGAACATGCTAAAGCACGTGGTGCAAAAATATATGCCGAGCTTGTTGGCTACGGTGCAACCTCTGATGGTTATGACATGGTCGCTCCATCAGGTGAAGGCGCACAACGTTGTATGCAACAAGCATTAGACATGGTGCCTGAAGGGTCAAAAGTAAATTACATCAATGCCCATGGTACAAGTACTCCTGTGGGTGATGTTCGAGAACTGGAAGCTATTAAAGGAGTGTTTGGTGATGAGATGCCCTATATTGCATCAACTAAATCATTAACCGGTCATGCCTTAGGTGCTGCGGGTGTGAATGAAGCAATTTATTCTTTGATTATGCAACAAGGTGGTTTTATTGCCGCGTCTGCAAATATTGAAGAGTTAGATCCTGCTGCTGAAGGCTACCCCATTGTACGTGAGCGTATCGACAATGCAGAGTTTGACTGTGTAATGTCAAACAGCTTTGGTTTTGGTGGTACGAATGCGAGTTTAATCTTTAAAAAGATTTAAAAAGATTTTTAATTACCAATATGCGAGAACGTATGCTTTTGTAAATCGTTTTTAGCATATTGGTTATTTCTTATTTCTTATTTCTTATTTCTTATTTCTTATTTTCTACTTTCTTTTTGCGTTTTATTTTTTGTGCAAACATATATGCAGACGGTTCGATATCGATAGTGTCGATTATTTTCATTTCATCTAAATCAAAAACAACCGTAACCCATCTATCCCGAGAATGTAGTGCTAAATATGAGATGTTTGTTTTCGCTTCTCGAGTGACTAATGAATGTTGATAACGTTTTTTCAGCTCAGGTTTATCTGCAATATATTTTTCTAAATTCATCGAGTTTTCTTTTAATACAGATGCTTGCTCTTTACTGAATTTTTGGTAACGTTCTGTGAGCAGATAAAGTGGTTTTCCTGCTCTCATTGCTTTCGCGATTACTTGAGAAATCTCTTCTTTAGGGATATCTATATAAATAATAATAGGCCAGCTATCACCAAATTGTTTTAATTCTTTTGCTGTTATGCCTTGCTCAGCAAGTTGGTAAGCGGGAACGGGAGTAAAAAAATCGAGAGTATAAATAAGTGCGGCAGGGCGCTCATTATATGTATTCCAAACACCCCAAGTTAAAGCAAGAAACTGAACTAACGCAATCATACTTAAATCAAATTTTAAGCCCGGTTTACCCGATTTAAAAACAATCAGCGTGAGTAGTGGGCCAAGAATAAGGTCAACGCCAATAATAATACGAATGACTTTCCAACCACCATCATTAGAAAATAAAGGTTCGGGATACCACTGCACAAGAATAAAATACAATAAGATAAAAAATATAAGCAAACTAATTGCAAAGTGAATGGCAAAGGCTTTAAAACGGCTCATTTTTATTCCCTAATAATTAAATTAATATAAGTTGTTTTACTATAACTATCAATATCTTACAATAGCTTTAAATATGATTTTACCAACTAATTAAAATTGGATGACTAGATGAAGTTGAATATAAAGAAGTATCGGTGGTTAGTAGAGTTAACTTTAATTTTATTGGTGTTATTTAGTGCCCGTTTGTGGATGCAGCGCGATATTGCAACGGGTTTGGCGCCAAATATTAGTGTGCCACAATTATCGGGAGAGAATTTTGATCTTTATCAAAATAGAGACCGTCCTATACTTATTCATTTCTGGGCAACGTGGTGCCCTGTGTGTAAATTGGAGCAAACAAATATTGATAATATAGCAAAAGATTATGCGGTTATTACGATAGCTATGCAGTCTGGGCATGATGAAGAAATTAGAAAATTTATGCAGGATGAAAAATTATCATTTCGTGTCATTAATGATGAAAGTGGTGAATTAAGTCGCTTGTATGCTATTCGAGGTGTTCCGGTATCGTTTATTGTCAATAAGGAGAATAAAATTGACTTTGTTGAAGTGGGTTATACAACAGAAATAGGATTAAGGTTGAGGTTATGGTGGTCAGGATTGAATTGATTTTATTTGTCGTTTAATTTTTTAAGTATTTCTTGTAGTTCGTCTTTTGCATTGAGGGCAAGGAATTTAAGCAAAGGGGTGATATGGAGAAGAATAGAATCTATCTTAGGTAATAGCTCTTCAGGATTATTTTCTTTAAGTTTTTCTAACAGTTCAAGTATATTTATATCTTCAGCAGGAGTTGCTACTACCGGCTTACTGATTGTATGGCTAACAATTTGATTGCCACCTGCAGTAATAGCCTTTTTTAAATGTTTTTCAGTTTCAGCTAGAAGCTCTTTAAATGTTAATTTTGTCTCTATTTCTGGTTCATACAAAGCAGCACTTATGGTGAGTTTTATAGTTCCTTTTGAATTAGGGAGTTTAAAAGGCACGTTTTGAATGTCTTCTCGAATACGTTCGGCAAGCAGTAGTGCCTGCTCCATTTGTGTTTCTTTTAATATTAGAGAAAATTTTGAAACACCGATACGGGCGATGGTGTCTTCTTGCCGAACAAGATGAGAAAGTTTTTCTCCAATTGTTTGCAGCATGGTATCCATTGGCTTTTTGCCATACTTAATAAATAGTTGGTTGAAATTATCAATATCAATGCGAACAATAATAAATTGTCCAGCATGACGTGTGGAATATGAAAGTATTTCATCACCCACTTTACAAAAATATCGTTGCCCACCTAAACCGGTTGTTTCATCAATGGTCGCTTGACGCTCTAATTTATCAGATGTTTCGCTAAGTTTTTTTGTGGTTTGTTTGAAGCTAATATGAGTTTTAGCTCGAGTTTGCAATTGTATAGAATCAAAAGGTTTGGTGATAAAATCGTCGGCACCTTTATCGAGAGCTTCTTGTTTAGCCTCTTCATCATCCTCTTTTCCGGTGATAATAATAACCGGAGTTTGACTTATTTGTGGGTTGTCTGATGTTCTTATGCGTTCAAGTAAACCGTATCCATCAAGGAAAGGCATAGAAAGGTCACTAAAAACAATTTGAATCGTGTCATCGTTTAATAATAGCGTCCATGCATCTTCGCCATTTTCTACTTCAACAACATCATAATCTTTACTTAATACTTTTGACATTGCTCTGCGCATTACGCGAGAGTCATCAACAGCTAAAATCCGAGGTTTTTGTTGTTCGGTTTTTTGTTCCTTAGTCAAAGAAATTTCCATTTATTGTTGTTTTAGATTTATATCTTATTTTTAAGATCTACTTGTATGTATAATTAAAACACTTTCAGAAAGAGTATCTAATAATGACATACTTTAATCTTAATTTACTTGTGATTTTTATTTTTTTATCACCTTCGATTGCTTTATCATCCGAATTTATAGAACAATCAGATAATGATGAGGTGCGTTATCGGCTAGCTGGGCATCCTGCAACAACCCCGGCGATGTTTGAGGCGTTATCTTTTGACAAAAATGATAGCATTCGAAAGCGTGTCGCAAGCAATCGTAAAACACCTAAAAATATATTAACGCGACTCGCGTCTGATTTTAATCAATCTGTAAAAATTGCTGTTGCCACAAACCTTTCAGCCTCAGATGATGTGTATTTGATTTTAGCGAAAGATCCCTTACTGGCTGTACGCAGTGTTGTCGCTCGTTTTGAATACGTGCCCGTTATTGCTCTTGAAATTTTAGCGAAAGATAAAAATGTTGATATTCGCCTAGAAGTTGCACGGAACTTAAATACACCTAAAACACTGCTTATTCAGTTATCTAAGGATTCAGATAACAGCGTAAGTACAACAGCAGGTCAGGCATTGCAGCGATTGCAAGACGAAAGATAGCATGGTAAAAATAAGTGTATTTTTTTATAAAGTAAGTATTTATGTGATGAAGTTAATATAGTCTTCATTTTTACTAAAGTTTTTTTAATTTTGGTCGTGAATATATCTATGAATGAACAAAAGTCTAAAATCAATGCAAGCAAGTTGACACCTAAAGAACTTGTTACGGGTTCCATTCGCTTAGTATCATTACCAGAAGTATGTATACGAGTTAATGAAATGCTAGATGATCAGACAATCACAGCAGCTGACCTAGGGCATGTGATTAGTCAAGACACCAGCCTTACTGCTCGATTATTAAAAATAGTTAATAGTTCTTATTATGGCTTTCAAGCAAAAATAGAGACGGTTTCGCGTGCAGTGACTGTTGTGGGGCTGCGGGAGCTACGCGGTTTAGTGATTGCCGCTTCTGCGGTAGAAACATTTTCAAATGTACCCGATACTATTTTGAATAAGGTAAAATTTTGGCGCCACAGTTTGTATTGTGGCGTTATCGCTCGCTTACTTGCTGAGCAGTGCCATGTTTTACACAGCGAACGATTATTTGTTGCCGGTCTTTTACATGACATTGGGAAACTTATTATTGCACAGCGTTTACCAACAGAGACCCGCATGATTGCATTAGAGGCAGACTCTGGAAATCGTTCAGAATTTGAAGTTGAACAAGATTTTCTTGGTTTCAATCATGCTGAAGTGGGAGGTGAATTGATGCAAGCGTGGAACATGCCAGAGACCTTATTTGAATCGGTGGCGTACCACCATAATCCTCAGCGTGCAGAGAAAGGGGTCATGGAAACGTGTCTTATACATCTTGCCAATATCTTTACTGATGAAGCTGAGCAAGGACTCGATGCGACAAAACAAGTGCCTTTGCAAGAGATAGATGAGTATGCTTGGGAAATTACAGGGCTAAATAAGGATGTGAAAGCACAGGTGTTTCGTGAAGCTGGCCCCTTATTTGCTGAAGCCTTGGAAACTATTTTGCCTCGTTCCTACCCTTCTTATTAGAAAAAATTTTATATTCATTTTCCCTGTTGGGATAATTCATGATTTAATACCTGTGTTTTCTTTTACAGGTTTATAATTGTGCAAAATATACAACAACTCCTCAATATTATGCGTGCTCTACGTAACCCTGATTCTGGTTGCCCATGGGATCTTGACCAAGATTTTCATTCTCTTATACCGTACACAATAGAAGAAGCGTACGAAGTTGCCGATGCCATCGAACGCAATAACATGGATGACATTAAAAGTGAATTAGGTGATTTATTATTTCAAATTGTATTTTATAGCCAACTTGCAGCAGAGCAAGGTTTGTTTGATTTTAGTGATGTTGCCTTATCTATCAGCAACAAGCTAACACGCCGCCACCCTCATGTATTTGCTGATGCGAAAGTGAAAGATAAAAAACAACAAACAGAAGAATGGGAAAAAATAAAAGAATTAGAACGTCAGGCGAAGGCGGATAAAAATATATCTCATGTTAGTTATCTTGATGATGTGAGCCGTACATTACCCTCATTAATGCGTGCAGAAAAATTACAAAAGCGAGCAGCAAAAGAAGGTTTTGATTGGATAGAAATAAAAGATGTCATCGCTAAAGTTCATGAAGAGTTGCATGAAGTGCAATGTGAACTTGAAGCACAGAAAATAAAACAAAATAAAGTCGAAGAAGAAATTGGGGATTTATTTTTTAGCTGCATTAATTTGTCTCGTCACGCTGGTGTGGATGCGGAACAAAGTTTACGCAAAGCAAACCTTAAATTTGAAAGACGTTTTCGGGAGTTGGAAAAAATAGCAAATAGTAAAAATAAAACTATCAACAAAATGAATTCAAATGAATTAGAAGGTTTGTGGAATGAGGTAAAGCAAGGGGAGAAATATAAAGGTAAGTAAGTTAGCGGTCTAGCAAGGGCTGGAATTTTATCATTATGAGAGTGAAAATGATTCCAGCAGTCATTTTAAATAACGCACCAAATAAAACATCATAAATTCTTAGTTTAAAATAGCTTAAAAATAGTGCAATTCTACTTTTTGGTGCAAAAACACGAAATTTTAACCTTATATTTCTTCCCATGTTCCTAACATGGTGCGAAAATAAACTTTATTTGTTCGTAGGGGGAGCAATGGAAAATATTAAAACTGCAACGGATGTATTGTTTATCTTACTGGGTGCCATCATGGTATTGGCAATGCATGCAGGCTTTGCATTTTTAGAAGTCGGAACAGTTCGGAAAAAAAATCAAGTTAATGCCTTGGTTAAAATTATTGTTGATTTTGCAGTTTCAACCATTGCGTATTTTTTTATCGGTTACAGTATTGCATACGGTGTTGGCTTTTTTGAAAGTGCAGAGGCTTTGAGCCAGAAAAATGGTTATGAGCTTGTTAAATTTTTCTTTTTACTTACTTTTGCTGCAGCCATTCCCGCTATTATTTCTGGGGGGATAGCTGAACGAGCACGGTTTTACCCTCAAGTCGTCGCTACTTTTCTGATTGTGGCACTTATTTACCCCTTTTTTGAAGGTCTAACTTGGAACGGAAATTTTGGTATGCAAAGCTGGATTGCAGCAACCTTTGGTGCAGAGTTTCACGATTTTGCTGGTTCAGTTGTTGTGCATGCTATGGGAGGTTGGATCGCTTTAGGCGCTGTTATTTTACTAGGGCACCGACATGGTCGCTATGGTAAAAATGGTGAAATTTATGCACATCCGCCTTCAAGTATTCCTTTTCTTTCTCTTGGTGCTTGGATTTTAACCGTGGGCTGGTTTGGTTTTAATGTTATGTCTGCGCAAACCATAGATGCTATTGCAGGTTTAGTTGCAGTAAATTCTTTGATGGCAATGGTAGGCGGTATTTTGGTTGCAACAGTTGTAGGACGTAATGATCCGGGGTTTGTTCATAATGGTCCTCTTGCAGGTTTGGTTGCCGTTTGTGCGGGCTCAGATCTAATGCATCCATTAGGCGCCTTAGTTACGGGCGGCATTGCGGGCGGTTTATTTGTTTGGACATTTACTCTTGCGCAAAACAAATGGAAAATTGATGATGTCTTGGGTGTTTGGCCTTTACATGGTTTGTGCGGCGCATGGGGTGGAATAGCGGCAGGTATTTTTGGTATGAAAGCATTAGGCGGGCTCGGAGGAGTGACCTTTATGTCTCAGCTAGTTGGGACAGCGATTGGTTTATCTATTGCCCTTATAGGTGGTTTTGTTGTTTATGGTGTTATGAAATCATTAGTAGGGATCCGTTTAAGCCAAGAAGAAGAATATAATGGGGCTGATTTAAGTATCCATAAAATAGCTTCAGAGAGCGATGCTTAATTTTTATTGATGTACAAATAACTTCGGTAGAATTATTAGTTCATAAAATTGGCTGAGTGAAATAGAAGCAAGTACTATTATTGGGAATGCTATTAAAGCGTATTTCAGCTTTTACTGCTCAATGATGGTTTTTGTTATAGCGACTTGTATAAAGTTTTTTCTAAAGCGTGAGAAATAAAAGAAGCACTGCCTTTAACGTACTTAATTTTATTGCTTTATCGATGCGTCCTTTTTTCGACAAAATAGAGACAATGCATTCTTGAGTAATATT
>VAOX01040714.1_pt1 | contig 11354 bp, 8 predicted proteins | sample 3393891 | NCBI WGS metagenome assembly VAOX01 (sample SAMN08290429, study PRJNA428436) | hydrothermal vent metagenome | isolation source: Deep-sea hydrothermal vent chimney | place: Indian Ocean: Southwest Indian Ridge | depth 2822 m m | reverse complement strand
GGTGTAGCGTCTTCACCGAACGGGTGAATGGAGCTATTATATAATACACAATATTCTCAACCACTTAGCGCATTATTGCGCGGTCAACTGATTAATTTAGGCTGAAGGGACTTTTAGCATTTTAAAACAGGAAAATGCGAATATGATATAACGCAATATAATGTATTCGCTGCCCGGATATTAATAACTCAGACACCGAAATAGACATATCTGGAACTGCCGTAGATTTTAGTTTTTTGTATTAATGGATGCAGGATATGACTTCTAGTAAATTCCGGGGCACTACCGCTAGCATCGCTTTTAGTATCGCTCTACTCGCCTTTTTCACACAAATCGACACGCACATCATATGACTGCTCACACCGATATGCTTCCCGCCCATCTCGATAGCAACTATTACGCTTATAAAGCGCAAAATTCCGGCACTCACTCCAGCTAAAGGTTTTTTTAAGCCTGGCCTGCTGTTTTTTATTACTCCTGAAATTACCGAACCAGTTATCCTTTTTTGCCTTTTTTTCACTGCCTTTAACTCCAAACTTCTGGAAATGCTCCGTTTTCAGGCGACTTAAATCAATGCCTGTTAATTCATGCTGCGCCTTTGCTCTCCCCTCAAAAATCCCACCTGCGCAAGCAATTCCTGAATTACCTGTTATTAATGCCAGCATCAGGCATACTGAAAATATTGTTTTTATCATTAAGTAACCCGTCCTTTAGTACAAACCTGAATTAATATTATATAAATACCCTGGCAGCTTATTGTAAAGTGTTAAAATAGAAAATTCCAGCCTCACCTCAAACACTCCTGTATACACTCGTACCACCACAGGCTGATTAACCCGGGCTAATCCAGCACGTGCGACACCAGGCCATCCGCCAGCTTCGGCTCAAACCAGGTAGACTTCGGCGGCATTACTTCATTCGCGTCCGCCACCGCAATCAGGTCATCCATGCTGGTTGCATACATTGAAAATGCCACCACCATTTCACCGCTATCTACCCGCTTTTCAAGCCCTTCCAGACCACGAACACCGCCAACGAAGTCAATTCGAGGATCTGTTCTGGGATCAGATATATTTAATACCGGCTCTAGCAGGTTATTCGCCAGTAAGCTCACATCCAGCCGAGCTACAGGATCTGTGGGCACAAGATTTTCATTAATATTCAGCCGATACCAGTCTCCCGCCAGATACATACCAAACTCATTCGGTTTTAAGGGCTTAACCGGTACAGCGGATTTTTCACAACTGAAATTAGCTTTTATTCTGTCAATAAAATCCTCAGCCGATAATCCGTTCAAATCGGTTACCACTCGATTGTAATCAAATATTTTCATCTGTTTATGTGGAAATATCACCGATAGAAAATAATGGCTCATCAGATCATCTGAACCACCAATGGATCTGGCGACTCTGGATGCAGATGCCGAGCGGTGATGGCCATCCGCAATATAGATAGCATCCATGGCATCAAAACCCGCTGACAGCCTGTTGGCTATATCCTGATCTTCAACAATCCAGAACGCATGCCCTATGCCATCATCTGCGGTTAATTCGTACAGGGGCACGCCCTCTGCTACCTGATTGAGCAAGGCATCAATTGTCTCATCAGACTTATAAGCCAGCAATACCGGGCCGGTTTGAGCATTTAATGCCTCGATCTGATTAACGCGGTCATTTTCCTTCGCCGGACGGGTAAACTCATGTTTGCGTATTCGGTTAGTATCATAGTGTTTTACGGATGCCGCAGCGACCAGACCGGTCTGCACATGCTCGCCCATGCTCAGGCGATAAACATAATATCGGGGCTGATCTTCTCGTATAAGAATGCCTTCATCCACCAGATGCTGAAGGTTTTGCGCCGCCTTTGCATAAACCAACGGGTCATAGGGATCAATATCCTCAGCCAGATCAATTTCCGCTTTTGAAATATGCAGAAAACTATAAGGCTTACCCGCTGCACGCTCACGCGCCTCAGCACTGTTGAGTACATCATAGGGTGGCGCAGCAACATCCTCTACGTACTGGGGTTTTGGCCGTAAGCCAGCAAATGGGCGAATCAGGGGCATATCGATCTCATGTAAGTTGAACTAATAATTGCTGATATTATACAGGTTTTACACAGCTGTATAATATTCAATGCAGACCTTAAGCACGGGCCTTAAACCTGAATCTGAATCTGCTTGCGGGGCTAGCCCTGAAGAACCGACTGGATTATAATCCTCAAACAGCAACTGGCAGCCTGCTAACAACACAGAAGCCAGGCCATGCGCAACCAGGCATGCGCAATTGAACACATGAAACTGAGCACATGAAAATAGAAACTTACCTGCAACAACTCCAGCAATCACCTCTCAGCATTAGCTTTGAAAACACAATGTCTGTAATTGATACCCACTATCAGTTTACACCAACAGCATTCACCAATGGCCCGCTCACCAACGCTGAAAATGAAAATAACGGTTCCTGCAAAATATTTGCTTTTGCTCAGTTACAGAACCTGACACCGGAACAAACCTTACATTGCTTTGGTAATTACTATCGCAAAGATGTATTGCAGAACCCCAACGGCGAAGATCATCTAAATATCCGAAACTTTATCTCAGGCCAATGGACAGGTATTTCATTCAGTGGTAGCGCCCTGACTGCAAAATACCCCCTGCGCAAATATCCGGCCAGCCAATAACGTGACCGAGTACCAGAACATCAAATACAGAACTTGCAGAAACGTAATGAGCATGGATAAATGGTCTGAAAAACGCTAAACTCAATCATAGACACTACAAAACAGCTTTAGCTAAAGAGATATTAAATGAGATTATGTAAAATAACCGTGATTCTGGGTAGTCTGCTCTGGCTAATCAGTTGCTCGACTCTTACTGTTAGCTATGATTACAACCCAAAAGTAGATTTCAAACAGCTCAAAACCTATGACTGGATTCCCTTTCCGGCAGACATGCCAGCAAGCGAGCTAGATCGTATACGCTTTGTTACTGCGGTTGAGACAAATCTGAAGAACAAAGGCTTCACAAAAAACTCTACTGATCCGGATTTCCTGATCGCCACACACTTTGGCACAGAAAGCAGAATAGATATTACTAACTGGGGCTACTCCTACGCACCAAACACCTGGTACACCGGACACGGGCATGGATATCATGGCTATGGTCACGGCTATGACGGCGGTTATGCAACAACTGGCGGGGTGAGCGTATATGAGTATGAACAGGGAACACTGATACTGGACTTTGTTAATACCAGCACTAAAAGGCTCATGTGGCGCGCAACCGCAAAAGACATCGTTAGCCCCGAATCAACACCACAGAAACAGACTAAAAAAATTAATAATAGTGTACAGAAAATACTTGAAAATTTTCCACCTCGGGAAGCTCCTGCCCCGGAGTCAACCACAGATTAAACACAGGTATTTCAGCTCTTACAGGCAAACGCTGCAATGCAATATAATTTCTGAGCTGGTGGGCTACTCTGTAATCCTGAAAAGATCAGTTGACACCGCCCCAAACCTGATCTTTTCAAATCCAGTTAAGGCCACCTCTAAAACGCATGGCGAGTTCCAAACGAGAACCTGTAATCTTCATCTGTAAAGCCATAACCAAGATCCACTCGCAAATCTATATTCACCAACGAGCGAACTTTCCAGCGCATACCAACCCCCGCGCCTACATTAAGTGGCTCATGAAAAATATCGCTGCTGTTATCATAAGTATTCCCCACATCTGCAAAATAAACATATCGCACAGTAGGGTGCTGCGGGTGCGGAAACATATATTCGACATTTACCAGTAACATAACATTGCCATTAAACCGATTGTTTTCATAGCCGCGAAGATCGGTTCTGCTGCCCAGGCTAAACGCATATTGACCAAGAATTTTATTATTTGAATGGCCAAACTGGGTTTGCACATTTAGGTTCTTATACGGCGAGTTGTCCAGTCGATAATAGCTCCGATAAGACAGCAGGTATCGAACAAATTCAGATCCGCTGCCAACGCTCTCATCAGACCAGTCCAGTGAATAGGAAAAAAACTTGCCGCCCCGGTTATACTCATACTCTTTGAGATCCCTGAAACCGGCATTCACACCCAGCACTGTCGCCTCCACATTGTCAGATAACAAGCCCCCTGTAATCACCTCATTCAGCCTTTGCTGGTAAAGTACGCTTCCCCCAACAAACCACCCTCGATTTCGCCCTCGTTTATTTAACCAACGCGAAACCGAAACCTGGAAAGTTTCATCCTGGCGATCCACCAGATTTTCCGAGTCTGCTTCATCTACAATATTGCTGCTCTGCAATTTAAAATCAAGATTATACGCGCTGTTGTTAACATTAGGATATGCATATTTAAATGAATTTTTATTCTCATCAACACCCGCTGTTGAACCCCTGTTTTCATAACGTATTTTCACACTATGGTTCAACCCCCATGCATTATCCCAGGTGAGCTGAGCACCATAAAAAACCTCGTTATCATCAACTTTTATCTTAGGCAAAACATAAAAATAATATTTTTCCCTGACAACAAAAACTACTTCAATATAAGCGTCAGCCGAGTTCGAATCTGTACCATCATAGTTCTCCTCCAGGTAATAATGCACACTTTTAAACAGGCCAAGATCCATAATCGCCTGCCTTGATTTTTCTATCTCAGCCTCATTAAACACGCCTCCGGGTGCAATATAAATCTCCCTGTTCATCACCGATGCACGGGTTACGTGATTACCCTTATAAGCAATATTTTTTATGAACGAAGCCGCTCCTGCTGAACAACTACAACATACCAGTATCAAAAAAAGTAAAGTTTTCGTTTTCTCCATAGCTTTTTAGACAGAAGTTCTCCCCATTGGTGCAATGCCATGCCCATTAACACCAGTACTGTACCCATATAAATATTAAAACTGATTTTCTCATTTTCAAACACAGACCCGATCCATAAAGCCAGCACAGGCGTAATTAACGTAATTAGCGCCACACTGGATGCAGGCAGGTGCTTTAACAGGTAGTAATAACACACAAAGCCCACAACAGAACCAATAACCCCTAAATAAACAATAGACCATAATGCTCTCTGCGGAATAACCGCTACCAGAGGCGGTGCAAATATCAGATATGCGGCAACAAACAACGGCATAGAAAACAACAACCCACCTGCCACCATCGTAATAGCCGGCATATCGCTTTTCATACTTTTTATCCACACTGAACTCACACTGTGCAAAATAACCGCCGCTACAACCGCCGCTACCCCGTATGCATACCTCGGCCCCATGAGGGTGCTACCCGTAAAAATACTCATTAACCCCGCCAGACCCGACAGCATGCCCAGTATTTTAACACCACTAAAGCCCTGTTCACGTATAAAGCGCCAGGCCAGATACCCCGTTATAACAGGGGTCACTCCAAAAATAACCGATATCAGACCCGACGATATCGTTTGTGCCGCCCAGTACACCGGCAACATTCCTGCAAACAACGCCAGCGCAACCGCCGAATATAACTTACAGGCCCGATGATCAAACGGTAGCTTTCTGTGAACGAGCAATGCCAGTGCAACCGCTAACACCGTACCTATGCCCATACGCAACATAATACCAAATAAAAAATGCACACCATTACCGCTCCATTTGATGGTCACAGGTGTCGTTGCCCAGATAACGGTAACCATCAAAAAAGCAACCGGTATCAGTATTTTATTATTCACATGTATTGCCATCTCGCTTCCCTCCTTATTGCCCTTTACTCCAAACCCCATAATAGTCACCGATAATCGTCATTGATAAAAAAAGTTGCCAAACGAAAAAGGCCACAGACTTTTAAGTCTGTGGCCTTTTAAAATTTGCCGTTTATTCTAAATATTTAGACTATAAACGTTACACATTCAGCTCACAGACACACCGTCCACGCCATAGCAGGCGTGGGCAAATCGCCAGGGATTTGGCTATTGATGGCTTGGCTGATCGCATATTCATAAGCATGCATGCAAGACTGAGCTATATTTATTTTTCTGTCAAGAACTAATTTCAGATATTTTTCTGCCAGCCGTTTATCAGGATAGATTAATCTAGGATTAACTGACCGTGTATAACTTACTCACAATACCAGCCCCTACTGTGCTACTATTGTCCGCATAAAAATATATCGGCAAACATGATCTGGAAAAATCAGCTGGATCACAAAAGTCTGCCCAACTGACTAATCCAGGATAACATTTACGCTGGAAAATGTGCAGGAAAATGGATATTTATGCTGTAATCCACATCTCCCGCCCTGACTCAATATCACTCCGCACACCCTCTGAGCAACAACTGAGTTGTGCCAAATAGCTACACACCCGTTAAATATAGTAAGAACAATATGATGGAAAAGCTGAAAAATCCTGAAATGATCCAGTCATTAATCCGACTGGTCATCTGCTATCTGACCTATAAATATATCATCAGTGGCATAGACGGTGGTTACTTCGATACCCACCGAGAGACCGTTATTTACTACACATACGCCTACCTCTCCTACACCTGCATTAATTTACTCAGCATACTCTGGATCCCCTCCTCAACCCCCAGGCGCTACATCACCCTGGTCTTTGACATTGTTACCACCACTTTTTCCGCCTCCCTGACCGGGGGTATCGGCAGCTTTTTTATTCTGTTCTATATCTGGATTTATATCGGATACAGCACACGCTATGGCAAAGACTATCTGGGGCCTGCGGTTATCCTCACCACCATCGGCTATAGCCTGCTGCTGGCCACAGAAGACGCATGGAATCTGCTCACAGCGGAAGCCTTCGCCTTTCTGCTACTCATTATTTCACTGCCTGTTTATTTACACTCTTTACAGAAACGTCTCACTCAAAGCACCCAGAGAGCCGAAGATGAGAACAAAGCGAAAACAGAATTTATATCCAATATGACACAGCAGATACGCACACCTATTGGTGGTCTTGTTGGTATGGTAGACCTGCTCAGTAAAACCACACTGGACATGCAACAAAAGCAGTATTTACAGTCTCTGAGCCAGTCCAGTCATTCTTTACAGGAAATCGTTGATGATATTGTTGATTTTTCCCATATCGAAGAAGGCAATATCCCACTCAATCAACACTACTCCAACCCTCGCTCGCTGGTTGATAGTCTGGTGCATAGCCTGGCACCACTGGGCTACACAAAACAACTGGATATAAACTGCTTTATTGACCAGTCATTTCCATCCAGCGTCATGATCGACACTCAACGCCTGCGCCAGCTACTATCAAACCTTATTCGTTACGTTATTGGGCATGGCACCGAGCGGGGCATTTATATAAACGCATATGCAGCCCCCAGCGATACCACACAACGCCTCAATGTAAGCCTGGAAATTAGCTACCAGCAAATTGCAGGCGAAAACCAGCTAATCTCAGAACAGATTTCCGACACCAACGATGCCCTGCCATTGCGTATTGCATCTCAGCTAACACGACTCATGAACGGCCTGTTTGATGTACAGATTAAAGACAGGGATATCGTGCAGTTTAATTTACATTTTAACTGGCTCCCGCAGAAAGACCTGCTCACCCCGCCACCTCGTTTCACGGAGAAAAGTCGTGTGCTTATTTTTGATACCGACAATACCAGCTGTGAAATTCTCGAAAAATACTGCCAGCAGTCAGGCCTGAAAGTATATTCAACCTCAGGCAAAGACAACCTGATTGCGCATATTATATGGAGTATTAAGAAACAAAAGCCCTTTGATGTGATCATACTGGGCGAGAACCATGAACAGATCGATTGCCACAAACTGGTACTGCGCATTCGTAACGAAGCAAAATGCAATGTTCCCGTTTTATACGCCACCTACCTGCAAAGCCCTCACCATGCAGAAACAGATGTCTTAAAGGATATACAGGCAACAATCATAAAACCCGTGTCTCTTGACGCACTAAAAAACACACTCGACAACCTGATTAACGTATCCAGCCAACCTGAGGAAAACGTTCTCAGCCAGCAAACAGCCTTAAGCATTTTAATTGCTGAAGACAATGAAATTAATGCCAGCATTGCCTATAGCTACCTTGCGGGCATGGGCCACAGTGTTGACATAGCCACCGATGGAACAACCGCACTCTATGCCATGCACAAACACAGTTACGACATGGTGTTCATGGACGTATACATGCCAGACACCAATGGCATTGAGTTAACAAAACAATGGCGTAGCCTCGAAAAAAGTACATCATATACGCCCATTATTGCCTTAACGGCCAAAACAACAACCGACGAAAGAGAACGCTGCCTCAAAGCAGGCATGGATGATTTTCTCACCAGACCCATAAACGAAAATCAGTTAAGAAAAATACTGAATAGTTACATAGAATCTGCCGCATAAATACCACATAAACACCACAGGAGCAACCCGTTATCGCAGGAAAACCATACTTAAATACTGGTTTTTTATCCGTGTTTTGTGGCATTATAAACGTTTTTTTATCTCCTTAAGTACACAGCACACTCTCGGACCCAATTATGAGCATTGTATCTTTTCTACCCCCCATACGAACATTAATGGGCCCCGGCCCCTCAGATGTACACCCTCGCATTTTAAGCGCATTGGCACGCCCCACCATCGGCCATATGGATCCGCAGTTTGTGGGCATGATGGACGAAGTAAAAAGCCTGCTGCAATATGCCTTTCAAACTAAAAATGAACTAACGATACCGGTATCAGCACCCGGCTCCGCTGGCATGGAAGCCTGCTTTGTAAACCTGGTTGAAGCCGACGACAAAGTCATTGTTTGCCAGAACGGCGTATTCGGCATGCGCATGAAAGAAAATGTCGAACGCATTGGCGCAACCCCGATTATGGTAGAAGATGAATGGGGCAAAGCCATCGACTGCAACAAGGTTGAAGAAGCACTAAAAAGCCACCCTGATACAAAAGTACTGGCATTTGTACACGCCGAAACCTCAACTGGCGCTCAATCAGATGCAAAAACGCTCTGCGAACTGGCCAGAAAATACGACTGCCTGAGCATTGTAGATGCAGTAACCTCACTTGGCGGCAGCGAACTGCGCGTAGATGACTGGGGGATAGACGCAATATACTCCGGCACCCAGAAATGCCTGTCCTGCACACCGGGTATTTCCCCCGTCAGTTTCAGCGAAAAAGCCACCGAAACCATTAAATCCCGCAGCAGCAAAGTTCAGAGCTGGTTTCTCGATATGAACCTGGTAATGGGCTACTGGGGTGGCAATGCCAAACGCGCCTACCACCACACCGCGCCGGTTAATGCACTGTATTCATTCCACGAAGCACTGGTTATGTTACAGGACGAGGGGCTGGAAAACGCATGGAAACGTCATTCAGACAACCACCTGGCACTGCGCGCAGGACTTGAAGCCATGGGCCTGAGCTTTATTGTTGATGAAGCCGACAGACTGCCACAGCTAAACTCGGTAACCATACCACAGGGCGTTGATGATGGTGCAGTACGTAGCCAGCTGCTCAATGAATTTAATCTGGAAATTGGAGCCGGTCTGGGCGCACTGGCGGGCAAAGTCTGGCGTATTGGCCTTATGGGCCACAGCAGCCGTGCAGAAAACATCCTCCTGTGCCTGGGCGCACTGGAAGCAGTACTGGGCGATTCAGTTAAGCAGGGCGTTGCCATAGCCGCCGCGCAGAGCAAACTGGCCTGATTTGTTTATTAGTTCGTTCGCCACAGAGCGCCAGAAAATGGCGCTCTGTGGCGAACGGTGTCAGGCACATAATATAAAGGACGGCTGAAAACAAAATAAAAAAACAGCCGAAATTTTATTTTCAAATAGCCCACTCCACTTTATACTACACCCTCATACAACTTACTTTACCTCATTCATGAAAACCTATCTCGTTGGTGGCGCAGTGCGCGACAGGCTTCTAAACTACCCGGTAATCGAAAAAGACTGGCTGGTAGTAGGTGCCACCGTTGAACAAATGCTGGCGCAGGGCTACCAGCAGGTCGGCAAAGACTTTCCTGTGTTTTTACACCCCGAAACAAAAGATGAACACGCCCTTGCCCGCACAGAACGCAACAGCGCACCGGGCTATAAAGGCTTTGAAGTACATGCATCCCCTGATGTCACAATAGAAGAAGACCTGGTTCGTCGCGACCTAACAATCAACGCCATCGCCGAAGATGAAGCAGGCAACCTCATCGACCCATACAATGGTGCTGCCGATATCGCATCAAAAACCCTGCGTCACGTCTCACCTGCTTTTAGCGAAGACCCGGTGCGGATTTTGCGCGTTGCCCGGTTTGCAGCCCGCTACAAACACCTCGGCTTCAAGGTCGCAGAGCAAACCCTGCAACTGATGAAAAGCATGGTCGATGCAGGCGAAGCAGACGCACTGGTTGCAGAGCGTGTCTGGCAGGAATTTCACAAAGCACTCTGTGAACGAAACCCGGAAACATTTATCGAAGTATTACGCGAATGCACTGCTTTAAAAGTAATATTACCTGAAATAGATGCCTTATTTGGCGTACCACAACCCCTGGAGCATCACCCGGAAATAGACACCGGCATACACACACTAATGGTTTTGCAACAGGCAACCCTGCTAAGCCAGAGCCCTGTCGTTAGATTTGCAGCCCTTTGCCACGATCTGGGCAAAGCACTCACCGACCAGGAAAAATGGCCCAGCCATCATGGCCACGAAAGCAAAGGTGTTAAACCCGTTCAGGCGCTTTGCAAAAGGCTGCGTATACCCACGCAATACAAACAGCTGGCAACACTCGCAGCACAATATCACCTGCACATTCATCGGGCATTTGAGCTTAAAAAATCCACCCTGTTAAACACCATCGAAAAACTCGACGGACTTAGAAAACCCGAACGTTTTGAGCAGATGCTCACCACCTGCATCGCCGATATTAGAGGCCGCACAGGCTATGAAAACCAGCCATACCCCCAGGCCGACTACTTTCGATGTGCCCTGAAAATAATAAAAGCCGTCGATATTCAGCCGCTTAAGGATGCCGGCCTGGAAGGCAAAAAAATGCAGGCGGCAATACACACCGCCCGAGAATCGGCCCTGAAAAAACACCTGCAGGCTAACCCGCCAGCCAATATGAACGAACCCACCGATTAACCTAAAAAAATCAGTTGAACGCGCAATAATACTGTAAGCGTCTGATAATAATCAATATTATCAGACGTTGCAGATCACCCATCTGGTGAATACGGCTGCGCCCTGAATTGCACCTCCGGAAGCACACTTCAGCCTAGATTAATCAGTTGGCGCGAAAAAGATGTGCAAGTTATTGATTTGGATAGCGTAATGAAAAAATGTGAAGTCACCTTATTGGTGATAAGCACTTTTTT
>VAOX01036716.1_pt1 | contig 11440 bp, 13 predicted proteins | sample 3393891 | NCBI WGS metagenome assembly VAOX01 (sample SAMN08290429, study PRJNA428436) | hydrothermal vent metagenome | isolation source: Deep-sea hydrothermal vent chimney | place: Indian Ocean: Southwest Indian Ridge | depth 2822 m m | reverse complement strand
TCATCCGACATCGTGGAGACCACAGAAACCACAGCCTGACTTGATTGACCTAAGGCTTCAATGCCTTCACCCAGAGAGAGATCCTCAACATGAATGGTTTCCCCAAGCGCAAGCTGTGACACATCGACCTGAATATGATCTGGAATATTTGTGGGTAAAACCCGAACCTCAAGCTCACGCAAGTGGGTTCTAAAAACACCGCCATCTCGTTTCACACCGATGGGGGTTCCTCCGGTAATCTCAATAACGACTTTGACTTCAAGTGGCTCAGTCATTGAAAGCTCAAAAAGATCGGCATGCAACAAGGCCCCATTGAGGGGATCTTTTTGGTAGTCCCGTAAAATTGCAACGTGCTGGCCTTTTTCGTCGCCCGTCATATCAAGGGTAATAAGGGTATTCACTCCTGAAGCCGAGTGTAATACATCAGAAACCTCTTTCGGGTTTAAAATGAGGGGTTTAGAAACCCCCTTGCTGTAAAGCACGGCCGGAATCTGCCCTCGCATTCTGAGCTGGCGGGCAACACCCTTTCCTGCGGTTTTTCTGTATTCACCTTGAATTGTAATTTTTTGCATGGGATTTCTCCTCGAATAATATCAATACAGGCTTCGGGCTCAATTAAATAATGAGCTCACCGATAACTCTTCGTTAATCCGTTTGATGGCTTCTCCCAAAAGAGGGGCCACAGACAAAACGGTAATTTTTTTACAAATCAACTCTTTCCCTTTGAGAGGAATCGTATTGGTCACAACAATTTCTTCAATGGGAGCTTCATTCAGTCGCTCAATGGCTGGCCCTGAAAAAACGGGATGTGCGCAAGCCGCAAAAATACGCCTTGCCCCCTTGGCTTTGATCGCAGTCGCAGCTTGTGCGACGGTCCCCGCCGTATCAATCATGTCATCTAATATGAGGACATCATGATTTGCAACTTCACCAATAATATTCATAATTTTTGTTCGATTCGGGCCTTCTCGACGTTTATCGATAATGGCCAAACCCACATTCATTTTTTTTGCAAAGGCTCTTGCCCGCTCAACCCCTCCTGCATCAGGAGAAACGATAATCAAATCATCAAATTTCTTTTGTTTGAAATAGTTCAGCAAAACGGGACTGGCGTAGAGATGATCTACAGGGATATTGAAAAACCCCTGAATTTGCCCTGTATGCAAGTCGATCGTCAGCACACGATGTGCGCCCACGGAACCAATAAGATCGGCAACAAGCTTCGCCGTAATCGGGACCCGTGGCTGATCCTTTCTATCCTGACGCGCGTAGCCATAATACGGGATCACAGCGGTAATTTCACGCGCAGAAGCCCGTTTGAGTGCATCAATCAGAATGAGCAATTCCATGATATTGGTATTGACCGGGTCTGAGGCAGATTGCACGATAAAAACATCATTTCCTCGCACATTTTCTTCGATTTTGACGTAAATTTCGCCATCACTGAAGGTGGACACCGTAGATTTACCAAGAGAAATTCCAAGGGAATCCGCAATTTCCTTCGCAAGCACGGGATTTGAATTCCCCGCAAAAAGCTTCATTTTTTTCATAAATACGCTCTCCTTGCTTGAAACGGCGCAAAAAAACAACTTAAGGTCAATCAGATACAGACGAGCACACCCTCAAGTGGGGCTAAATCCTTAGCTGATGTGATCATTTGTCGATTTGGGACTTAAGGTGGGAAACATCCTTCTCTTACGCTTCTGTATCTTCCGTACTTGCAACCACTTCAACCTTAACAGAAGCCGAGACATCATGATGGATTTTAACAGGAATTTGAAAGACACCCAGGGCCTTAATTGGCTTATCCAAGAGTATTTTGCGTTTATCAATTTCCATACCCGCAGCCAGCATGGCATCCGCAATGTCTTTGGAAACAACCGAACCAAAAAGCTTCCCTTCTTCACCCACCTGAGCTGGAATCGAAAGAGAAAGGGCCGCAACTTTTTGCGCCACATCTTCAGCGGAAAGCCGTTGTTTTTTTATCTTTGCGTCAATAATGCGTTTTTCGTGAGCCAGCATTTTAACATTTTTATTTGTTGCGAGTGCGGCCAAGGATTGAGGCAGCAGGAAATTCCTTGCGTAACCCGCCTTAACCTCCACAAGATCTCCCATACGACCCAAGCGCTCTACATCTGATTTTAAGATGACTTTCATTAACGACGTCTCCCTTGACTGCGAACTTACACCTGTAATTTGAAAGCCGTTAGTCTATTGGAGCTGGAGTCGATTGTCAATCTTAATGTCCACCATTGCAATGACTTCCTGGTTGACATCATATAAGGTCCAGCCCGACTCAGAAAAAGTAAAGACCAATTGTCGGTTGCGCTTGCTTTGCTGAATATCTACGGCAGAAGGGGGTTCATTCAAGCCGTTGTGAAAATGGAAAATCCCCACAAAACGCTCATCAAAAGGGATTTTGCCCAGACCCGCCTTGAATTGATAGGGGGACAAGATATAGCGTGATTCGGAAAGTGCCTCATACATCTCAAGAAAGTTTTGCATCATGGTCCGACGCAAGGGTCCTGAAATACGATCACTTTGGATCAAAGTTGTTGTGCTTTCAATCCAAGGCCCTCTAATCCCCACACCATCCAAAATTTCATGACTATAGTCGGCTTCGAGTAAGCCAATTAAGGATTCTGGCGTTTCAATGCTTTTACGGAGACGCGCGAGATAGATTTCATTCAAGGAAGAAATAGGGTAAATATTGAGATTGGGTTCCCCTGAGGGGGCATAAGAAATGGAAAGCAAGCCGCCAACTTCACTGTCGTGATGATCCCGTGAAGCAACAAGACGCTGATAAAGGGCATTTTGCAGCTCTGGGCGGGCCAAAGCAGTTTTAATGTCCTCATGTGGCACTTGAAAAAAACCGGCTTGATAGGCCCCCCGGATACCCAATTCATAAAAATGTCCCAGCAAAGTAAAGGGAAAGTCGCGCGTCGCAATTTCATAGGCAATAGGGATCCCTTGTAAAAAAGCACGATTGCCTTTTTCGAGACGTTGCAGCGGAGAATCTGTGGGATAAACAACCTGGGTCGCCAATTGAAGATAACAAATCATCAAAGGAATGAGCCAATAGTTATTTAAAAACCGACGAAACCGATTGAAGCCCGAAGCACTACGTCGATCATCTTCTGAAAGAAAAGAGAGGACTTCCTCATTCATAAATTATTTCTCCTTACAGGCCATCTAAAACAACCAATCACTCAAGTCATCACTCTAATGGATCCCTTCAAGCAGGGTCAATCCCCTCTTTCGAGGGGGATAGAGAAATACTCCATCACTTATTTAGCTTTAAACCGTTGCTTTATATAGATAAATTAGAGAGAATGACTCATATGACTGGGACAAATATGCTTAAAAAATGGGCGGTTCTGGGCACACTTTTCTCCCTATTTTGCCTGTTCACATCGGAAATATCACAAGCTTTAGCGGATGAAAGCCCCTCAATCCAGATCGAAAAGTTACGATTTTTTGACTGGAGATCCGATGCATCCTCTCAAAAAATCGCAAAAAAAGCCTGTCATCTCCAATTGACAGGCTTCAGCCGAGACCGTGTTTTTATCTCAATGCAGCTTTCAATGCTGAAAGCCTCCGCTGCCGCAGGCGCTCGCAATGCCCTCACCATCCTAAAAATCTCGGCGACTCAAGTCTTTCAAGAAGACTTTTCGGATGCCGTTTCAATCAGACTGTCGGAGGCTTGGCTTGAAACCAGCACGGTCACAACCCTGGGTCTTCTAGAAAAAGTCATTGATGAAGAGATGCACTTTATCGGAGGCATGCCCGGAAATGGGCTATTTATCATGCTACTGCGTGGCATCAGAAAAGATGGCCTGATCTTAGGCTATCACCCAGAAACAGAACCTTTTGCCAGAATATTTGATCTTGGAACACCGCCGCCCCACCTTATTGAAGGCCTAAAAATTTGCCTGGCCAAAGGGGCCTCATTTTTTTAGCTTCGGAGAAAGCATGGTAATCACACTTCTTTTATTGTAATAAAGTAATATTTCAAGATCTCCAGTAAACGACTGACGAATCCACCAACTAAGGGGCCAATTTCTTGACAGCTTTTTCCCTTCGCGGTAGATTTATCCTACGGTGCTATATTTAATAAGGAGGAGACGCAATGGCATTTGGACGTGAAGAAAGTCCCGCAAGGGAATCTGATGAGCTGATCATTTTTATGGGAAAAAGCGTTGAGATTAAAGGTGATATTCACTTTCAGGGCTCTGGACGACTGGACGGAAAGGTCACGGGAAAAATCAATGTGGATGGCACCCTCATTTTAGGTGAAGGGGCCATGATTTCATCCGAGATAGAAGGGGATACCGTCATTGTTGGCGGCACGGTCAAGGGCAAAATCCTGGGGCGTCAAAGTGTACAGTTACTGAAAACCTCCGTGGTGAATTGCGATATTATAACCCCCTCGCTGGTCATTGAGGAAGGGGCACAATTTAACGGCGGCGCAAAGATGGGCTCAAACGCTGCTGTAGAAAAAATACCGACACCCTTCCCGCTCACAAATGAAGAAAACAAACGAAAACCGATCGTGCAGGCCGTCAAATAATAAGGGCTTCAATCCCTTTGTTCTCATAATTTTTAAGCCTGATCCAGTTTCAACTGGATCAGGCTTTTTTGACCGTCTCCTTCAATTTCCTTATGGTTTGAAATCGTTCCTCCACCGATGACCTCATCCCCCTGATAAAAGACAACAGACTGTCCCGGCGTCACCCCCCGCTCTGGCCGATGAAAATGCACATCAACATCAGAGACCTCAGAATCTCCAGTTTCAAGGGGAATAATATCAGCAGCCACAGGTTCAGCACGGTGACGGATGCGGGCTTGCACAGCGCACGCCGTTTTCAGCGGCCCCAATGCACCCCAGACAAGATCTTTTGTAATAAAGCTGTCGCAGAGTAGCTCGTCTTCAGTGCCAAGCACAACCTGATTTAAAGCGGGCGAAAGCTTTGTGACATAGCGACGCTCCCCCATCGCAATGCCAAGCCCACGTCTCTGTCCTACCGTATAAAAAGCAAAACCCTCATGCTGTCCGAGCACCTCCCCCGAAGGACTCACGACTTCACCAGGACGCTTGGCTTCTGGGCGATTTTCACTTAAAAAAGCACGATAATCTTTCTGTGTCACAAAACAAACTTCCTGGCTTTCCAAAATTTCCTCATAAGGCAGACCCATCTCAGCCGCTTTCTTATACACATCCTCTTTGCACATCTCGCCTAAGGGGAAAAGGGTTGCGGCCAACTGCGCTTGGCTTAAACGATACAGGAAATAACTCTGATCTTTATTCAGATCAAGGCCTTTGAGCAAAGCATAGCGTTTGGATGCTACATCGTACCTGATCCGGCTGTAATGCCCCGTGGCAAGATAGTCGGCACCCAATTCACGCGCCGACGAAAGCAACTGCGTAAACTTAACCCGCGCGTTACAACGCACACAGGGATTTGGCGTTTCACCGATCAAATAAGTGTCGCAAAAATCATCAATGACTTCAGCCTGGAAGACTTTTTGAATATCGACTTTATGATGCGGAATATCAAGTTCTTTTGCCACATGACGCGCTAAACCCACCTTGCAGCAGGAGCGATCTTGCCACGCTTTTTCGTCTTCATTTTCATCCTGCCAAAGCGTCAAAGTCACACCGATGACGTCATAACCCGCTTCTTTCAGTAAAGCTGCCGTCACCGCTGAATCAACACCACCGCTCATGCCAACAACCACCCGCTGGCCCGAGCCCGAACCAATTCTTTTTATGCCATCCAACATATCAGAGGCCCTTAACTTGGGTCCGCTGTATTTGGAGATGGGGTCTTCATTTCACAGTGCCCGTTGAAACTTACACCTTCGTCGATAATTAAACGCGGCGTATTGAGCGAACCACTGATTGTCGATTTTGAAAGTAGGTGTATTTTCTTTGAGGCCTGAAGGTCACCGTTGATTTTGCCACCACAGATAATACTGCCCACTGAAATCTTTGCATCGATACTCGCTGACTCTCCGATCACCAAGTCGCCCAGAGAAACAATCTCCCCTTCCATCTTGCCATCAATGCGAATTGCACCTTCATAAGTAATAATGCCTTTAAAGGTTGTTCCCTTTCCTAGGAAAGCGACCATATCATCACTATTGCGCGCCATATTTCCTCCTAAATAAAGTAGTGCTTCAGTTCTTTATTTTAAGAACTTGTCCTAGAATAATCCATTACGTTAATTTTTCCAAAATGCGATCCAAATCGTTCAGGGAATAGTAAGTGATCCGAATCTCACCTGTATGTCCCTGCTGAGACAATTTCACTTTCGTGCCTAAACTGCGTCGCAACCGATCTTCTAAGGCACTTAAATCGGCACGTTCGTCCTGACTCAAAGGCTTCACCACTCTTTTAAGCACGGGTTGTTTTTTGATCTGATGCACCGCAGCTTCTGCCTGACGCACCGAAAGACCACGTGCTTCGATTTCCTCTGCAAGCTTCAATTGTTCGGACTTAGATTCAAGCGACAAGAGCGCCTTCGCATGCCCCATTGAAAGACGGCCCTCAGAAATTTCTTCCCAAAGCTCCTTCGGAAGATGAAGAAGACGCAGAAAATTTGAAACAGAAGAACGATTGATTCCCATACGACTAGCGATAGCCTCTTGTGTCAGCGAAAACTCAGAAATGAGATTTTCGTAGGCCTTTGCCTTTTCAATCGGGTTAAGATCTTCACGCTGCAAATTTTCAAGCAGCGCCCATTCCATGAGCTCCTGATCCGCAACCTCTTTTAAGATCGCGGGAATTTTTGAAAGTCCAGCCCGTCTCGCCGCACGCCAACGTCGCTCCCCCGAAATGAGCTCATATTCACCTGCTTCATCTTTGCGAACCGTAATGGGTTGAATCAGGCCATGCTGTTTTAAAGAAGTCGCTAAAGATTCGAGTGCCGCTTCATCAAAGATCTGCCTTGGCTGATAACGGTTTGCCTTTATCCGATCGACATCAAGATTCAAGAGACCGGGCAAATCTGCCTCCATCGTCGGAACCAAGGCCCCTAAGCCTTTCCCCTCAAACCCTTTCCCCAATGCCTTACGTGCCATCTTAGTCCCCTCTCAGATGAGATAAAGCCCTACTCCAAAAGCAGGGTATAGCGCCATTTTACGATTGTCAACATGTTATATACAGGCCAGTGTCTCGATAGACTCCGACCCATTCACCAGGATGGCATCAAGGCAATTCCGCCTTCAATACCTCAAGACGTTTTTTTGCTTTATCTGCAAAGCCCGACTCAGGATACTTTTTCAAAATTTCTTCGTAGAGTTTTGTGGCGTGTTTTACATTAAATTGTTCTTCCTCAAATTGTGCTGTTTCATACAACTGAGCGCTTTTTCCTTCGGGATTTGAACAGGCCGCAAAAGAAAATAACAACAGCGACACCATAAATATACGGTGTATTTTTTTGAGCTGGGACATTTCTACTTCTCCTCATAACAGGACAAAGCCAAGCGGAATGAGCTTACCGTAGGGACGGTCTCTGCCTTTCTTGAACGCTGTCCTCTTAAGTCAAGCACCCTAGGTCGACTTAACTTGGGTTTACATCCCCATATGTCAAGGCGCCTCTTGTTTTTCAAGGAAGCCCTAAGTGCGATTGCAGGTGTTCACGAATATGCACAATTTCTTCAGGGACAATCTGATGCCCCATTTCATACTCCTGAAGTGCAACAGTATATCCTTCTTCCATCAGTGTTTTTAAGGCCTCACGGGAACCATCCACAGAAACCACTTCATCCTCCACCCCATGCGCGAGTAAGATCGGCACACTCAGGGATTCGAGTGATTTTTCTTTATTGAGTTTTTCCGGGGTAGCCAAAAAACCACTCATCGCGATGAGTGCCCCGACTCTTTTTGAATAACGTAAAGCAACATCCAATGCCATGACCGCTCCCTGAGAGAAACCAAGTAAGGCGATATTTTCAGGCGGCACGCCCTCCTCATCAATGAGATGATCCAATAAGTCAAAAAGTAATTTCCGACTGTTTAGGATGCCATTAGAATTGCCCGTTCGAGAACCGTACCACATTAAACCACCGAGCAAATCAGGAAAGGGAAAGGGCGCGTCGGGAAAAATCCAACGCAAATTCGGTAAATCAATATCATTTGCAAGCGGCATTAAGTCTTCCCCACTCGTCCCGCGTCCGTGCAGCGTAATCACGCAGCCTTTTTCGGAATCAGTGGGTGAAATTTCCTTCCAGTTGAGTTTATTCATTGTCATCACACAGGCCTCTCAAATAAAACAAGATCATACGACAGTTGTACAATTTCTTTCAAGAACACAAACCCTGTATACCCACCGCCCCGGGCATCAAAGCTTCCGGGTACGTCAACCGGGAAGCAAACAAAATTATAAAATAATTCTTAACATCGCCTCTTAAAAACTTGACAAGCTGCAATGTGCTTGCTTTAATATTGATACTGATTCTCATTAAGAAAAGTCCTATTTTTAATTAAGGAGTAACGACATGTTTTTCATGGCACCCCCTCGTTTTTTTCAGCTCCCCCTCTCCCTTCTACTCATGATCTTCTCTCTTGCAGCAAGCCCTGGTGTATTTGCAGCAGAAGAATTGGTTGTCTATTCCGCACGCAAAGAACATCTGATTAAACCTGTACTTGATCACTACACAAAAAAAACCGGGGTAAAAATAAAGCTGCTCACTGATAAAGCGGCATCTCTCTTGGTGAGACTAAAAACCGAAGGTTTTAATACGCCGGCCGATTTACTCATTACGGTTGATGTGGGTAATCTCTGGCAAGCCGTAGAACAAGACGTGCTTTTACAAATTAACTCAGAAATATTGAAAGAAAACGTGCCCCATCATTTGCGTGATCCAAAAGGACGCTGGTTTGGGCTTTCGATTCGCGCACGTACAATCGTCTACAATACAGAAAAGGTCCAAGCTGCTGACTTGTCCACCTATGAAGCCCTGGGCAAAGCCATCTGGAAAGGTCGGCTTTGCCTGCGAACGAGCAAAAAAGTCTACAATCAATCTTTAGTCGCAATGATGATCGCCGAACTGGGGACAGAAAAAACGGAACAAGTCATCAAATCATGGGTCAATAATCTGGCTGCCCCCGTTTTTTCAAGTGACACCAAAGTCCTCGAAGCCATTGCTGCGGGACAATGTGATCTTGGTATTATCAACACCTATTATTACGGACGACTCATGCGGAAAAAACCAAGCCTCCCTTTGGCCCTGTTTTGGCCCAATCAACAAGGACGGGGGGTGCATGTAAATATTTCGGGCGCAGGGGTCACGAAACACAGCAAGAAACAAAAAGCCGCAAGCGCATTTTTAGAATGGCTTTCCTCAAAAGCGGCACAAAACCTTTTTGCAGACGGCAATATGGAATACCCCGTGAACCCCAATGTCAAAACAGCTTCAGAAGTCGCTGCATGGGGTCAGTTCAAACAAGACAAAAGCAATCTTGCCAAAGCGGGCGAGCTGCAAAAAGAGGCCATTCGATTGATGGATCGCATGGGATATAAGTAAAGGAGATCTTGGGCAGTAAAAAATGAGTCCCATCAAGATTCATCACAGTATCGCCTTGATTTACGAAGACGCACTATCGCATATCTCATCCTGAAGAAACTTGAACCCAGACTGAGTCAGAGCGTGCAAAACAAACCTCCTGCAAGACACACATACGGCATTTTTCGGCTTCTGGTTCTACGGGACAGGCCCCGGAAATACCCAGATGGCAAAGTGAAAAATCATAGCGCAGTGGATCAAGAGGGTCGCACTGCCGTAGGGCTGCTGTAATCTCACTTGCCATTTTCCAATCGGGGCTTTTGCGTGTCGTCAATTTCAGGTACTGGGAGATACGGATAATGTGCGTATCCAAGGGGATGACAAGCTTTGCGGGCGGGATTGTTTTCCAAAGCCCAAAATCCAAACCATCTTCTTTACGGATCATCCAACGTAAAAAAAGGTTCAGACGTTTGCATGCACTGCCTGATGCGGGAGAAGGCAATAAATAGGACAGACCCCGCGAAGGTTTCGATAACAACATCTCGCGTAATACCGCAACAAAACGTGAAAGCGTCGGGCCGATATCGCCATCTTTTGATTGATACAGCTTCTGAAATAAAGTGCCAATGCTTTGATATTTTTTAACGATGCGGCTCACCAAAAACATCAAATCGAAAAGGTCCTGCTCCGTATTAAAACGATAATAAATCCCTTCAAATCTCGGCCGTTCTCGTTTGGCATTAAAAGACTCTAAATAGTTGTAAAGCCCACCCTCAGCAAGCGCCAGGATTTTATCGATACAGGTCTTAAACAAATCAACACGACCATAGGCAAGCACTGCGGCAATAAATCCGGCTATTTCTATTTCTCTTGGATCTTTGTAACGGTGTGGAATTTCAATGGGGTCGGCAGCAATCCGGCTTCGCAGGGGCATGCGCTCAAAAAGTCGCTCAAGCGCTTGCCGTCGTTTTTCAAACCTTTCAGACTCAGTCATTAGGGCAACAATGTGCGTATCGCCAGCACAAACAACACAATCACAAAAGCCATGACGAAATTGAGCCGAATACCGGCCCGCATCATGGCTTGTACGGAAATACGATCTGTACCAAACACGATGGCATTGGGTGGGGTCGCAACAGGCAACATAAACGCACAAGAAGCCGAAAGCGTGGCCGTCACCAAGAGCAGCGTCATGTCATGTCCACTCCCAATTGCCACGGCGGCCAAAATAGGGAGAATGACCTGTGTGGTCGCGGTATTACTCGTAATTTCAGTTAAAAAGGTCATCATCAAGGCAATACTTAAGAGCATCAAAAAAGGCCCGACATCCCCTAAAAAAGCCATCTGGTTTCCGATGACCGCAGAAAGCCCAGAGCCTTGCATGCCCATCGCCATCGCAAAACCGCCACCAAATAAAAGTAAAATACGCCAAGGCAGACGAGTAAAGGCTTCTTTATCCAAAAGCGGTTTTTTATCCTTAATTGGGATCACAAACAAAAGAAAGGCTGCAAAAATCGCCACCGTCCCATCGTCCACACCGGGATAGGGTAACAAAGACGACCAGCCGGGTATCGTAAAACGTTCACCATGAATGCCTTGACGTGTCATCCAGGCCAGGGCGGTCGTACAAAGAACAGCACCCACATAGTATTCTTGCCGCGACATTGGTCCTAAATCCGACACTTCATCTTTGATCGGACCTAAGTTTGAACCCGAATAATGCAGAGATCGAAGCGTGCGGCCCATAAAAAAGTAAAGCACGGCCAAACCCAAAATAACCATGGGGACTCCGATCATCATCCATTGTAAAAAACTGGGGGCGCGATCCGGGACAAGCGTTCTCATCGTTTCCATAAAAATTAGATTGGGTGGACTGCCAACCGGCGTCCCCATCCCTCCAATATTGGCCGAATAGGCAACACACAAGAGC
>VAOX01014111.1_pt1 | contig 11463 bp, 9 predicted proteins | sample 3393891 | NCBI WGS metagenome assembly VAOX01 (sample SAMN08290429, study PRJNA428436) | hydrothermal vent metagenome | isolation source: Deep-sea hydrothermal vent chimney | place: Indian Ocean: Southwest Indian Ridge | depth 2822 m m | reverse complement strand
CCTAAACCTAATAATTTTTTTACCCACTTACTTTTTTGTTCTCGCTCTAATAATTCTGTACGCACTCGCATAAATAAATTACCAATGAAGAACAGTTTAAAAGCAACTGCCATAATCAATAGGGGGATGAGCATTGAAAGGTGAATAGACGGCTTATCGAATTTCGTTACTGTTGGACCTTGATGCAAGGTGTTCCACCATTCAACAGAATAATGAATAATTGGAATATTAACCACGCCCACTAATGCAAGAATAGCGACTGCGCGTGCAGCGGTACGTCTGTCTTCAATTGCGTTATACAACGCCATAACACCAAAATATAAAAATAGTAATAATAATTCTGAAGTTAAACGTGCATCCCATACCCACCACGTGTTCCACATGGGTTTTCCCCAGATAGAACCTGTTGTTAAAGCAAGAAATGTAAAACTTGCACCAATCGGAGCACAGCTGATCATGACAATTTCAGCCAACTTTAAACGCCAAATTAACGCAATGGCTCCCGTCACAGCCATCACCATATATATAAAAAGAGACATCCATGCAGCAGGAACATGCACAAAAATAATTCGGTATGCTTCACCTTGCTCATAATCAGTCGGCGCTAAAATCAAACCTCCATAAAGTCCAGCAATAAATAATATGGTAAAAAGCCCCATGATATACGGTAGCCATAAACCTGAGATTCGATAAAAATACGGTGGTGATGAAAACTGATGATACAACCGTGTAATGCTTGCAAATAATTTCATAACTTAATTCAAACTCACTTTTAATGCCGCAGCAATGGCAAAAGGCGATAACGTAATTGCCAAGACTAAAATTGCCAGCATCATTGCCAACTGTGCTTCAGCAGAAAACCCTTGTTCAACATTTTGTAATGCCAATGTCGCAAAAATTAAAACAGGTATATATAAAGGTAAAATCAACAGGGATAGTATCACGCCCCCCTGCCTCAAGCCCACTGTTAAAGCGATACCTACCGCGCCAATTAAACTTAATGTCGGTGTACCCAGCAACAATGTTAGCAATAACATCGAAATCATTTCACTTGGCAGATAAAGTAACACTGCAAGTAACGGGGTTATTAGCAGCAAAGGTAAACCCGTAATAACCCAATGAGCCATAATTTTTGCTGTCATTAAAAAAGACAGAGGTGTTTTTAATAAGGTCATCTGCTCAAGACTGCCATCTTCAAAGTCTGAACGAAATAAATTATCCAACGACAACATGGTTGCTAATAACGCCGTCACCCAAATAATTGCCGGTGCAATTTTTTGTAATAAGACTTTGTCATCGCCAATGGCTAAGGGGAACAATGAAATCACCATAACAAAAAAGATAAGGGGATGAATGATTTCAGAACGACGTCGAAATGCAATTAATAAATCGCGCTTAAATATTTGTATCCATGCTTGCAACATAATTTTAGTGACTTAAATTAAAACGACTTACCGACAATCCCGATAAATCAATTTCATGATGAGAAGTTAAAATGAGCATACCACCACGCTCAATATGTTTTTTTATTAACGCTTCAAAAAAGCGCACACTTGCTGTGTCTAGCGAGGTAAAAGGTTCATCTAAAACCCAAAAAGAATTGTTTGTCATCATTAAACGCGCCAAAGCGAGCTTACGTTTTTGCCCTGCCGATAACTGCCGACTAAGAACATCAGCTTTTTTAAAAAGACCAATCTGTTTTAATACTTCATCTGTTTTTATTTCTGATGCGGTTGCCATTGAACGCATTAAAGTCAGGTTTTCCTCTACGGTGAGCTCGTCTTTAATACCATTTTTATGCCCAACATAAGAGATATTTTGGAAATACTCCAACATCGAAGATGTTGCCTCATTGTTCCAGTGTATTTCTCCCTCATCAGGCAAACGAAAGCCGCAAAGAATTCTCAATAAACTCGTTTTGCCACTCCCATTTTCCCCCTCTAAAAACAAAACATTTTGTGGAGACAAAGATAAGTTCAAGCCAGTAAATAAAACCTGCTCATTTCGCCAACAAGCAAGCTGTTTTACTTCTAATTGCCCAACAAATGTGTACTTTTTTTGCATAATAATTTAATAACTCACATGTTTATGCCGATAACAACGTACATAGCCTACTAAAACGGGTCTTTATTAGCGCGATAAGGGTAAACCCTAATACCAATAAATAATTATCATAATATGATAAGTAACAAATACCAAATATGATTATACCTGTTGAGCCACTCTTCATCTCCCCCAGTGAGAAAGCTCAGCTAGCATACAGCCTATAATCATAACTACCATTATTTATTGTAATTTTGTGTAGAAAATTTTGGAACAAATGGATTTTTGTGAATATGAAATACCTGCCTGATATAAATATTTAGGCATAATGGAGTTAAAAATTATAATAATATGAAGAACCAAAATGTAACCATCCATATTCTTGATGATGATCCTAGTATGCTCAAATACCTGAGTGATCTTGTTTCTACGATCAATTACAAATCTATCACCTATGATAGTGCGAGTGATTTTTTAGAGTCATACCGTGAAGATGGTATTGGCTGCTTAATACTTGATCTTCGCTTGCCTGATATTAGTGGCCTCGAATTACACCAACAGCTCCCCAAACATAATATTGATCTTCCTGTCATCATGATCAGTGGTTTTGGTGATGTTTCTACTGTTGTAAAAGCAATGAAAGCGGGCGTTCTTGATTTTCTTGAAAAACCCTTTAAAGGTCAGCAGTTACTTGATCTTATTCATAACGCGGTGAATAAACACAAAACAGACCGTAAGAAAAATGATTCTCAAAATATCACGCTTGATCAAATAAACTCCTTAACAAAACGCGAAAAAGAAGTGATGCAACATGTTGTCTCTGGTACATTGAATAAGGACATCGCTAAAAAGCTTGAAATTAGTGTTAAAACTGTTGAAGTACACCGTGCTAATGTAATGAATAAAATGGGTGTGAGCTCCGTTGCAGATTTAGTACGTAAATCGTTAGATGTAGAAAAAACAGAATAGTAAATAAATAAAATTTCACCCCTCACACCCTTCCCTCTCAGCTAAAATTAGCATACTCTAATACAGCAATCTCTCGTTCAAACCCACCTAATTCACAGGGGTTTATATATGGCTCAACAGCTTACAGATAAATATGGTCGTAATATTGAGTACTTACGTCTCTCGGTTACCGACCGTTGCGACCTACGTTGTCATTATTGTTTACCAGAAGGTTTCAAAGACTTTGGTGAACCTGAAGACTGGTTAACCTTTGATGAAATTGAACGTGTGATTCGTGTCTTTGGTGAGTTAGGCACAAAACGAATACGCATTACAGGTGGTGAACCACTTGTAAGAAAAAATGTACCTGAACTTGCCGCCAGACTCTCTGCTCTACCGGGCATTGAAGATCTCTCCATCAGCAGTAATGCCACTCGGTTAAAAAAACAGGCGGCTCCCCTTAAACAAGCAGGCATATCCCGTATTAACATCAGCCTCGATACATTGAAACCTGCGCTTTTTAAGGAGATTACCGGTGGTGGTAAACTTGAAAAAGTTATGGATGGCTTAATGGCGGCAAAAGCGGCCGGCTTTCAACCTGTAAAAATTAACATGGTCGTCATGCGTGGTGTGAATGATGATGAAATCGAAGATATGGTGCAATTTTGTATCAAACATAATTTCACTTTACGTTTTATTGAAGCCATGCCAATGGGTGACACTGGACGTGAAGCAAACCAGCAATATATTCCCCTCAATGAAGTACATGATCGATTAGCAAAGAAATACACGTTAACCACAGCGAGTATGAATGGCGGTGGCCCTGCTCGTTATGTTCGTGTAAATGACACTGAATTAAGAATAGGTTTTATTACGCCAATGTCTCAACATTTTTGTGACACCTGTAATCGTGTTCGTCTTTCTGTTGATGGCACCCTTTACCTTTGTTTGGGGCAGGATGACAGTTACCCTTTACGCGAAATAATGCGTGCGGGTATAACCGATGAAGAACTTAAACAACACATACAAAAAGCCATTGACTTAAAACCTGAAAAACATGAATTTAATGAACAACCAGGAAAATTAGTTCGCTTCATGTCAATGACAGGCGGCTAAAGTAGCCTTAATGATGATGTTTCTCTGGGTTATATCTTAATTAAGATTTAAGCCGTTAACATTTTTATTCCCAATAAAAATAAAATTAAAGAAAAAGCACGTTTTAATTTTTGCGCCGATAATCGATGTGCTAACCATGCACCAACCGGAGCCATCAACATACTTGCAATGACGATAGACAAAAATGCAGGCCAATACACATAACCCAATGAATACTCCGGTAATGAAATTTTATTCCACCCCATAAAAATAAAACCTGACGCACCTGCAATGGCAATGGGCAAGCCACAAGCACTTGATGTTGCAATAGCATGTTGTATTTTTATATTACACCAAGCTAGAAAAGGCACCGTTAACGTTCCCCCTCCTATACCAACAATAGATGAAATAACTCCAATACCAGAACCTGCCAACATCATTCCTTTACGTTGAGGTAATGTTCGTGATGCGTGAGCTTTTATATTAAGTGCCATTTGTGCTGCAACAATCAATTCAAAAAAACCAAATATTTTTTGTAATACGGTGGCAGTAATATAATCAGTAATAATCGCGCCCAACAAAGCCCCAAAAATAATCCCAGGAGTAAGTTGTTTTACGATTTCCCACTGAACGGCTTTATGACGAAAATGATGTGCATAAATAGATGAAATTGAAGTAAAGATAATAGTTGCTAATGATGTGCCTATTGCCATATGTACAACAAGTTCAGCTGAAAAATTATTTTTTTGAAAAAGAACAATAAGCACAGGTACAATAATTAATCCGCCACCAACCCCTAACAGCCCTGCAACAAACCCAGCGACCAAGCCTAAACCAATATAAGAAAGCAGTAGCTCCGTCATTAAAAAATGTCCTCGCAAAAGTAATAACTACCCAATAAAGAATACATTTATACCAAAGCTTTCTTCAATATACATAGCTTTAGATGCGACCTTCCAAGCAGAACATAGATTTCTGTACTTAAAATAGTGCCGAACCCGTAAAAACGAATACAAACAGGGATAACGCCCTAATTAATCGAGGTTTTTTTCTATTTTGCGTGCTCAGTAGAAACCTTTCATCAATATTATAGCCAATTTATGGTATTCTTTATATTCAAAGGACAGAACAATCTATAGGCAAAATTGTGGCAAAACTTAAACAACGTGCCAGTGATCATCAAATTTCATCCGTAGTTCCATTATTTGATGAATCTAGTAGCGATCAGGATCATTATGCGGAAGATTTATTATCCGTTTACTATGATGGTGTAATTGGTATAAATAAAGAAGGTAAGATTATCTTTATAAACAAAACAGCCAGTAAAATTACAGGCTGGTTACAAGCTGATGCCAAACAAAAATCTCTCGAACATGTATTTCAATTTTGCAATGACGTTTTAGAACAATCCTATTTAAAAATAGTTAACAAGGTTATCAACTCTGGTCATATATTTGGCCCAGTTAAACGCCACTCAATAAAAACAAAAAATAATAGTGATGTTTTAGTCGACTTTAGTATTTCACCGCTTGATGAAAATACTGTAATGCTTATGTTTCATAAAGTAGATCAAATAAATGAACAACAATCTAGACCCTTGTTATATCAATTTAGCCACGATACTTTAACGCGCACGGTTAATCGCAGCACGTTACAGCAGTCTATCAATCATTTACATAATAACTATAAATATAAACGTGGAACGTATTCTCTCCTTTTATTAGATATCGATCGTTTTAAACTTATTAATGACAATTATGGTCATAAAAATGGTGATGTACTATTGCAACTTATTGCAGAACGTATGCAATACTATATTCGCGACAAAGACAATTTAGGTCGTTGGGGAGGAGAAGAATTTCTTTGTATTTTACCTGACACTGATCTTGAAACTGCCAGTAAAATTGCACAACGTATATGTCTTAATATCTCAGATCAACCCTTTACATTAGAGCAGAGTGAAGTTCCAATTAGTGTAAGTATTGGGGTTGCCAACTATCCTCAAGATGGCTCAAGTCCTGAAGAATTATTTCGTATTATGGACACGACACTTTATCAAGCCAAACAAAATGGTCGTAATCGTATTCACAGCAGTTTACAAACGACAGAAAATATTTTTTCGAAAGGCTCACTACTTGAAAAAGCATTAAATGAAAATCGTATTGTTTCTGTTTATCAACCTATTTTTGATCTTACCTCAGGCGAACAAGTTGCCGAAGAAGCCTTAGCACGAATTCAAGATAAAAATGGCCAACTTATTGAAGCGCATAAATTTATCGATGCTGCTATCGAATTACAAATGGTACATCGTATTGATTTTCAAATTATTAAAAATATGATTTCGCGCTGTGTTCAACATTTTATTGATAATCCTAATACGTTACCTCACTTTGTTAATCTATCTGCAGATCTACTAAGACATCCTCAACTTGTTAAAGATATTATTCAATTTGCAAAAGAACAATATAGCCAGTGTGACCAAGCTAATTGTAAAGAAAAACCCATTGTTATCGAAATAACTGAACAGGAACTACTCGGTGACATGAATGAAGTGAAAACACTATTGAAACCTTTTACTGACTTTGGAATGCAGCTTGCCATTGATGACTTTGGCAGCGGTTATTCATCGCTAACTTATCTTGCTGAACTGCCTATTAAATATCTGAAATTTGACGGCTCACTTATTAAGCGCATACCTTATGAAGATCGCGCGCGAAAAATAGTTAGCGGTATACAAAAAATGGCTGACTCTCTCAACCTTATTACCATCGCAGAGCATATTGAAAATCAAACCACACTTGATATATTGCGTGAGCTTAATGTGTCCTGGGGACAAGGTTATTTTTCAGCCAAGCCAGCCAAATAAATTTGCCCTTTTTATTTTATCCAAATAGTTTTTGCATTGGTAAATTCACGAATACCCAGCTGCGATAATTCGCGCCCATAGCCCGAATTTTTAATGCCGCCGAAAGGTAAGCGCGCATCACTTTTGACCATACCATTAACAAAAGTACATCCTGATTCTACTTTTCGAGCAAGCGCTTCACCACGGCTGCTATCTTGCGTCCAAACACTGCTTCCTAAACCATAAGGTGAGTCATTTGCTATACCCAAAGCATCATCTTCATCTCTTGCACGAATAACAATGGCAACTGGACCAAAAAGCTCTTCATGATAAGCGCGCATACCCGATTCAACTCGATCAAGAATAGAAGCATTATAAAATGCACCTGCACTTTCAGTAAGTTCGCAACCCGATACCGCTATAGCGCCGGCGGCAAGTGTTTCTTTTACTTGAATATGTAATTCATCTCTTAAATCTTCACGTGCCATCGGAGCCAGTGTTGTTGACTCATCCATCGGATCTCCCATCTTTAGTGCCTCTACACTCGCTTTAAAACGCGTAATAAAATCTTCTGCTACAGCATCAACAACAATAAAACGTTTTGCCGCGATACAACTTTGTCCCGTGTTTAAAAAACGTGACATCACGGCACCTTGTACGGTGAGATCTAAATCGGCATCTTCTAAAACAATAAAGGCATCAGAACCACCTAATTCCAAAACAGATTTTTTCAGGTTAGCTCCCGCTGTTGCTGCAACTTGGCGACCTGCGGGTTCACTGCCCGTTAAGGTTACAGCGTGGATACGTGGGTCTTCAATCACAGATTTCACCTGTGAAGCGCGAATCATCAGTGAGCGAAAAACATTTTTTGGAAAACCGGCTTGCTTAAAAACATCTTCAATTAATAAAGCACATTGTGGTACGTTTGAAGCATGTTTTAATACACCGGTATTCCCTGCCACTAATGCCGGCGCAGCAAAACGAAATACTTGCCACAAAGGAAAGTTCCACGGCATAACGGCTAAAACAGTTCCTAACGGAAAATAAGCTACGTAACTTTTACCGGCATCCGATTCTATTACCTCATCAGCTAAAAATCGCGCGCCATTCTCTGCATAAAAATCACATGCTGTAGCACATTTTTCCACCTCAGCACGCGCATCATTAATGAGCTTTCCCATTTCCTGCGTGATAATAGCGGCATATTTATCTTTGTTAAGGCGAAGTACCTCAGCAGCTTTAAACATTAACGAGCACCGTTCAGATAAAGGGGTTTTCCGCCACTCAGGTGATGCTGATGCGACCTCAGCTAAACTTATTTCTAATTGCTCAGCATCCCAAACAGGAATTTCTGCAACTTTGTCACCTGTTACCGGATTTATCACCTCAAAACTCATCACTTATTCCTCAATTACTTATTGTTTTATCAAGCAGTATAAAATAACTATAGCTTAAATCGGCTAGATAACCGAATTAGCCAAAGACTTATAACTAAAATGTGATCACAACGTAAATTATCGATACAATGAAGTAACAAAACACAAAATAAAGACGTTAATTAATTATGGAAATTTTTCTTGTCGGGGGTTATGTACGTGATCAGTTATTGGGACTTGAGACCAAAGATCGCGATTGGGTCGTAGTGGGTGCAAACGCAGATGAATTATTAAAACTAAATTACCGACAAGTTGGAAAAGACTTTCCTGTTTTTTTGCACCCTGAAACACATGAAGAGTATGCTTTAGCCCGTACTGAACGTAAAACTGCTTCAGGTTATAGCGGCTTTAGTTTCGATGCGACCAAAGACATAACACTTGAAGAAGATTTAATTCGGCGTGATCTTACCGTTAATGCTATTGCACAAGATGCCAGTGGACAACTTATTGATCCCTTTAACGGTCAAGCAGATATAGAGGCAAAAATTTTACGCCATGTTTCTCCTGCTTTTGCTGAAGATCCTGTGCGTATTCTGCGTATTGCACGTTTTGCTGCCCGCTTTGCTGATTTAGGCTTTAAAATTGCCAAAGAAACTCAACAACTTATGCAGCAAATGGTTCAAAGTGGTGAAGTAGATGCATTAGTACCCGAACGTGTTTGGCAAGAGACACAACGTGCATTAACAGAAAAAACACCCACGCGTTACTTTGAGGTGTTACGTGAATGCGGTGCGCTGGCAAAGTTATTCCCTGAAGTCGATCGTCTTTGGGGCGTACCTCAACCTGAAAAACATCATCCCGAAATTGATACTGGTATACACACCATGATGGTTCTCACTCAAGCAGCTAAATTATCAAACGATCCTAAAGTACGTTTTGCTGCACTAGTACATGACTTAGGTAAAGGCACCACACCTAAAAATAAATTGCCAAAACACATCGACCACGAATCTCGTGGTGTTCCGCTTGTTGAAAATTTATGTCGTCGTTATCGTATTCCTAGCGACTACCGCGAGCTTGCTGTTATCGTTACAAAATACCATTTACATTATCATCGTGCTGCTGAACTACGTGATGCTACTTTTTTGAAAACGTTAGAATCAATTGATGCTTTTCGCCGTCCTGAACGTTTTGAACTTTTTTTATTAGCATGTGAAGCCGACTCACGTGGACGAACAGGCTATGAAGAGCAACATTTTGATCAACCGGCTATTTACCGCAACGCTTTCAACGCAGCCAAATTAATAAATGCTAAAGAACTTGTTAATAAAGGTTTGAAAGGTAAAGAAATAAAAGAAGAACTGGCAAGACAACGAATAAAAAGCATTAAACAATCACGGCAAATTTAAAAATAATAGAGAGAAAATTATGAAGTCTCCTTTTACAGATGAAAGACTCGATGAATTTCGCTTACAAGGCGACACATTAGCTGACGAAGTGCTTGATGCTTTTGCAAAACAATATGATTCTTCCGTCCAGCTGCTAGTTGACAAACTTGAACACATGATGCGCATGCCAAGCGAAGGAGAAATGAATAAAATAATACAAGACCACTTCTCTGATGAAACAGAAATACAAGTCGCATTAAAAAAATATTTTAACCAAGCTGTTGTTTTACCTGATTGGATAGATGCTGAGAAAATGACACTAGGTGGTTATGTTTTTCAAGATCATGTTTTTTCCAGCATAATGATATTAGGTTGCGCGAGTTTACCCTCAACCTATATGTGTAATCCTGAAGCAAAAGTGTTGGGATTTACTCGCCGCCTTATTGATGATGCACCAAGACGATTAATTGAAACAGCACAAATGGTTACTGATGTTATGGGAGAAGGTGGCTTAGTTATACAAGATAAGAAATTAAGCGGCAAAGGCGTTCAATCTATATTAAAAATAAGATTAATCCATGCCTCTATTCGACATTTAATGTTACACAAAGAAAAATTAGCAGTTCAGCAATACTCCAATACAAAAAATTCTTTACTCACTTATGTTTTTGACTCACTCCAAGATGGGTGCACGTGGCATGGGGATAAAAAACCCGACAAATGGAATAAAAAAGACGATGGCATCCCCATTAACCAAGAAGCCTTAGCCGTTATTTTATTAACATTTTCTTATGTTATTTTACGTGGCTTAAAAAAAATTGGCGTCAAACTTAATAAACAACAACAAGATGCATATTTACACTCTTGGAATGTCGTCGGTTATTTACTTGGAATAGACGACAGTTTTTTAAATGAATTTGCACACTATAAAGATGCAGAAGTTGTTTACACTCAAATAATGTCACGTCGCCGAGGTCGTACCCATGACGGTGTATTGTTACAACAATCCTTATTAGATGCTTTTACCGAAAATGCGGTACGTCTCATTCCTTTTGGCCGTTTATTACATGTACGACGTTTAGCACGTTTAATCACATCTAAACTTATTTCCGAAGCCTCTTATAGCGCGCTAAATTTAAAATTAAGTTTTTACGACCGCATTGTGCGATTTTTTATCTGGTTAGGTGTTCGGTTTTTTGGTTTATTAATCAATTACCGCTTTTTACGTGTACCCGCCAACTATGTGTTTGGACGTATCGCCCAATCAATATGGGATTGGCGTAAGGACTTCCCCGATAAACCACAAATATATAAAAAAACGGGGGTATGTAAACCTCTTATTATTGATCATAAATTAGTTTCTACAAGTTACTTATCAGGAAAACGACATGAAAACATCAATAACTAACTCATTGTTTTATTCTTTTATAAGCTTAGCACTGCTTTATTGGTTTGTAGAATCATTCTTAGACACCTATATATTTAACGCTCACAGCACTTTTTTTCAAAGTTTTTTAACGCAAAACAGCCATGAACTTTTTATCCGTTTTACTTTCATCTCTCTTTTGTTTTTCTTTTTACGCTACATAAGAGACATTGAACAAAAAATAAAATTGAAAAACGAAGAAATTGAAGAATTCAAATATCTTGAAACAACCGATCCAATTACATCTTTATTTAACAAGCGCAAATTTTATGAATTATTAGAATATGAAATAGAAAAAAATAACCGTTATAAATCAGGGTTGTCTATTATATTTTGTCGTAT
>VAOX01061969.1_pt1 | contig 11464 bp, 8 predicted proteins | sample 3393891 | NCBI WGS metagenome assembly VAOX01 (sample SAMN08290429, study PRJNA428436) | hydrothermal vent metagenome | isolation source: Deep-sea hydrothermal vent chimney | place: Indian Ocean: Southwest Indian Ridge | depth 2822 m m | reverse complement strand
CCGTGACGCGCTACCTGGAAAGACCGTTCAACTGGAGGGAACAGTCGTGTCCGCCAGCGTTAAATACCAGCCACGCAAAATGCTGGTATGCGATATAGAGGATGGCAGCGGTCACCTGACATTGCGTTTCTTCAATTTTTACGGGAGCCAGTTAAAAACGTGGTCACCTGGAGTGCGATTACGGTTGCTTGGCGAAGTGCGGTCCGGTTTCCTCGGTCTGGAGATGGTGCACCCGCATTGTCGGTTGGTGCGTGACGGCGAGTCACTCGCAGAGACGCTAACGCCGGTGTACCCCACCACGGCCGGATTGTCACAGGCGGCGTTACGCAAACTAATTGCGCGGGCGTTTTCCCAGTGCGAACTGGATGAGGTTCTGCCCGCGTCGCTACTGGCGCCGTTGCAATTTCCGTCACTCAACGACAGTTTACGTTATTTGCATTATCCTCCACCAGATGCGTCGCTAGTGGCGCTGGCGACGCGCACCCATAGGGCATGGCAACGGCTTAAATTTGACGAATTGCTGGCGCAACAGCTCTCCATGCGCCGCCATTACCAACGGCGATGGACACTGGATGCGCCGGTGCTTACGAGTCATGGCACGTTAACCGGACAGTTGCTGACGGCGTTACCCTTTCAGCTTACGGCGGCACAACAGCACGTATGGACGGAAATCAGCGCAGATATCGCTCGTCCGCATCCGATGCAGCGGCTGTTGCAGGGCGATGTGGGTAGCGGCAAGACCGTAGTGGCGGCACTGGCGGCGCTGCAAGCAGTAGAAAACGGCTATCAGGCAGCGATCATGGCGCCGACCGAAATCCTGGCGGAACAACATTATCGTAAATTATCGGCATGGCTGATTCCACTGGGAATCACCGTGGCGTGGTTGGCATCTAGCCTAGGGCGCAAGGATAAACAGGTCGCGCTCGACGCTGTTGCTAGGGGAGATGCGGCGTTGGTTGTTGGTACCCACGCGTTGTTCCAAGCGCAAGTAGTTTTTTCTGCGCTGGGGCTGGCGATCATCGACGAACAACACCGCTTCGGCGTCCATCAGCGGTTAGCGTTACGCCAGAAAGGTGCGCAGCCTCACCAGTTAATGATGAGCGCTACGCCGATTCCGCGCACGTTGAGCATGAGTTATTACGCTGACTTGGATGTGTCGGTGATCGACACGTTACCACCGGGACGGACACCAGTGGTGACTAAATTGGCGGCAGACAGCCGCCGCAAGGCGGTAGTTGAGCGTGTGCGCGAAGCGTGTTGTCGTGGGCGGCAGGCGTATTGGGTTTGCCCGTTGATTGAGGAATCCGAGACATTGCAATTGAAGACCGCGCTGGAAACCTTTGAAGCACTTAACCAGACATTTCCCGATCTACGCGTGGGGCTGGTGCACGGGCGCTTGCCCGCACGTGAAAAAAATCGGGTCATGGCGCAATTCGAGCAGGGTGACATTCAGCTATTGGTTGCCACTACCGTCATAGAAGTGGGTGTGGACGTGCCCAACGCCTCACTCATGGTGATCGAACACGCCGAGCGCATGGGACTCTCTCAATTACACCAGTTGCGAGGACGGGTTGGTCGCGGTGCCGAAGCGAGTGTTTGCATCTTACTATTCCAGTCACCGCTGTCGGCGGTCGCGCGAATGCGTTTGAAAGTGATCTACGAGAATAACGATGGTTTTGACATTGCCCAGCGCGATTTGGATATGCGCGGTCCCGGCGAATTTCTTGGCGCCAAGCAAAGTGGCGTGCCAATGCTGCGGGTGGCGGATGTTGTTCGTGACCATGATCTGTTGATCATGTCACGCCGCGCCGCCGATATATTGTTGCGGGACGATCCTCACGGAGTTACCCGCCATTTGCGGCGTTGGTTGGGCGGACGGCAGGACTACCTCGAGGTATAGAATAAATGTGCTGCAATTATCCCATTGGTCTAGATTAGCCAATCTGGGTGGGGCTCAGTATTCGATGTTTTCCAGTTTTTCCTGGTAATGAACCTGCTGATATTGCCAATGATATTTTTTGCGTGTTGTCAGTAAGGTTCGGCCCGACAGTGAGTGGTGCACTGACTTAATGGGCGGAATTTAAATATGGGGAGCCTACCCTAAGGGCCGTTAGCGACCCAGCGATTCGCTGCCGTATTTTGCAATTCGCGAAGTATTTTGCCGTTCGATAGTCGGAGAATGACAGTTTCTTTGAGGTTTTCAATCGTGGTCACGGCATCGTCGCCATGGTTAATCACCGCCAATCCGCTTAGCTTGTTGGCGCCATTGGTATTCACGGACACGGGGATTTCCCTCAGGTAGGTGTCGTCGCGTGCCGACAAGACCAGAATGTGTCCTGAAAATCCGGCACCGTAGACTTTTAGGCCGTCAGGACCGGCGGCTAATTGCATGATCCCCGCCGTTGCACTGGGGATGCTTCGGTAGCTGAATGTGGGGTCTTTTTCCGGCGTTGGAATAGTTACGATGTTACCAGTACGTGGACTCAACGCGCTGACAACCCCGGTTTTCATATTGGCAGAGAACACTTGTCCATGTGCCCACACCAGGTCGCCGGCATGTTTAATGGGAAATTTACGGCGGATTCGACCAGAGGGTAATTGGATTTCGGTCAGTTGAGGATCTTTATTTCCCCCTATGAACGCAAGACGACCGTTAGGACTCAACGCGATTGCATTGCCTCCCACCGGCAGGGTAAACAGGCTGGAATGGTTAGAGTCAGTCGAATACGCCGCCAATTTCCGACTAGATAATATCAGCAGCATCCGGTTGTTTGGCGTGAGACGCGCGACGCGGCCACCGGGCACGCTCTTGAAACGACCGATTGTTCTTAGCGTGCGTGTATCTAATAAATAGGTAATACCGGCTACCGTGGGTACGTAAACGGTGTGGTTAGCGGAATCGTAGGCGGGATAGAAGCTATTGCCCGAGGGTGTGTGCGGTGTGCCGAATGCGGTCGTCATCATGATTCCGTAATCGGGGGTAACGACGGTTAGTCGCCCTGGTCCTGACCCATTGGGTGGCGACGGATATACCCCGATCAAGGTATTTTGCAGTGTAGCGACTGGTAGTGACGTGGTGGCGGCCGCCTGGGTGCTTGCCAGGTATCCACACGTGAATAAAGCGATGGCGGCCGAGCGGAGAACTATGTTGGTTTTCATCGTGCATCCTTGACGGTTTGTCGATTGTATTCTGGCGTATGGCGGCGAGGTTTTTCGGATAATTGATTAGGCGGTTCGGCGTCGGAATGACCTTTTTATCACAGTACCATGACCATGATAGCGTTCATCTTAGCACGTCGCAGCGTGCGGAATTGGATACGTGAAGACTCAGGTGGGTCGGCGACTATTGAGTAACAGCGTACCTGATTTGTCTTAAAAACGCCGACAACTGGACTGTGCCGTTGCCCGCCACGAGACCCACGAGACTTGCCTGATGCTTCGCACTTTGCAGGAAAATAATGGTAACCCTCATTTTTCCTTGGTCGTCATCGCGAAGGGTTCCTGCGTACACCGACAGATCCGTATGCCCTTATTCCTAACTACCGTGGTTTCACGAGGCAGGTGGAATCTACCTCGTGCGGAAACTACAAATAATCCTTAACTAGGGCATATTGTCGTGTGTCAGATAATCATTGGTAACGTTGTCCTTAGCCGGTGCTCCAGCCGCGAGGGCGTTTCATCCCGGAAATTTTACACGCTTGTTTGACGTAGCCGTAAGGAAATAAACCAAATAGGTGTTTTTTAGCGCTTTTCTTGTCCTCGTTTTGTTCGTCGACCAAGTATTGAACTACATGACGTACATCAGGTGCCACGCCGTGTTCGTTATAGTAGCTGCGCATGAACTTTAGTATGGGCCAGTAAGGGTCGGTTAGTTCGATTTGTTCATCCTTTGCTAATTCTTGCGCGATCGCTTCGCTCCAATCGTCAGGGTTAACTAAATAACCTTCACTGTCTCGTGAAACAGATTGATCCATGAATTTTCTCCCTCTCCAGATGTGCCGCAGTTGCGTTTCCTGTCGATGCTTAAATCGCGGGACAGTTCCGTCGCGTAGCGGCTTTGCTCGCGTCCGTTGATCTCAGACTGTCCTGGCTCAGCTGGTAGTCTACCAACCACCATCCTGACTGATCAGGTTACACTTAGAATCGTACCGCGGATTGTGAGGTAGTGCTCTTGATTTCGATCAGGTTGGTGGTAGATAGCGGCCCACCATAAAAACTTACGCCAAGTTTAATACATTGACTGCGGGGCAATGCGCATTATCCGGCTGAGGCAGGTGAGTTGCGCTGGCTGACCTGCATTGGCGCGAATCACAAGGATATATTCGTCGTTGGCTTGACAGCATGGGTAATAGCATCATTACTTAGTTTGGGAACATTGCTTTCGGCGCACCGACGAGTATGTTGTTAATGTGGTTAGCCGTGAATCCTTACCCATCAATCTGGAATTGTTGCCTTGGCAAGGCTTGAAGGCTTCTCCTGGGTGCCGGATAATGCTCTATTTACCGGTGTCGTCAGCGCCGACCTCGTTTCAGCTGGATAAAATGCAGGTGGTCGATCAGTGGCGAAACAAGCGGTATCCCGTCAAATCAGAATGATATAAACAACTATGCTGCTGATGATCGATAATTACGATTCCTTTACGTATAATCTCGTACAGTATTTTGGCGAGTTGGGTGAGGATGTACGCGTTTTTCGCAACGACGAAATTGACCTCGACACAGTTGCCGCATTGCGCCCAGATCATGTCGTCGTGTCTCCCGGCCCGTGCACACCAACGGAGGCAGGCGTTTCGGTACCACTGATTCAGCGCTTCGCCGGAAAAATTCCGCTGCTCGGTGTTTGTCTTGGCCACCAGAGCATCGGCCAAGCGTTCGGCGGCAAGATTATCCACGCCCGCCAGTTGATGCATGGTAAAACTTCGCAGATTTATCATGCCGATCACGGTGTTTTTCGTCATTTGCCCAACCCTTTTCAAGCAACACGCTATCATTCTTTGGTGATCGAGCGAGACAGCTTGCCTGATTGTCTGGAGATTACTGCCTGGACCGAAGAGGGTGAGATTATGGGCGTGCGCCATAAAACTTTGGCGGTGGAAGGCGTGCAATTTCACCCGGAATCAATTCTGACGGCGCATGGCCACGATATGCTCGCCAATTTTCTCAAGGAGGTGGCGTGATGACCCCACAGGACGTACTCAATCAGTTGCTTACTCGTGGTGATCTGACGCGCGAGGATATGCTGGATGTGATGCATCACATCATGCGTGGGGAGCTAACATCTGTGCAGATTGCTGGATTGTTAGTGGCATTGCGTGCCAAAGGAGAAACGGTGACGGAGATTGCCGCGGCTGCTGAGGTCATGCGTGCACTGGCGACCCCGGTGCCGGTGCGTACTGGTGACCATTTAGTGGATACTTGTGGAACCGGTGGCGATGGTACGCAAACCTTTAATATCTCCACAGCTGCTGCTTTGACGGCAGCAGCTGCCGGTGCCAGGGTCGCCAAACACGGCGGTCGGTCGGTATCTTCCACCTCCGGTAGCGCCGACGTGCTAGAGGCGCTTGGTGTGAACGTTAATCTAACGCCACAGCAGGTGGCTCAATCTATCGAGCAGATCGGTGTCGGTTTTATGTTCGCGCCGCTGTATCATCGCGCCATGAAGTACGCTGCGCCTGTGCGGCGTGAACTGGGTGTACGTACCTTATTCAACTTGCTAGGGCCATTGACCAATCCGGCCGGGGCGAAGAACCAGGTGGTTGGCGTGTTCAGCAAAGCGCTCGCGGTTCCTTTGGCTCGTGCGTTGCAATCTCTCGGCGCACGCCATGTGATGGTGGTGCATGGCGCTGACGGTATGGATGAAATCACAATTACTGGTGAGACACATGTGGCGGAGTTGGTAGACGGCGGAATCGTAGAGACTGCGGTAGACCCAGAACTATTCGGGATGCCACTCGGTACTATCGAGGAATTGAGAGCCGATAATCCCGCGGAGGCTAAGGCTAAGTTGCTGGCAGTATTGGATAATTATCCAGGCGCAGCGCGGGATATCGTTGCCATAAACGCTGGTGCGGCCGTGTATGTGGCTGGTGTAGCTCCAACCTTGCGTGCTGGCGTGGACAAGGCGTTGCATGTGCTTGAAAACGGCTCAGCTAGAGAGAAGCTACAGCAGTTGATAGCATTTTCCTGCCAGTTTCCCGCTGTCGTATCTTAACGATAAGCCGTTTTTCATTCGTATCTCGCCATCTTGGTGTTGGCTCAGATAACACCGGTGGTGAATACGCCGCACAGCAATTTTCCGACCTAATCGTCACCATTTGTTCACAGTATTAATCGCCAGTTGTTTTACCGGCAAATTTATTCATCTAGCCGAAACGACAGATTCTGTCATGGTGATGGGAAACGTGCTCGCGGTGAAGGCACACACCCGTGTTTGCTGAATTTAACAGATATTTTCTTTGCTTATTGCCGCAAGATACCTGAAGTTAAGTGAATCAATCGCCAGATGCTCGACACGTGATAAACCGTGCGCAGGCGTTTTTGCGTGGTTAATAACCCCATGCCATCACTGAGCAATACCTGCGCGATCGGCTGGTGTTCCGCTTCGCCAGCCGGTGTGACGTTGTGGCCGCGACTACCTGATGTTACGTGGCTTGTGTGACAGTGGCATGGGTACTGGTTCGGCCCGATATGGTGTCGTTCGAATCACTGACGATACGCTTCTAATCAATCTACTTGCGTTTTGCTGACCAATCCAAGTTATGGCAGCTTCATCGAAGCCGCGTGCAACGGCGTGTCCGTGCTAATCGTGTGCTGGTTGGCCGGGAGATGTTATTTTTCCAGTTGGCGTTCGGTAATTTATCCGCGCTATTTACAACGTTGCTCGAAAAATAATTGTAGTGAGTCGATCATGGGCGATTAGCGGCGTACGCGACACTGGAATGCATTGGGATTCCATAGTTCGTAACGACCGTTACCACCGCGCAGCAGAACACTGCTGGATATTAACGCCTCATCGCGTAATGAGGCAGGCAAACAGAGTCGTCCCTCGACGGTTTCCAGGCATCGCGGCGTGTCGAAAATTCGCTGCGCCAGCAGTGGTGGCCGATCTACTGGCGGCAGGGCCGAGAATTGCGCCTGAAGTTCATCAAAATAGCGCAGCAACCATAAGAAGATCGCGTTTAGTGGTACGCAGGATGTCGCTGTTGGTGTGAGACTAAATTTGGCGCCCAGGGTCGCGATGATCTTTTTTTCCGTAGTGAGTGTGGCACTGACGTCAGGTGGCAGCAGGAAGCAGCCGTTGGTATCGAGTGAGATGTTATAAAGCAACATAGCGGCCTTTGCTGTGGTAATAAAAACACGGTTTTCCGCCATTATCAGCGGCAGCGTTGTAAAAACACAACACCCATACATGTTTCTTATGCATGTTTCTCGGGGCGGCTGGTGCTCGATCCCACTTCCTCTATTACAATGGAAGAGATCGTTTAGCTGGAGAGAACGACGGTTATGCACAATGGCTCGCCGTAGTGAAACGGCGCGCTTCGTTAAAACTCGTGCGTGACAGTGCGGTCGTTCAGATGCCAGGTGTTTTAAGCAATGATGGCCGTTCACTATTAGGTTGGGCGAACATTGAAAACGATGTCGGTTTTCCCTCTTAAATTCACAGCGCCCCCGCTATTTTAGTTATCTGTGACGTTAAAACAAAGTCGGGCGCTATTCTGGTTTCCCGGATAGGGAAAAGGTGGTAGGCGTGAAAACGAGGGCGGCGCACTTACGTTTAGCGTGAGATTCGTTGGCTGTCGCTCGGCGCGATTTTATCGCCACGGAAAGAAATAATCAGAGAAACAAGGAGTACGAATGCACGGAAGTCATCAGAAATGGTTCATGGTTATCCTCCTCGGCATCAGCCTGCTTGGCGGCTGTGCGACTAACGGAGATCCTCGTGATCCGCTGGAGCCGTTGAATCGTAGTATTTATCATTTCAACGATGTCGTTGATAAAACAGTCGTGAAACCGGTGGCGACTGGCTACAAAAATGCCGTGCCGGGTCCGGTGCGAACCGGTATCGGTAATTTCTTTTCTAACTTGAATGATATGGTGGTTTTTTTCAATGATTTGCTGCAACTTAATCTTTCGCAAGGCGCGTCAGATTTCAGCCGGACATTCTGGAATTCGACCATCGGTGTCGCCGGGGTCTTCGATGTAGCAACATCTTTTGATCTGCCAAAGCACGATGAGGACTTTGGTCAGACGCTGGGATATTGGGGGGTTGGCAGTGGCCCTTATTTGGTTTTACCGTTCCTCGGCTCCAGTACGGTGCGCAACGCGGTAGGCCAAATCGTGGATTCTCATGTGGATCTCGTTTATCAGCAAGATGATATGGCGGTGCGCGACAGCGCGGTTCTCCTGCGTGTAATTCAGAAACGCTCTCTTTATTTGGGTGCGCGGCGGACATTGCTGCAAGCCGCACTTGATCCGTATGTATTTGTTCGCGAGGCGTATTTTCAGCGGCGGCGCAATTTGATTTACAATGGCAACCCGCCACCACTGAGAGGTAACGCCAACGAAAACAATGGCTTCGCGTTAACGAAGGCGCTTCCTTGACGTGTCGTAGTAGCCGGCAACCGCTACGCGATAGTAATCTCTTTTGCCAGGTAAACGTCCTGAATGGCATGGAGCAGCGCCACACCGTCCTGCATCGGTTTTTGGAACGCCTTGCGGCCGGAGATTAGCCCCATGCCACCTGCTCGCTTGTTGATGACAGCGGTACGTACTGCTTGCGCCAAATCATCTTCTCCAGATGCACCACCGGAATTAATCATTCCCGCGCGTCCCAGATAGCAGTTGGCGACCTGGTAGCGCACTAAATCGATAGGATGGTCGCTCGTGAGTTCTGAGTAGACTTTGGGGTGGGTTTTGCCGAATTGGATGGCCGGGTAGCCGCCATTACACTCAGCCTGTTTTTGTTTGACGATGTCAGCTCCGATGGTGGCGGCGAGATGGTTGGCTTGGCCGCTGAGATCGGCAGAGGTATGGTAGTCAACCCCGTCCTTCTTGAATGCGTCGTTCCGTAAATATGCCCATAATACCGTTGCCATGCCGAGTTCATGGGCGGCGGCGAACGCCTCGCTAATTTCTTTAATTTGTCGCCTGGATTCGGGTGAGCCATAGTAAACTGTCGCGCCCACAGCGACCGCGCCCATGTCGAAGGCTTGCTTGACGCTGGCGAATAGCGTCTGATCGTGTAAGACTGGGTAAGTCAGCATTTCGTTGTGATTAATTTTAACGAGGAAAGGGATCTTGTGGGCGTATTGGCGAGCGACCGCGCCGAGTACGCCAGCTGTCGAGGCAACCGCGTTGCAGCCGCCTTCGATAGCGAGCTTGATGATGGCTGCTGGGTCGAAATAGATTGGGTTAGGCGCGAACGATGCACCAGCAGAATGCTCTACACCCTGATCTACAGGCAAGATGGACAAGTAGCCGGTGTTCGCGAGCCGACCGTGATTGAATAACGATTGAAGCGCGCGTAACACGCCGGGTTTCCGATCCTTTGGCGCGACGACTCGGTCAACATAGTCGGGGCCGGGCAAATGCAACATTTCCTGAGGAATTCCGATGCATTGATGGGTGAGTAATGTCTGGGCCTCATTTCCCAGCAACTTGACAATATCAATCATGATTGCGGTTTTCCTTTTCATGCGGTGTTCGCGATTTGCACCGGGCCGAGGCCTCGGCTCTTTGCACTATAGCAGGGTTTATTTTATCTAGCTGTTTAGTCCCGGCATTTGACGGCATGGATAAAAGTTGAATCTTTCTGGTTATAAGGTGGACCCCTCGGTCAAGACAATGATGAGCCGAGTTTAAGAAGGTGGCCGATCACATGCAGTGGAACGGCGCCGCCCCGGTTTTGTTTCTTTTTCTACTACTGCGGGGTTTTCTCTCTCAGCTAATTTATTCACTATACTTTTCCCTCCGCCGCTCGCTGTCCGAAAACCGAGGGTCGCTATAGTGTGTCGCTGATGCGAATGCAATGTTGAAATATTAGACTCATGCATCATTGAGATCGTCAAGAAACTCCGAGGCCGGATCGACACTCGTCACCAACAGCTGATCCCGCGCACGAGTACAGGCAACGTACAACAGATGCCGTTCCGTGTTGAGGTCGATGGTGCAGCTCGAGTGATCTCCGCCTCTTTCTGCTGGCCTTGCGGGCTGTCGGCCAGCAGGTAAAACGGATAGCGCGCGCCCATGATACGGGCACGAGCCAGTGCCAGAGCAACACGCGAGGTGTCTAGGGTGATCCAGCGCCGACCCCATTGTTCGGCAACATAGGCGGTAGTGCCGGAACCACAGGTGGGATCGAGGACGAGGTCGCCAGGGTCGGTGGCCATGAGAATACAGCGTTCTACTACGCGCACGTTTGTCTCAACTACGTACCGTTGATCACGCGCACCAACAGTATCCATCCACGTCAAGTTGAGTTTGGTCGTGTCATCATCCGAGAGTTTCATTACGTAGCGAAGATAATTACCCTCTATTTCGAGACGATCTGCTTTTGCCACACGTACAAGCTTCTCTTCTCCCGCTGTATAACATTGCCCAGGAGCGGGTAGCCATTCCTTCCCATGAAATGAAAAAGCAAAAGCATCCTTTGCGCTAAATGATGGCGGCCACATAGACACTAACCGTAGCGGGTCACCCGGCGGATTTTTCTCTAGCTCTTTCTTCGAGAACTTTTTTCGAGTAGTGATATCTACCTGACGCCAGTTCCAGTGAAAGTCGCCCGTTATATCTATCGCTTTAAAAAGCCGCCTGAATTTCGTTCTCTCAGAATTCTTGCCAAACCAGATAATATAGTCCCCCATGCGCTCTAGGTAGGTTGCCCCTAATGGCATCGTTTTTTTGCGGAACCAAATCAAACCAATGAAATTATCTTCGCCGAACACCTCATCCATAAGTGACCGTACCCTGTGCACGTTTTCGTCCCCAATCTGCACAAAAATTGAACCCGAATCAGACAACAGGTCCCGCGATACAGTCAACCTATCGCGTAGGTAAGTTAGATAGGAATGAATGCCATCTCGCCAGGTATCCCGAAATGCTTTAACTTGTTCAGGCTCACGAGTAATTCGTTCCGCACTTTCAGTCTTCCCTGATCGATCTGTCGTTGACCACTGAAAATTCGAGTTAAACTTGATGCCGTAAGGCGGATCGAGATAGATGCACTGCACCTTGCCTCGCAGCCCTTCCCGCTCGGCCAGCGATGCCATCACTTGCAGGCTGTCGCCGAGAATCATGCGGTTGGTCCAGTTGGCATCGTGCTGGTAGAATTCGGTCTTGGCGCCCTCGTCCGGCACGCCATTGAAATCGGCAAAGAGGTCTGCCTGAGGTTCCGCCGCACCTTCATCGGTTTCTGTACGGCGTAGCAGGTCATCAATCAATACCTTGGGATGAACCTTCTCCTGAAT